>JAAHTG010001690.1_pt1 | contig 14318 bp, 4 predicted proteins | sample 6116081 | NCBI WGS metagenome assembly JAAHTG01 (sample SAMN13939989, study PRJNA603662) | sponge metagenome | isolation source: marine sponge | host: Mycale hentscheli | place: New Zealand | collected 2005 | reverse complement strand
TGTTAGTGAAGTGCCACCACAAGTGAAACCAATACCGGTTAGTTGTACGCGGTCACCAATCTCAGAACCGTGACTACCGTCGAAGGTTACTGTCGCTAAACCAGTCACGTCTCCGTAAAGAACGTCGGTTACGTTTAGCGTTGTTAGTGAAGTACCGTCACACTCATATGTGAGATCGCGTAGTTCGATGGGGTTTCCAGGAACACGCTTGTGGCGAGTGGTTGTTCTGACGGTTACGATGCCAGTTGCCTGGTCGTATGGTGCATCAGCAATGATCAACTCTCTACCATATCCACCACCCTCGGGGCTTGGGCAAGTAAACTCAAGTCTGTTTAGATAAACGAACTCGGGGTTAAAGCCTTCGCTTACGAGTTGGAATGGCTGATACTTCTGGAAAGAACCACCACCAACGTAAGTGTGAGGAATGTTTGCGATAGGTCCAATATCAAGGGAGAACCTGTTGGCATCCAAGATAGAGACGATCTCATAAGTGTCATTCTTATCAGGGAAGATGTTGGTAGTAATACCGACAAAAGCCTGTCCGCCATCAACATAAGTGTGTGCGATGGTAGAGACACCGACGTCTACCGCAATAGCTGTGGGTGAAAGAATGTCTGTAATAAGGAACTCATAACCATTTGTTCCATCAGGGAAGATGGTAGTTGTGATGCCTGTGTTTACGCAAGAGTACTCAAGGTCGCGGAGGATGATTCTGTCACCAATCTCAGTACCATGTGGGTTGAGCGTGTAAATGGTCACAATGCCACTTACATTGTCGTATGGGGCATCAAGAATAGCCAAGGATGTGGTTGATAAGCCAGAGCAGTCAAACTCAAGACCTCTGACAACAATGACGTCATCCTTGACGATGCCCAAGTCAGCTAGAGGCTGAGGTGACGTGATGATAAGTGAACCAGAGATGTTCTGGTACTGTGCGTCAGCAATAGCGATCTCAGGAGTGGCTGTGGCACCAACGGCAGTAATAGCCATCTCACCAGTGAGGTTGTCATAGTCCGCATAGCGAATAGCCGTCGTAACACCGATGGTGTTTGTGGTAAGAATGCTCTGGATGACGCCACCAGTTACATCAGCTTCTAGTGATGCGCCGTATAGTGGAGCATAACCTAGACCAGGAGTTGAACCCAAGGAAACGATGAGACCACCACGTGGGATCTGGTTCTGGTTGACGTCAAACTCAGATACTGCTCTGTTTCCGTTTACGGAAGTAATACCAGTAAAGATGACTGAGTTAATACCAACCTGTGGGTTGTAGGTGTAGAAGTAGTTGTTGCCTTCGTTGTTGTCAGTTGTAGGTGTCTGGTAGATGTCATTGATAAGTAGAACGCCACTACCATTCTCGATTTCAGGAACTGTGCTTCCTGCGGAAGTTAGTACAAAGTCGAACTTGTCGCCGTTGAACTGGTCGCTGATGTCATCAAAGACCGCAATAGCGTCATACTCTTTCTGTAGGAATGTTCTACCTTGGTATTTTGAGTTGATCTCAACCAAGTTACTGTTGTTTACAGATAGAGCACCCTTACCAGAAGGAGCCTCAGTGAATACGACGTCACTTTCGACAACGTTGTAGGAACCACGGTATAGTGACATTGTTGCTCCAATGCCGTGGCTAGTAGAAGCAGAACCAATGACGCCACGCTTAACATCGATGAGTGGAATGCCACCCGTGTTGTTAATAGGACCATCAACAGAAGTAGCGAAGCCAACGTTGTCAATACGAACGAACTCTTCATTACCAACTAGAAGTAAGTCGCCCACGCGGATAGTACCGATGCCACTGATGACCAGTAGGCTCTGCTCAGAATCAGCTGCGGCATCGAGAGCGAAGTCTACGTTGGATGATGCGATAGGTGACTGTAGAACACCATCAATGGTGATGATAGTCTTAGCAAGCTTCTCTTCCATTCCGAAGACGTGGGAGTTGCCTGAACCGAAACCAACAATGACAATCTCATTGAGTGCGATTGCTTCATCAGGACCCATTGCAACAGAGAAACGGTTAAGGTCTCTCTTAATAGCGTATACCTTGGAAGGCATAATGTTAGTTGTAATACCACCGCTTCCTGGGATGATGGTTGGAGCAATACGGATAGGCTCAGGAATAACTGCCTCAACAGATGAACCAGGGAGGTAGTAAAGCTCTTCACCAGTACTAAAGAAGTGCTCTTTAACGTCAAATACGTTGAAGCCAGTTGGACCAGCGTCAATGATCTGCTCGTTAGGATCCAAGATCTTCTCATAGATGGGAATACCTTCATAAGTTAGTGGGAAGCGAACATTATTTGTTCTTTGTCCCAATGGAGCAATGAAACGGTCAATGTAGTAGGTCTCTTCAGACTCACCATATACCAAAGGAATGTTTCTGTAGTTGACAGAGTCTAGCTCACGGTAGAATGCTTCATCATAAGTCGTGATGCGAATGTCACCAGGAGTCAAACCAGGATCTGGGTAGAATACTAGGACCATATCTTCGCCATCGACAAATGTGCCGAATGTACCAACACCGACGCCATCAACGGTACCAGGACCATCAGTTAGGAATGGATATTCGTTGCTGTAGGTATTACCATTTGAGTTTAGGAACATTACCTGACTGATTTGACCGAAGTCACCAGCCTCAATGTAAACCACACTACGAATAGCCTGGAATAGAGCCAAGTCATAACGACCGAAGATGACCTGAGAGTCAAGCTTAGATGCAACAACGCGCTCGGTTTGTAGAATGAGACTTCTCTCAGTTCCACTTGGAATGTTCTTACGCTTGAAACGATATGGGTTAATACCGGTGTCAATGTCCTTGTACTCAATACTCTTGGTAGTGATCAACAAGCGGGAGTCAGTATCGTTGATGAAGTTGACTGTGATGACGTTGTCGTCACCATCAATACCAGCTTCAAAGCGACCTTGGAAGTCACTGTTGAAGTTGATAAACGTATCGCCAGTGAATCCATATGTAGCAGAGTAAGTATCATTTCCAAGACGGAAAACATAGAACTCATAGTATGAGGTCTGACCACCCTCGTCAGTAAGAGTTGCGTGAACAATAGCTGCACCGGATGTGGACTCAGTTCCGAAGTATACGTTTACTCCATTACCTGGAGTTACTGATGTGTCAACACCATCTAGTTCAACGAAACCAACATCATAGTTGGGGTCATTACCGAAGGTGAAGATGTTAGTGAACAGCTTAGCGTCAAAGTCAAAGGTCTCGCCATTGAATGGCTTATACCTTAGAGTGTATTCTGTGCTGTTCTGTGATACAGCATTGAAGTCACCATAACCAGCGAAGTTGTCAGAAACAACAGCTTTCTGCATAGTGAAAGCATTATTGTTGACTGTGATGTTAATAGTCTCAATAAGTTCAGCCTGGTCAGTGAATGGGTTTCTGACGAAAACCATACCACGTGTGTACACACTGCTGACAACATTGAAGTCAATGTACTCTTTCTGTGCTCTTACGTTGTCTTCATCAATGAAGTCATTACTGATGTCATCATGTAGTAGAACTCGGTTAGTCTTAACTTCGATATAGTCAGTTAGACGCTTGTTTGGAGTTCTGCTGTTAAAGCGAATAGAGTTGGTTCTATTGCTGTTAACATCTTGGTCATATCCAAGGTCAAAGCTGTTGATTCTATCAACACGCAAAGGTGTTAGTTCTCTATCGGTTAGTCCGACAAAGTCAAGACTGATATTAGTCTGACCTTGTGAGGTTGCTCCAATAGCAGCAGAAGACTCAAGTTTAACTTCAGCGAAGTTCTTTAGACCTGATGGGTGAACTAGGCGGTTGACTGGACCGATGAACTCATCATAGTAACGAGTACTCTTGATTGAGTATGATAGGTTCTGATAATAGTCATTGTTGGGTGTTACTTGGAACTCCTCGTTTAGGAAACCAACCTGGTCATTCCAACCATTGGTGATTCTTGAAACAGAACCAACTTCATACCTAACTCTGCTGTCTTCTACATTAGTGACAGTTACGATGACACCAGAGATGCCACCTTTTAGTACGTCACCCGTAAGAACATCAAAGTTTCCTTTGACTTTAAAGAAGTTTGTATTTGACTCCTCAACTACGAGGTCAGTCTCGATCAACTCACCGAGGTCGTCAAGAATAGCTAGTCTTTCACCAACAACGAAAATAGCTGTTGACTGGTTCACGCGGAACTCAGGATAGATATTCTTATTGACGATAGATGAGAAAGCACCCTGGAATGTTTGAGCAATACCGATGTTGCCTCTGGCTTCTTCGGGGTACTGAATACCAATAACAACTAGACCTTTCTGGATACTTGAGTCAACAACATCAAAGAAGTCCCAACCCCAGTCTTCTGAGTTCATATTTGCATCAGAACCGAAGTCGGAGATGATGTTCTCAATGAATACTCTGTCACCAACCTCAAATGGTGGCTGTGAGTATCCCAAGATAGGCGTCTGCATCTTGAAGGTTACAACACCAACTACATTGTCAACAGTACCAACTTCTAGAATGGGAATACCATTACTATTGTTGACTGTGTATAGTTCGTGGTTGTTCTTGGCTAGACCTGAAGGGGGAACATCAATGATGACTTCAGAAATACCACTGGACTGTGCTAATAGCTCAATAGAACCATTGTCAACAACCTCTCTGCTTACGGCATCAATAAGAACCGCATTGGGTGGGTTCTGATAACCGATACCACCATCAAGAATGTCAATGCTAGTAACGAAGTCACTATCACCAAACTCAATCTTGGGCTGAACGATACCCGATGGGCGTAGTGTATTATCTGCTGAGTAAGCCCAACCTGGGTTCTGGATACGGTAGCTTGATAGTAGTGAGATGTTGTCTGATAGACACCTCAATGTAGCACCGTTGCCATACTGACTTTGAACAGTGATGAACTCAGGGATGTTATTGTAGTTACTTCCGGTAGAAATAATCTGAACCTGTCCTACACCACCATAGGCAGACCTAGACTTGGTCTTGTATGAGATGGGGTCAAATGTGCTGTTGTAGAAGTCACTTTCTGGCTTCTCAGACAAGCTGTACTTGAATGTGTTAAGACCTACGTTAATAATACGACCAGTAGTATTGTACTTACTTGGTACTAACGTGATCGTGCTGTAGTTGATAGAAAGGTTGTCAGCAGTACAGATGAAACCACCCTTCTCAACACCATAATAGATGGTTGATGGGTTGTTCTCTGAATATCTGATAATCTTACTTGCGCCAGGGAGACCTTCAGTACCAACACCAGAAACAGTAAAGAAGTCATCAATACCATTAGTATCAAATACTTCGGTTAGAGTCTGGTCATAGAAGAACTGAAGAGTGTAGTCGGTTAGTGATGGGTCACTTAGGTTGAATAGAGTGTCATTGTTTTCTGTGATGTCAAGTTCTGGGTTGACACGTGATAGAACCTGTGAACCAATACCAGCATTAGTGAAGTTGATTAGTAGCTCTTGACCGGGCTTAATATCTTCAAAAGTTTCAGCAAGCTGAATACGGCTGTTGTCGAAAGGAACAACATAGTACTTCTGGTGTGTTTCAAGACCAACGATAGGCTGACTTAGCCCTGGGGACGTGTACAAGACTCTATCACCAAACCCAAAGTTATGACCGGGAATAGTTAGAATGTTCAATGCCGTGTCAACACCAACAGAGTCAAACTCTCTGGGGTCAGCAATCAATGTCTGTGAGATCTCATCAAACATGAGCTTCACGTTGCTGTTAGTACCAACACCGGAAGGACCATCAGCAGTAACGGTCATGGTGATGACGTCACCATCTTCCATCTGATGTGGCTCTTCAACTGTGACGACCGCATCAATACGAGCGATACTTCCTCTCTCAACTGGTCTAACAGACTTAAGACTGAATAGGGGGCTAGAAGCCGGTATATTCGTCAAAGCTAGGTTAGGACCACTAGCAGACGTTCTGATGCCAATGTAGTCCTTAGAGAAGCGTACAACGAAGGCTGTGGAGGTATTAACACCAGCAGTTGGTAAGTTGTATGTGTTAGTGCCGTCAAATGCGCTGATAGGGAAGTCATTGTCATCCTTCTCAACAATGATAGGCTCTACACCAATGAAACCGTGGTCAGGTGCGAAGATAGAACCAACAGGAACATCAACGTTATACTCGATGTTGCCAATGTTGTACTGAACTAGTACGCTGTTTCCAAAGTCACCATAAGTACCAACACCAACTGTATTAGTTGGGTCAAAGTAATATGTGTAGTCTAGGTTGGAGTCAATATCATCAACAGCCACTTTTACATCAAAGTAGTTGCTAAACATATTGATAGGTGAACCAATACCGAAGCTTACGCCAAGACCCAAAGGTCGTCTGATACGGAGTGCTTTGTTTACTGGGAAGATGTTTAGAACTTCAGCACCTTCTGTGGTTTGACCGAAACCAACAATGATACTTGAACCTACACTAACGTTGTCGCTAATAGCATTAACAAAGATGTCAGTGTATGATGGGAACACAGATGCTTCCATTGGAGCAAACAACGTCATATAGTCGTTGTTGACTGCAATCTGGTGAGGACCATTAAGGATGGCTAGGTTTGTGCTTAGTCCAGCGAAAATGACATTGTCTCTGTCAAGATATTTGTGGAATGGTTCAACGTAAGTACGGACAGTGGTCTTGTCCTTCCTGATGATACGAACCTGCTCCTTAACATAAGCTAGTTCCTCTTCTTGGATAGTCCTGACAAACTTACCAGTCAACTCATTTACAACTGAGCTGGTATAGTCTTCGGTGTCATCGAAACGAGCAATATCACCGATGCGATAGCTTACGCCAGCACCAATAACTTCAATACGCTGAACAGAGCCCTGCTTGATAGACTCAACAATAGTGTCTTGTGTATCAAACAAGTATGATTGGTCTAGGAACTCAGAACCGAAGAATGGGTTGCCAACTGCGTAAGGGAATGTGTTACGGTAGATGGGCTTATCGTTCAACTCAAAGTCTTGGTTGACGTCGCCAGAAGCGTCCCTGATGGGAGCATCACGGAACTTAGGTCCAACGAAGTAAGGGAACTGTGGTACTTTGGCTAGTGACTGTGTATCAGTTGAGATGCCAGCGAAGTATGCGTACACACCATTAGGGAACTCAGGAGTACGGCAGTAACGACCGTTGTACTCATCCAAGTCACCGTTGTCGGTGTATGTGTAGTCTTCAATAAAGAAGCCAGGGGGATATGTAATGTCAGAAGGTCTTCCATAGACATTCTCTGGCATTAGGTCATATGCCGTCTTCAATGCGCGGAAGCCGGAGTTAAAGTCAGATGGGTCAGATAGACCGAAACCACCGTAGATGGGGTTTCCGTCGTTTGCCCAACCTACGATAGGTGAGTGGGTGAAACCAAAGTCATCATAAACATCTTCACGAATAGTTCTCTCGTAAGATACGATGGAGTAGCTGTTGTCTACCAATGACTGGAAACCGAACCTAGCATCTAGGTTGACAGTTAGTGGTCTGATACGTGGGGTTAGAATAGCATCTGAGCCTGGGTCAACAACAACTAGTCTCGTTGTGTTTTCACCGTATGAAATACCAGCAGAGATAATAATGATGTCTTGAATCTCACCATCTTCCACAATGGCACGGAGAACAGCACCTTGACCAGAACCAGTTGAGTCTTCTAGGAATACATCGGGGTTGTCAGGATAGTCTCTACCACGGGAGAACAACTGAACACCAGTAATCTTACCGTCAATGATGATAGGACGGAGACGTGCGCCTCTACCAGTCTTGATAGTTACTTCTGGGTTCTTTTGGAAGTTAAGAATGTCGGAGCCATAGTATCCACCTTCATTAACATATACCTGCTCAACCTCACCACGAACGAATGGAGTAGCAGTAATAATGCCAGTGATAGTAGAAGCGTATGAAACAGAAACATCAACATAGATGTCTGGATACTTAATGTTGTGAGTACCAACACCGATTGAAGTTAGGTTGACCCAGTCTTCACGGTCATAGTTGAACATATCGGTTCCACCGATACCAGCTTCTGCTAGCTGTAAGATGTTGTCATCAATCTTGTTTACAATGTAGCTTAATGCTGTGCTTAGTCCACCAACAGGTACTTCAGTTGAGCCATACTCAACAATCTCACCACTCTCGAAACCGTGGTTGCGATAACGAATCTGGTCATACTCAATGAAGACGTTCTCTGGACGGAACTGCATGTTGCGGTAGAAGAAGTCTCCACCGTCTTCGATAATAGTCGCACCAACAACTCTACTCTTAGATAGAGTGTCAAATGACTGTAGACCGAAACCAGTTCTGTTTGAAGTGAAGCCAACGTTGTTGACACCACTTAACAAGTCACCCAATGTTGGGTAGATCTTGATAGTCTTGTTATTGACTGGTTGACAGAAGTAGATGCCACCATCAGCCAACACAGTACCTGCGCTGTTGTTGCTTCCGCCAGCACTAGCAATACCAATACTTTCGCCGTTTCTGTTGTTGTAGACTACCTGCTCACCCAAGGCAAACTTGTGCTCTTGCTCAAAAAGGATGGTCTCATCGTTGGGGTCAACACCACCACCAAGAGAAACAACACGAGAGTCAAAGACAACCTCACGGCGTCTGCGCTCAATGTTAGGAATAGCAGTAGCACCTTTGCTGTTTCCACCAAGTACGCTGATAGAGAATACCTTATCAACATCAAAGTCTTGTGGGTCAATAAGAATCTTTTCTAGCTTACCTTTTAGTACAGGTGATGCTGTCGCAGTTGAACCAGCAAAGCCATTGTCGTTAATGAGTTGGAGGTCTGGTGCAGCAACCACTAGCTCCTGGGGCTGTGTGACGCTGTAACCACGTCCACCGGAGACTGGGTCAATATCCTCAAGGGGACCAAGGAAGACCTGGTCAGAGCCCTTATAGGAGATGATTTCAACACCGTTGGTTAGGATGGCAATAGTACCACCTTCTACCTCAACAGGAGTTCTGTTGATGGTGATGTTCTGTCTACCGTTTGTGCTGCTGATGGGGATCTTACGGTAAGTTCTCTGAGTCTTGATACTTCTGCTGCTCTGGTTCTCAAGAGTGAATACGTGAATACCAAGAGACTGCTCACCGTTAAAACCAACTGTCTTATCACTACCGATGAATGATGGTGATACGTATAATCTAATCTGCCTTGGGTCATTCAATACTTCAACGAAGTATTCGCCGAAGTCGCAGATAGGAACGATATCAGTTCCAATACCACTATAAGTGATAAGGTCACCAGTGAAGAAAGGAACTGGGTTGTCAAATACTAGAGTTGTAAATACACCTTCAAACTTATCAAAGTTGGTGAAGTTGTTTGTAGCAATACCAAGAATGCTGCTTTCAGTAATAGAAACGTCCATCGTGTATGATGGAAGTGAGTTAGTAGCGACATAGAAGTTGCCGTCATACTTAGTCGCATCATAAAGGTTGGTGACGTTACTTAGAACAGCATCATTACCATAGTCAATGGGGCTGTTAGAGCTAGTCGCAAAGTTCTGCTTTCTTCTGATGTCAATATCTCTGAACTCAGGAATACCGAAAGTATCATCAATAGTGATGGTTGCGTTAATGAAGTCAACTGAAGTAACAGTTCTGTCTGCTAGAGCAACTTCCTGACTACCACGGATGAGAATATCAACCTTGTCACCTGCGTTGATCTGTGAAGAATCAAGGTAAGAAGCAGGAATGGAGAAAGTAGCACCAGAGATTTCGCTTACTTCAAAACGTACGCTGGTGTTATAGATGAGGCTATTGGCAACAATGTCACTGTATGTGGACGTCAAGCGAGTGTCGGTGTTGTTGGTGATGTTTTGACCCAACACATCAACACGAATCTTCTCACCAACTGAAGTGAAAGGAACGCCATCTTCAAAAGAGACGTCTTCACAGGTTCCAGTTAGACGGAGAGTAACTGTCTCGCCATCACCATCAATACCATATACAGTAATATCATCAATGATCGCGTCATCGATGGCAATGGTCTTTGTTGGGTCAGTACAAGTAACGCCAAGGAACTGGTTTACAGTTCTCTCAACGTAGTTGAATACAGTACCATCTTCGGTAATGAACTCATTATTCTTTCTAAAGCCAATGGTACTATCAACCGTAACGGTCGTATCCCCTTGGTTCCAGGCTCTCTGAGCCTTTGTTCTGCCAGGAACGGTAAAGAGCTTCCTCTCGTTGCTTATCTCGTCATTGGAGACGAATAGGTAGAGTCTGTAGTAGAGGTCTCCGTCACGGATAAAAGGTTCGATTTCTGAAATAGCACCGAATACGCTTCTGTCGTTGCTCTGGAAAATGGTCTTACCTTTTAGGTTTGCTGGGTTTCCAGATACAGGAAGACCTACAGCAAAGTCTCTTCTCGAATAACGAGCATAAGAGGACTTGATAAGATAGTTCTCAAGGTCAATAACTGTTGGGTCTTCACCGAACAAAACCTTGAATAGAATTTTGATGGACTCTTCGCTTCCCTTTGTCTGATAGAAAGAGCGGGCATTACGGATCCAGTTGCCAGCATCGATATCACTATCAAACTCAATGTTTTCTAGTCCAGGAGCAAAGGTAAACTTAATTTTATTATAGAAGTCCTTGAGGAACATCGTGCTCAAGTTCTGGACCTTTGTGCCCTCAGTGTGGGGTTCAGCAATGGTACGCTCAAATACTAGGTTCTTGGGGTCGTCTGCGCTACGGAAACTAGTTACGCCACTGAAGCCACGAACGACGCCAGTGAATGTGTTGGTGGTGAGCCCGGTGTAGGTAAGAATCTCATTGTCAATCTTAAGTAAACCCCACTCTTGTGGAAAGCTCTTGGTGGTGTTTACATAGACAACATCATCATCACTAGAGAGGTCTTGCTCTAGTTTGAAGGAACCAGCAATGGTTTCAGGTGTTAGGTTAGATAGTTTTAGATACTGATCTAAGTTTGACGCAAAGTCAACTGGTCCCCCTTGGAATTCCTGGGAGACATAAAACTGCCTTAAGAAGTTATCCGTTAGAGGAGCTTCGTTTCTAATAAATTCAGGGAGTTGGGCGGCAACAATGTCTTGTACCTTAACTCTCACATCAATACCAGTACCAATCATGTTGAATAACCTAAGTCTTACCTAGTTAACTTTCCATTTCCGTAACTTGACGTTACTGGGAACCCAACACCAGAGATCTGCTCACCGCTAGAAATCGTGTCCCTAAGCATATTTATCTTAGTTTCAGAAACGTCAAATGCGATGTATAAGTCCTTCAAACCAATGATATCATTGGAGTCTGGGTATGCTTGAACCTCAATAACTCGGTTTGGTTTTACGGTAGAAGTAATACGTGTTGTGAAGAGTTTTATCTCACCCTTAGCGTATTCAACAGTACCGGCGTCATCAACAACAACGGTGTATCCAGCTTCCCCAGTATTCTCATCAAACTTCTCGCTGATGATGGAGATCTTACCAAAACCACTACCATCTAGTCTTCCAGAACTATCAACGTTAGGGAAGTCGGTTAGGAATACCTTTTGACTAATACCGAAGATATTAAAACCACTACTCTTGATAGTACCACCTTCAGGTTTGATGTAGAAAGCATTACCGAAGCAAAGCTCATACTGAGCAAACTGGTCTAGAGCAGCAGCTAGGTTTCTTCTGATAATAACGCGACTGATGTTAGATGTAATAGCAACGTCAACATCATCAATAATCTTCTGAGCTTTAGAATACTTGAAGCGACCACCAAACTTGTTTAGGTCAATAGAAGTAGCGTAAGTGTCTAGGGCTTCAGTAATAGCAACTTTTAGAGTGTCAGATGAGCGGACCTGAGTAACGTTGTAGTAAACGTAGCTCTCAAGCTCAACGAATAGAACTTGTAGGTCAACGATCTGCTGGTTCATTCCAGCAATGGTGTATTGCTTTAGGCTCTCTAAAATAATCTGCTTATCAAAGTCACTGACTTCAGTACCATTGACGGGCTTGATACTAATAAGAACATTTCCGAACTGTGGGGGAACTAGCTCCTCACCACCAACAACAGAGACGGACTCGGTGTTTGGATAAACTTCCTTAATGATAGACTCATAGTCACGCGCTGTAACAGCCCTGTATTGGGCTGAGTACTGCTTGGGAGAGTAGTACTTGATAGACTGGACCGACTCGATGTCTGCGCCGTTTCTAGCGGCTTCTAAGGTCCTTAGGTTAATGGCTGTGTCTGGGGTTAGAGTAGCGCCATTAGCGGTTAATAGGGTGCCTGTCCAGGAAAAGTTTCTTGGACCATTACCAGCTTTACCATCAGTAATGATATATGAGGTGTTAATCTTCTGTCCTGGTATTAGGGACTTACCGAAGATGCCATCTCCGAAGATAATCTCATAATACTCATTATCAACTTCAGCTAGGTAGTAGATTTCACTATCAGCTTCAATTCTAACAATATTATTAGCACGGTTCCACTTGAGACCTCTGCCTCTCTCATTCTGGTCAGCAATCTTTACAGTGAGGGTGCTGTAGTCCATTCTTGAGTTCGTAATGATGAACCTCTGATCAAGAGACGCATCAAAGTTGAATGACTTTTCTAGGAAAGTTCCTTGGTAGATGTCAATAGGTTCTCCATCAGTTCCAAAGGTCGCTACGCCGTCAACAACGGTGGTCGTGATAGGCTCTGGGATAGAGAAAACGAAGTCTGTGTTGTCTGCCTCACCCACAGCTACCAAGCCAGCTTTCAAGGTTAGAGTAGGGGTGTCAACAGAGGTTTGTACAGTGAACGCAACCTTAGCAACAGCAGCTTTACGGGACCTAGGTAAGTACCCAATATTGCTTGCCAACGAGACAACGTTTCGTCTTAGAGTAGCAGAATCCAGGAACGACTCATTAACGATCATGTTCGCGTTAATGGAGTTGATATAGGCATTGTATGCCAAAGTATCAATCAACACAGAGAAGTTAGACCCCTCAAAGTCAAACCCCGTGAAGTCTGAGTTAGCACGGAGATAATCTCTGATAGACGCCTTAATCTGGTCGTAATCTAGATTGGTAAACTTAGTAAAAGCCATTTTACCTAGCAGCCTCTAAAATGAACGTATACGTTTGTGCGGGAAACTGTTGTCCGATGATGTTATAGTTAATAGTAACTTCAAAGGCATTCTTGTCTGGTTTTGGTTGAACAAAAACCTTCACGTTATCAACTCTAGGTTCATAATTTCCAATACTCTCAATAATTTGACTTCTAATAGCCGCCGCTGAGCCAAAGTCAATGAGTTCAAATAGTTGACTACGAACGTCTGAACCAAACTCAGGTGTGAAGAATTTCTCACCTGGTGCAGTTTCTACGATGTTCCTTACAGACTTCATAATTGCCCTCTCATTTCTGAGCACGGGCAAATCACCAGTCACTGGGTGTGGCTGGAAAGAAAGACTTACATCTTTAAATGATCTAGAAATACGAGTGACTTCCGCCATTTCAAACGTTGTATTTATTTTTATTTATGTACCCAATAAAAAAAGCCCCTCGTGAGAGGAGCCTTTTTGCTTATTTAACTGTTTGACTTGGTTTCTTCCTTTGCTTTTTCAGCAATTTTGGCTCTTTTGGCTAAAGCGCGGTCAAGAGCACCGTAATCTGTTACAAGTTCTACGCCTTTGGAGCGGTCAGATGGGCATCCCATTGGTTTTTTCCTAAAAAGTGGTTTTTTTAGAACTTTTAGAGGGGTTCCTATCCCTCGTGAACAGTATTATAGCATAAATTTGGGCTTGCTGGGGCTAAATTGGCGAAAATGCGCCTTTTTGACCTTAGCATCACCTTATTATTTATCGGGGCGAAGCCCTAGGGTACGGAAAAGTGTTATTTTTTTTTTCGGGACACTAAAAAGGACCCAAAAAGGGTCCTTCGGCGTATATCAGCGTCTGCCTTGACCGCGATAACGCTTCTTAGCGCCATTACGTGCTGTTGCGGAGCGCTTTGTGCGGTTAGAGTTCCCTTGACGGGTCTTCTTACCTGCCTTTTCAATGATTACTTGGGTCTTTCCGAACATTTGGAGTTACTCCTTAAGATAAGTGACGTGTGAGATACTTGAGGGGGCTGGATACCCCTGCTCATAGTATGCGGTTGAGAGGTCTTCCATCGTATCAAAGAACTCGTCTTCTGACAGAGCCTTGTGAACTGGAATTCCTTCAACAAGTATATCGTATAAGTGGGTCATAGTCAAGTGGTTTGTCGATAGGTTTTCAAAGGGAATAAAAAAGGAGCCTTTCGGCTCCAGTATTATACCGCCTTTGGGGGCGTATCAGATGATGCGGGTCTTTTCGTGTCCAACACGGATACGGGG
>JAAHTG010001684.1_pt1 | contig 14359 bp, 15 predicted proteins | sample 6116081 | NCBI WGS metagenome assembly JAAHTG01 (sample SAMN13939989, study PRJNA603662) | sponge metagenome | isolation source: marine sponge | host: Mycale hentscheli | place: New Zealand | collected 2005 | reverse complement strand
GGGTCTTGATTAGCCATAATGTCACTTCCGTATGAATCCTAATTGTCGGTCTTGTTATCTAAAGGTTCATCCTCCGACGCATCCACCGAAGTTCCTCTTCTCCGAAGGTAATGGGGTTTTATGACAAGGTAAAGGGCGATGAAAAAGATTGCATCAAGTAAAAATGCCCATGCGCCAAGATTTTCAAGGTCATGCAACATTTGGGGGAGATATACGACAGGAGAAACCCACCCTAAACGAATGTAAAGGCTTAATGTCCAAGTCCATGCAATTTGAAAAATAATTAGAAGACCAACAGTAGCCTTGTTCATGTGAATAACTCCTGTTCATCGGAAATTTCGGGGGCGGGGGCGACTCCTAAATCCTCAATGGAAGGGGGTTCAACATTTTCTTTATCCAAGTAAGCACGGAAAAATGCGTAGGCTTTGGGGACAACATCTTGTAACTTCTCTTCCACATTTCTATCGTTTTCTTCGTCGGCTGTGATTACAATTTTGCGTATTTGAGTGAATAAACCAATCGTTTCGTAAAAATCTGTATTGAAAACACTTTTGTATAGCCTCGCTACCTTGTCAGCGTTAAACTGAACGAGGATTGCACCCACTACTGCACACGCTGATACGGCGGCGGTGAATCCAAGAAGCAACCATTCCATGTAAGGAGTAGGTTTCAAAATGAAAGGTATTGTTTGAATTATTAAAATAACCGTTAGACAAGTAATCAATAATTGCTTTCCTGTAAGGTATTCTTGATTTTGTATTTGGGAAAAATCACGGGTCATTATTCAGCACTCCTAAAAAGTAGGTATTTATCAATTGTTTGAAGGTATTCATAACCATAAGTCCCCATTTCTTTAATTACTTTCTTAGTCCAATTTCCCGCACGGTCTATGAAAAAATTAGAACTACGAAAAATGCCTTGATTGTGAAGCATAGTAAAATCGGAATAAGAGTAAAGATTTAACATCGTATCTTCGTATTCTTTTTGTGGAAAAACCATCGGAACGAGGTCTATGTCCTCCATAATTTCCGTAGTGACTTTAGAATGTAATTCAAATTGTTCCCATTCTTGTTCCCACATCCTATCCCAAAAGGGCTTATTAGAGTAGTATTCCGGGCCAAGTGACCTTTTTCTATCATCTATGAATGCAATTTTGCGGTGTATGACATCGGAAATAATGTCATCCTCGTCTTGCATAATTGATAATGGGGTGATTTGCTATCTATACCTGTTGCTTAACCTTGTCAATGATGATACCACTTAGAGCCGAAGCCACTAATACAATAGCACTCATTTTCATTAACGATTTTCCTTTAGGCATAGTCCAATTTTCCCACTTGAAAGGCAGGTTTTTTGACTCCAAAATTCCATAATTGTAATGAATCAATGCTTCGGTGAAAAAGACACCAAATGTGACTCCCGAAATGATGAGGAAATTTTTCTTCATTGTGGTTCACCATTTTCTAAAACAATATCGGAAAGGGCTACGACGACCACTACGACAGGAAGGGCCATAAGCACCCAATCACTACGGCTAAAAACATGAGTCGGAAAGCCATAAGTCCTGTAATTTTTGAAACCGTTGATGAGCATTGACGAAAAGAAAGCCATAGACCCGACAGCAGGGATAACCCATCCTCGCCACGCTTGCCTTGCCTGTTCTTCGGCTTTGTCTTTTGGTTCGGAAGCCATCTTTTCAATCTTTTCTGCTTCGTCTTTGTTGGGAATTTAATCACCCCGAAATTTCTTATAGCCAAAGTATAATCCGCCAAGAGCCGATACGCCAACACCACCTTTAATCAAATTTGAAGATGTAAAAACTTTATTTCCGTCTTTTTGTGGGGATGTCGTTGCTGTCTGTCCCGAACTTTGAATTTCTTGGTCGGCTTGTTCTTCGCTTCCTTCACGGCAACCAAACACATTTGACCAAAGTGGATTACAGGTTCGTTGTTGATAGGCTTCTCTCGCCCCACTACCGGGTGCGGTGGACAAGTATGCTAACGCTTGGTCGCCATCAGCACCAAGAGGACTCCATTTGACACTTGAACCGCCACCCATTGAGTAAGGAATACCCGCAGGGCCGTAGGGTTGATACGCTTGACCATCTTGATTAAGACTTATCAAATTAGGAATCCAAGCCATCCATGACGAATTAGAAGGGGCTTTAGTGACAAGACCTTGTGCGGAATCGCCAATGACTTCTTGACGAGTCGTAGTGCATCCGGGTGTGCCTGTGGTGCAACCTGTGGGTGTATTAACATTAACATAACACTTTTGCATTCCCAATGCGCCGGGGTCACATTCCATGTTGTAGCCACTTGTCATGGGTAAATGTTATACCGCTTGCTATCTAAAAAGTGGGATAGGGAATGCGCCCTTTAACCTCCGCCATATCCCTAATTAGCAAAAGAAAAAGGAGGGACACGCACCCCTACCCCATCCTAACCGAAAAGAATCCTATATATGAAGTTTTCCCTACTCGTAGTTTCGGATAGCGACTCCAACAGGGAATCGTGGAATACCATCGTCAGTCATTTCAAAATATCGCACCGTGAGAGTAGCACCAATAAAGTCATCTCCCTTTTGAAAGTATTCGGTTCTTTCTTCTCTTGTGCCTCTTGGTCGGGCTTTGAAAAGGTCGCCATTTTCAGTCATGCACACCCAATTATCCGTTCCCGCTTCATTTCCTGTGCCTTCTTCGTAGCCCACAATTTGAAATTCTTGGTCATAAACCTCTTTGAATTTTTGAAGATTTTTAGAACGCTTGTTGATACCGTATTCACCGTCTTTGTTGCGAATCATAATACCTTCGTAGCCTTCTTTTACAAATTGGTCGTGAAGGGTCTTAACATCGGCTTTATCATTTATTTCAAAATTTTCCGTAAGGATGAGATTTTGTGGAGGGTTAGACCCAAGTATCTTTTTCAAAGTATCATAACGGTCTTGAAAACCTGCCTTTCGGTTATTAGGGTCAAGCATATCGTAAAGTCGGTAAGAGATTTGCTTCAATTTGTCCTCATCACCTGCTTTCAAGGACTCTCTTCGGACTAAGCCGACAACCTCTTGGAAAGTAAGCGTATCGGAATACAATTCCCCGTCAAGAAAAGCACCATCGGGAATACCTTTTAGACCCGCAATTTGCTGTCTTAGGTGGTTCATGTGAGGAAATTCTTTGCCCTTTCGGGACTTCAAAGAAACCGAACCATCGGGGTTGATAGAAGCCATTGAACGAACCCCATCAAACTTTCTTTGACCGATAGCGGGATAGTCTATGTTGTGGCTTCTTTTGTTGAAATCAAGAGCGAGCATAGGAAGGATAACGAGGCTGTCTTTGGCCTCTTTAATAGTGTCAAAATACCCCTCATCACGCTTCTTGTTAATCTTGGATTCTAATTCAAAGATGGCTTGACCTTTTGCATCTCGTTTTTGCTTACCTGCATAGTAAATCTTGGGTCGGTTCTTAACCTTGTTTCCGTCAAGCAAACCTGTTTCCACATACATGAGCCAACGGCCTCCTTGACCTGCTTCAACCCATCCGTTCCATTGGCGAATTTTGCCTTTTGAATCTTGTTTGTAAAGAAACCTCTCATTTAATCTGCTCATGTTTTTGAACCCTCCTTACAGGTTAATAAAGATTTCGTTCACAGTCCAAGACGGTCAAACAATTTCTTAATTCTGTCGCCACCAAGTAGGGCAACCGCACCGACTCCGACACCAAGAATACCCAAAGCCATTTTCATGTTAGAACCTTCGGTGGAGAAATTCTCATTAGAAGGTTCGCTTCCTGTCGCTTCGGCAGGTTCGGGAGTGGATGATGGGCCGCTTGGAGATGGATTACCTACGGTATCAGCACCAAAAGATTCGGCTTGAACTCTCATACCATTTGGATAAACTTCATATTCTTCACCCTCATAAGCATTCTTATCAAGCATAATTTGAGCCTTTTCAAGTGCTTCTTTCATACTTGGGGCTTCCACAACCATTTGTCCGTAATCAATTTCATCTCCTGTGTCAGTATTAACAACAGAATAAAAGACACGATGAGATAGGCTTCCTACGGTTTCCGCCGCCAAGCCCATAAATCGGCTGTCGCCGTAGTCGGTGTTCATATCAACATCAACCTCAACATACTTTTGTCCGTTTTCACCGAATTTTGAACCTAATACCTCAACCGTAGCACCATAAGCACCTTCGCCGGGTTCATCTCCAAGTTCATTTCTAACTTCATCTTTAACATCGCTTTCATCAACATCATAAGGGGAATTCCAATTGTAGTATGAAACAGGTTGGTCATGTCTTAGTTCAACCATTCTTTTTTCTTCGGTATCAATTCGGTTATGGCTAATATAACCATTACCACTTGTTGCACCATAAATATCGGTGTAATCAGTTTCGGCTTCGTAAGGAGTATTTTCTTTACTGTATTTCCATGCGGCATAAGCAATAGCGAGTGTTTCTTCGTCTTGAGTATCAGCCGTTGGGTTAGAATCAAAATCATAAAATTCATCCAAAAATTCTTGTGGGTATTCTTCCGCACCGAAAATCGCCGCACCAACCGCTAAAGCACCGACACCAAGACCAACCTTAGCCAAAGTGGAAAGTCCTTCGGATTCTTCGTCTTCTTCGGTTTCATCTTCTTTGACAGGGCGTGTGACCTTTGCTTGAACGGCTTCTAAAACCTTCTTGCTACCATCGGGCATGATTTCCACAAAGGAGAAGTGATACACACCAAATCCTGTGGAGTTAGAAAGTGCATCAACCAATGAGTCCGATATTTCCCCGTAGCCTTCTTGGGGGTAAGCATCAATTGTTAAAGTCAAATCCTCATCCTCAAACTTGGGTTGTTCGTCGGATTGGTTATATCCGTATTGGTCTTCAAAACTGTCCTCATCTGTTTCATCGTAGGTATCATACCAAGCATCCGTGATGAAAAAGGTTCTCTCAACCATGTCCTCATCAGCCTCTTTTTCTTCATTTTCGGATTCTTCGGGGCTATCTTCCTCTTTTGGTTCGTCAGGGGCGGCTGTTTCTTCTTGTTCTTCCTCTTCCTCAATATCGGTCAATTCTAACTTATCGCCTTCTTGTAAAACGACTGTGAATTCTTGAGTTTTTGGTTCTTCGGATTCCTCTTCGTCTTTCTTACCAAATCCAAATGCGTTAAAATCTTCTCTTTGAGTAGTCGCATCCATATCATCGTGTGCTGTTGCCGAGTCGGGCAAACAAGAATTACAAAATTGCCCCTCATCAGTAGGTGTGATGGAATCAAATCCTTCATCACATTTTGTGCAATAATAATCAGCAGAAAAATTCTCAATTGACGGTTCTTGCGGGAATGGACTCTCCGAAGGTGCAGGGGGTTCAACGGAGGCAGGGGAAGGATTACCTACGGTATCGGCATGATTAGTAAAATTAAAAGTCTTTTCCCAATTTTTACCATCTTTTAGATTATGTTCCACAGGCATGATTACATCGGGAGTAAAACCATCTTTTTCATCTATACCAACCATGTGTCCCTTTAGTGTTCCGTCTTTACCTGCAATAATAACCGATTCCGCTTCTTTAGCATCAAAACCATAGACGCTCTCAAAGTCGGCCTTAGAAACGGTCTTAGGGAGGGTTTTTCGGCCATCGTATTCACCTTGTAGGGTATAACGAATAGAACCGCCTTTAGATTGAATTGCTTTGTGTCCAACAATCTTCGCTTCGTGCTTAGATTTCAAAGAGGGAACATAACCTAAAAATGTAGTCTTGGACATGAATTATCATTGACCACGCCACTATCTAATACTCTCCATGAAGAATTCTCCATGCGTTATGGAGAAAATCACCAAAGCATTCCTGTGTCTTTAGGTCGGTAAAGGACTCCTTCTTGACCGAAGGCAGGGATAGAACCGATTGATGGTAAATGGAATTTGGAATCAGTATCGGAAAGGTAATCGTAGCGGTAATCATCCTCTTGGGCTTCTGCCTCTTTTTCCTCTTCCGCTTCGGCTTCCATTGATTCAATCTCTTCCTGTTGTTCTTCAATTACGGCTTGAGAGTCGTCAAGGAGGCGTTCATAGCGTTCCTTTTCAGTCTGTGCGGCCATACCACGATTGAGGCCACCGAGAGCGTAGCCGAGGGGTAAGAAGCCACCTACGGTCAAAACAAGGGTGGAGAGTGTTCCTTCAAACATCGGGGCTTCCTTGTTAGCGAATCGGTCATAACCATAGATTGCGAAAGAAGCGGCGGATAGGCAAAGGGCGGCGAGCGTTCCTTTTTGCTTGGCTTCCATACCCAAAGCAGAATCCACTTGTTCCTCTTCCTCATCCATTTCCCCTGCGAGGACTTTATCTCGCAAATCACGGAAGTCAAGGACAGCACTCATAGTTTCATTTAGTCGTTCCCGTTATCTAAAGACACCGACGATTCAAACCAATGCTTGATAGGCCACGAAAGATTCACGGAGAGCCGCCATTTGAGTATCGTGTTTAGTGGTTTGACGAGAAATTTGACGAGCCAATGAAGCGCATTGGTGAGCGTGATTGTTAGTCAGTTCATTTTGGCGTTCTTGGTATCGGGTAAAAACGATTGCTTGTTGAGCATCAGTCAATGGGATTTGAGTCAAGTCAATTTCATGTTGGCTAAAGGTGTTCCATTGTAGCCAAACGGTGTGGTCTTGACCGCTTCCATAATGATGATACGGAACAGGGTAGTTAGTGGTCATAGGTTGTCCTGTAATACCTGCAAATCCACAAATAACTGCAAGCGCATCCGATTCCTCATCGCCACCATTAGAGAGCATTTCATTGACCTTTTTGACAATTGCCGATTCACAATTTTCTTTGCTTAGGATTTCGTTTTGCTCTCGTTGTTTATCGGCTTTGCTCAAAAGCGGTTCTGCGATTTTTAGGTCGGCTACAATTTTATCCAATTGAGGCTTCCATGCAGTTTTAACTTCGGCAAAGGTTGGAGTGTGTTTTGGGAAAACATCGGACATTAAAGCACAAACAAAGGTGTTTTTCTTGGAAACTTGGTCAAAAGTCTGCACGAAGTAGCAATCTTCGGAACGGTTGCGTGAAGTCCAAGATTGGCCGAAAGAATTGACTTGAGGGTTCGCAAGAGCAAACTCATGGAGTGCGGCAATTTCAAGATAGAGGGTCGGTTGTTTCTCCAACATTGATTCCAAAAGTTCCTTGATTTCAACATCGGTGAAAGACTTTGCGATGAAACTTAAATCGGCGGGTTTGGTGTTGTTGTAAGGTGCATTTTGGAAACTTCCATAAGGAATGTGTTTGGACATGGCTATATTGAAGAAAGCAGTAATGGGTGTGTCAAAACATCGGTATTTGAGCATGGTTTCATCACCGCCTGTAATGTAGCCTTCATACAAGCGAGGGTGAACGGAGTTAATGTTTATGTTAAGTTGGGTCTTTGTCAAAGTAGCAACATCGGAAAAAATACCCATCAGTCCATCATAAGCATCTCGGTATGCTTGAGAATAATTTGGATGGTTTGGATGGAGGTTGTAAGTGGTTGAACCCAATTTAGCAAACTCATCACGCATGATGAGGGCGTAGTCATAAATGTCTTGACGAAGGGCGGGAGTAAGTGCCTTTCCAAGTGTTTCCGACACAACAAAAGAACCGATTTGGTGAACATTACTTTGAAGGTTTGAATAATGATAGTTTCCACTCATTTTGTTAGTAATGTCTTGGCGGTAGTGGTAAGCCTGTTTTCCACCCACTTCAATTGATAGGTTTTCGGCTTCTTGAAGAAATTCCCACGCACTCATGTCAGCAATAATAATATCGTTAAGTGGTTGGTTGATGCACCCGTTCTTGTCAGTATTGAGGGGGGCAAAATTCAGTTGTTCTCGTCGGATGGCTCGGTTGCTCATGTTTCTCCAACGACAGAAACGGGTTAATAAAGGTTTCGTTCACGGCGTTAAGTCAAAAAGTCAAAAACGATGTATAGACCTAAAATCAAGTTAAGCCCGTAAAACGAAAACGGCTTAATTCCATTTATGGTAAGATTCTAACGAAGCCATGCTTTCGTCAAATTGAGTTAAGGCTTCTTTTCTTTTAGCCTCTTTCCATTCCTTCCAAGCCGCTTTTGTTTCGGGAATGTAGGCAGGGGGTGGATTTAACAGTCGCCCTTGTCTTTTGTCAAAATTTTCCATGAGATATTTTTTCAATTTACCCGAACCTTTCAAGTTAGCCCACATAGACTTCTCTTGAACGCCTTTTTGATAGTCAGCCATGATTTCTTGTGAATACCTTTCAATCATAACTGCATTAAGATATTCTTTCCAAAGGATAACAAAATACTCAAATGCTTCTTTGGCTTGCTTATCCACAACGGATTTATCGGGAAGACGAAGATATATTGTTCTCCTGTATTGTATTGCACCGCCAAGTTCATTACTCAATGTCATTACTTGTGATTGTGATAATGAGGGTGGAAGGTCTTTCAAATAACGGATAGTATGTCTATTCCCATATTTCCCCGATTTGTAAGTGATGAATTTCACTTGTGGATTCAATTCCATCCAATGTTTCAAAGCAATACTCTTCCCCCAATTTAGGTTTCCAAATGGAGTCCCCCTCATGTCGGGATTCAATGGTTGATTTTGAATAGAGGTTTGATAGGACTTTCCATAAACCCCTGCCGCCATATCAATCGGATATTGCGCTCTTTGTTTGGCGACAAACTTCCAATTAAGAGTAGGGTATTTCCATGATTCGTAAGTAAATCGGGCATTAGGTTTGATAATGTTTCCGATTTGGACTTGAGCATCGGGATATGGTATTTGGTTTCCATTAGAATCATATTGAGAGGGGAGTCGGGCTTGTCTATCATAGGTTGGTATTTGATAGCCATTTTTGTAATTATTCAATTGAGGGATTTCTAATTGACGAGAGCCTTTTTCAAGATTTTTCATCAACCATTCTTTGTAAGATGGATAATCGGGAGATGCAACAAAATTAGGAATTAAACCCCTTCGGCTTAGTTTTTTAATCATTTCTTCACGGATAGGTTGTGTGAACTCATCACTATACCGTTGATGGGTATAATCCTTCGTGTCTATGATAAATTGAAGTTTTCTCTTGTCAATTGCTCGCCCACTTTGCGCCATAAATTCTCTATTTTCAGCACTCTTATTTGAAGTTTCCTCTCCTTTTAGAAGAAAACCTGCACCTGCAATTAAGGTTGCGATAGCGACAATGCCTAAGTTTTTGTCAATCATTCATTTCCCACCGCAGAACCCGAATAATTCTGTCCGAAAGCGGCGTTAGTGTAAGCGGCGGCGTTCATCCAAGATGCACCGTCAATCAACATTTCAAGGTTGTTTTGTGCCGCCATAGGGTATGCAGTTTGACCCACATACTGTCCCGAACCCGCAACAGGTTCAGCAAGAGGGGTAATAACAGGCATAGAAGTGCCTCCCGAATTGATTGGGATTTGATACATACGATTTGTTCCAAGAACTACATCGCCTCTTCCGTTAATACCTGCCGTTCCGTTAGCACCGTCAGCCGCTTTGGTTTCGCCACCCTTGAAAAGACCTACAATGAATGATTTAGAAGAATCAACGAATGGTTGTAATTCTTCATCAAAAATGTAAAGAATGAAACCTGTGATGGCCGCCGTGCTAATAATTGTCTTCATCATGGTCATTTGTTTCACTCCGATTTACCCATCAATACTGAAAAGAGAAGACCTGCTGTTCCAAGAAGGATTCCGGGAAGTGCAATACCGACAACAGCACCGCTTCCAAGACCAACACCCTTCTTGAAATTAGAAGAAGTTTCACCTGCAAATTCAGCACCGTAATTTTGGGTAGGTTGGAAAGAAGTTCTGTCCACTTCAACGGATTCTAAAGGAGTATAACCATCCATGCTTAGTGAACCATTTTGGAGATAACCTGCGGTATCAGCATCCATTGTCATAACATCATCGTATTTGCGACCCATACGGGAGTGCCTCTTATCCATAGCGGAGGCTTCATCTCGGCGGTCTTTCATAGATTGTGAATGAGAACCACGATGGCGCATACCAATTGATTCATCCATCTTGTCATCGTAGCCTTGTGCATCGTGAGTAATGATACGGCCTTTTCCATCTCTTGCATAATTACGACCCTTACTCTTGGAGAATTCAGCCTTCATGTGAGCATTGGTTGGGTCTGCACTTGGGCCATCTTGACCTGTAATTCCTTCATCAAAGTTAGGTTCGGGGGAATCTTCGGCATACCATTGAGTGACACCATGACCGAGAGGGGCTTCAACGGCTACGGGATCAATTCCACTATATCCGTCAAGGGAAGTCCCTTCTTCAATACCGATACCTGTTGTGGATTCATCAAGAAGTGCGCCTTCGGTATCGCTTCCGAAGTATTGATTTACACCGTGACCGATTGGGGCAGGTTCTTCAATAGAATCAATTGGGGTATATCCTGTGAGGGAAGTTCCTTCTGCAACAGCAACAGGTTCTCCTTCGGCGGAAAAGTTAGCATTGGTTGGGTCATCAAAAGAGGAAGACGAAACCATATCGGGTTCTTCGGATGGGGAATAAGTAGCAGTTTCGCTTTCAGCATACATTACCTTCTTAGAACCACAATCAGCACACATCATACGGTTCTTTCCTTCTGCACCGTAGTTAGCCGTTGGTTGGTTTGCGGTCAAATCCACCGTTGTTGATTCCGCAGGGGAATATCCATCAAGGGTTTCGTTTCCAACCATAGCATCGCTTGGGTTGTAGTATTGTCTTTCTTGTGCTTGTTCGGTTTCGCTATCCATTATTTCAACATCCTGTATTTGTAAGAGTTTGCTCATATCAAGACCTTGTGCTTCGTAAAAGCAAGCGTGGTCTTCTTCGCTCATGTAGCCTTCTGTTTCGGCGGCCTTTACTGTTTTCTTAGCCTTCTTCTTCTTTTTACTTTCGGGCTTCAAGAATTCTGCGGGTGCGTGACCTGCGGCTATCAGTCCCTTACCACATTCAATTCGTGGAGATTTTAATTTGAGTGAGAATTCTCCCGGTCTGCTTGCAGAAACCCCGAAATAACCTACTCTAACAGGACATTGAACCATTTTCTTTGACTTTGGTGATGGGAAAGTGGTTGTAGCATAGACTACTGCACCTTTTTGGTGAGTGGAAGGCACTAAAAAGAAATTGACACGCTTTCCCTTTTGAGTATGAAGAACCAATTCTGCTGATGGGTAAGAACCCGAATCCCAACGAATGCGAGAGGCTTCAAGCGGGCCACCTTCAAGATAACGGCCTAAACTACCACCTTCAATCTTTTTCAAATATGCTGAACGGTCATTGTGGTGCTTGTTAGGTAGGTGAAGAACGACACGGAATGTCCCCTTACCAAGACGAGTGCCTTTGGTTGCAGGTTTTAGATACAATTCATCAGTAGCCTTATCGCCTTGTGGGAAGACTTCGGTAAAAGAAGTCGGTTGGGAAAATAACCATGTCGTGTGAGGATTCTCAAGATATTCCTTGAGTGGTTCTTGGCGTGGCTTGCGACCCATACCATAGTTTTGTTGTTCTCGTTATCTAAAGACTCGCTTCAACCATGAAGAATTGACATTTCACCATCGGAGTTTTTGTAGTGACTGTATTTTTCACGGTTAGAAATAATTGTCTTCATAGACTTTACCAAATTCTTTTGACTAATTTTGGTATTTTTCTTATAATTAGTGGCTTCTAATGCACTCATGTAAGCCATCATAACCATTTCTTTCAAATGCGCCCCTGTCATTCCTTTTGTATCTTTTATCAACGGTTTGAAATCAATATCTTGGTGGTCAAAAGTGGTCAAATACTTCTTCAAAATCCACTTGCGTAATTTATCATCGGGCAATCCAAAATCAATTCGGAAATCAAATCTTCCGGGTCTGTCCACCAATGCTTTGTCAAGATGCTGTGGATAATTTGTTGTGGCGATTGTGACGACTCCACTATTGGACTCCACACCTGCTAAACAATTCAAAAATTCACCGAGAAGTGGATGGTCGCCACCCGACTTTTGCCTGTCAAGACCCCCAAGTGTATCAATATCTTCAACAACAATAATCGTAGGTGAAATCTGTCGGGCAATTTCGTATAATTCCGAAATTTGTCCTCGCTCGGAAATATCATCGGAAGTAATGTAAATAATAGAAGATTCAATTTGATTCATAATGGCCGAACAAGTCAATGTCTTACCCGTTCCCGGTGGGCCTGTGAGCAAGCAACCACGACTTGTAGGGAGTTTTTTATCAGCAAAATAATCAATGTGTTTAATGAAATTGACTACATTCTTTTCAAATGATTCTCTTTGCTCGTTGCTCAAAACAACATCATCCCAACCAACATTTTCAATGGTGATGAATTCAAGTTTAGCAGACACAGCATTGTTTTTCAAGATACCATTTTTCTTACCATAATTTCCAAAAGCATCGTGAAAAGTTTTGATTTGGGTTGAAGGTTCGTGAATAATTTGAACCTCCACATGAAGTCCATCCACAGGGGTCATGTCCACTACGAATTTTGCCCCATCAGTTTTACGACTCAAGAAAAAGGTCGCACGAATAGGCATATTCTCTTGGCCGTGCGGGTATGTGAATTGATGATATTGAAGACCTGTAATTTTGGTTTTACCCATTGTGAACCCAAGTGTTTTATCAACATTAAAATCTTCTTTAACCCAACCCATAAAATCATAAATATGAATTAGTGTCCGAGTATCTTCCCAAAACAACCAATCGGAAACGGCATCATCGGGGGAAGACAAATCCATGTATTCAACAAAGGCTTCTTCAAGAAGATTCGGGTCGCCATCACTTGCTTTAACCAATTTAGTGTAAAAATTGAGAATAGCCTCTTCGGAATATGGAATTGTTATTACACCAATTGGCGTATCAATCTTTAAGTTATCGGGCATAATTAGACATTGATTGAGTAGGTATCTAAATGTTGAGAGAGTTCATAGGAGTATTACGCATGACCCCTTTTAATGTTTCGGCAAAATCGGGAAGGATTGCACAAACGCCATTAGGCAAATCTTCAACAGTAGGTTTTGGATGTTTTTCGTAAAATAAATCCATATTGGACTCTAAAACCTCATTTAACTCCTTACCTTGTTCTGTGGCGAGTTCATTAGCCCCTGTTTGAATTCCACCCGAACAAGTATTTTCTTCACCGATGTAATGAAATCCAACAATCATGTTAAGGACACGATAATGTCGCCGTTCTTCTATTGGTGTCGTTCTTGGGTCGCCAATAATTCGCAAAAGTAATTCGGTATCTTCGGCCATAGCCATACGCTCGTCGTAGCCGCCAACAGACTCAAACGCCTCTCGCCTTATGATTGTCCCTGTCGGTGCAGGGGGGTGTCCAAAGAGGTAATAGTAAGCATAATCGGGGTAATTTTCCATGAAGGGCATATCATTTTCCCAATATCCATATAATCCTTTTACCATGAATGGCTCTCCCGAAAATTGGGATTGAACGGGAACATGACAGTCAAGAGGACAAGACCAAATAGCGACCTTTTGTAAAGAGTTATCAATTTCTTCTTTGACTTCACGAAGGTAGCCATCATACCACCAATCATCGCCGTCAAGGAAGGCAAGGTAATGATTAGAGCCTAATGCTACTGCTTGATTCCGTGCGCCACTAACGAGAGGGTGTGCAGGGTCTTGACGGAAGTAATTGAAACCGTATGACTTTACTAAGGCTTGTGCATCGTAATCTTGATGTTCAACAGGCGTTCCATCACAAACATAGACGGTGTAATCATCAAGTGTTTGGTCAAATACGGACTCTAAACAACGAGTTAAAAATGATTTTGAAATCCGATAAATAGGAATGATTACATCAAACATGAATAACCATTGGCCGATTACTCATTTATAACTTTCCACTTCATTTCAACGGTAATGTCTTGATAGCCTTTGAGTGTGGTTGAGCCTTCTTCCTCATTGTATTCACTAAGCATAGACACTTTTATGTCATTATTAGCATCTACAACCAAGTCATTAACGGTGTCAAAAACATCTTCCGAAAGGGCTTCTAATTGAGGGTGGAATGGTGAAAAGTCAATACCATCCCAATTGTTCTTAGTGGAATGAATAAAAATGATGTTGTCAATATGAGGCTCGCCACGATAAACAGTCATGGTTGCTTCAACATTGTCTTTGTAATCCATCAAATGAATAATCCGATGGGTTTGACTCCATAGACCGCCTTCGTTTAAGCGAGGGTCAGCAAAGTTAGCCATTTCCCACATCTTGTAAAACATCATCTTATCAAAGTAAGTATCTGTCATAAAAACAGGGCCAAAAGAAACATCTGCTGTATTACAGAAGAAACCCATGTGTCCGTATGA
>JAAHTG010001683.1_pt1 | contig 14362 bp, 19 predicted proteins | sample 6116081 | NCBI WGS metagenome assembly JAAHTG01 (sample SAMN13939989, study PRJNA603662) | sponge metagenome | isolation source: marine sponge | host: Mycale hentscheli | place: New Zealand | collected 2005 | reverse complement strand
TTCTCTTATTAGTTGTGCTTCTGATTTTACCATTTTCTGCAACTCCAATATCTTGCTTTATGTCTCGGTCCAGGATTATCGCAGTTGTGTCTAGCACGGAAACTGCGTCTACGTTCTGGATTATTCTTTTTAATCTTAGCGCCTTTTTGTCCAAAGTTAACTTTTACAACATTACCCTTTGGATTCTTTACATACACTTTAAACTTCTTAACATCACCTGCCATCGGCTTGCCTAGTTTGACTTTGCGGCCTTGATACTCTGCTTCGTCTATTGTTTCGTCTTCATTGAACCACATCACTCCGTATGCTTCAAAGAACTTGTCATCATCATCAAATGTAACTTCTTGCATTTTGCTTTCAGTAATAAATGTTGTTGGACGAGGCTTTCCGTTTGTGTAGTGTGTGCTTTCATACAGCGAACGCCATATAGCACGATCCTCAACCATAAATGCACCTTTGGGCATTGGTTCGACGCTCTCATTGTTTTGATCAGGATTTGCTATTCCGTCTAGTGTTTTTGCAAGATCAGATAATATAGTCAATGCTGCGGCTTGATCTGGATCTTCTTGTTCAACTTCTTGTGCCATTTGCAGCAAATCGTCAGCCACATTAGAATCATTATCACTGCTGCCAAAAGTTGTATTAAGATTTCTAAGAACTGTCCTTGCAATCGCAGGTGGAGCACCGACAGATTCATCTGCTAGTTTTTGAGCAGTTTCTGTACTTATTTCATCTAGGGCTGCATCTACAACTTGTACATATTGATTTGGCAACCCGTCTCTGCCTGTAGTTCTATCGCCATATTTTTCTCGCCATTGTTCCTGTTGACGTACAACTTCTGCGGCATCTCTATTAGCAGGCTCATCCGTTATACTTGCTGTATCGTCGTCTGCATCAGGCTGTGCTAATGCACCTGGTGGTGTTTGATTTACTTCTGGATCAGTTGTTGTATTATTATTAACACCCGAATCACCACCGGATGTATCGCCACTAGGGCTGTCTACTGTTGTTTGAGCATCCGGCTGTGGCAATTCACCAATAGGTTGACCATTTGGATCAACATAATATTTTTCTTCGTTATCGTTGGTGACAACAGTTGCCTCTTCGCCATCGATTACAACTCGGTCACCTGGTTGTACTTCTGCTCTGCCAATCATTGCTGCACCAATATCAGGAAATTCTATTGGGTCTCGCTCTTGGACTGCACTACTTTGGTCATCTGCTGTTGAGCGTGCTTGATACTCTTGCTGTGTTGGAAGGTTAGGTCCTCTGCCTCTTCCGGTACGTCTTTCGTTGCCATCTGCATCATATACTCTATAACGTGTGCCTTGTCCGCTACCTGTAACTACTTTGTATGCTTCAGCTGCACCACTTGCCTCTGGTTCTGCATCTGGTGCCACAGGTCTTTGTGGTGCTGTTGTATCTACTTCTGGTGCTGCTGGTGTTGTGCCCACTTCTGGTGCTGTTGTATTTACTTCTGGTGCTGTGCCTACTTCTGGTGCTGTTGTAACTACTTCTGGTGCTGTATCTACTTGTCCTTGTTGGCGCTGTCGAAGTTGGCTTGGCCCACCTGCTGTAGTTCCTGGAGCAATGCCACCGTCTATTGGTTCTGGTGCTGCATTTGGAGTTTGAGCAGGAGCACTGTTGTCTTCCGGTTCTTGATACTTTGCAATTTGGGCACGAGTTTCAGGACCTACTATACCATCAACTTTTGCTCCACTGTTTTGTTGAAATGTTCTCACAGCACGTTCTGTTGCTGGACCAAATATACCATCAATCTCGTCACCGGTCATTCCTAAATCACGTTGTAGTTGTTTAACTTCTTCGCCTCTATTTCCTCTACGCAGCAATCCGCCAGTTGGAGTAGTTGAAGCTGCTGGTGCATTACCTGCTGCTGGTGCATTACCTGCTGCTGGTGCTGTTGCTCTAGGTGCATTACTAAAGTTTGTTCCTGCTGGATAAGGAACACGCTGTCCATTAACTATTGTACCTTTAATGGTTGCAGGGTTCCATCTACCAAAAAAACCTTCGCCTGTAGGGTTACCATTCCATCTTACTATTTCTCTTCCTGGCTGTCCATCATCTCTTTGTTTTTGAAAATAAAGATTTCCATCTGTGTGTAGCATAACATTGTTAAGTCCGCCTGGTCCGCCATAGTGCGTTGGAGTAAATGTAGTTGGTGCTGCTTCATTGAGTGTTGACTCATCAAGACTAAACTCAATATCAAAGTTATTATAACCTTTGTCAAATAGTTTGTTGGAAAGTTTTTTAGCAAGGTATGCTTGTTGTTTTTCGTTTAGTTCACGTGCGATAGGAATACTCAATACTTGTGTATTATTTTCACTTTCGTATATTTCATATTCCATTGTATTTTCTAATAATCCAATGTTAGCTGTATTTAAGACAGTGTCTAAAACAAAATCTCTGCTTTCGTTTATTCCATCGTTGTCTATTATTATACTAATAAAATGTTTCATATTCTTTCCTTAATGATTCAATAATATACTATTAACTGTACCGTCAGTCCAACTACTTACAACAGCTCTTACCCATACATAGTTTCCTGTAAAGTTCTTTATGTGTGAGCCTGTTGCAATTGGACCATCATTAGCAAATCCAATAGTTTCGTGTTCTGTTGCGTCTAGTGTGAACCAATCAGCGTCAGCAGGATCAACAGCAAGAGTTGCTTGCATTTTAATCTTACCTTGGAACCCGGTTATATTGTATTGAACAGTATGGAAACCGTCACTACGTCCGTAGTAACCATCCCCTTTGAAGTCGTCTCCGGTAACAGTTTCAGTTGTACTGTCTCCTGGATGAACTTGATTTGATAAAATTATTTCACTTGAACTCGCCATACTGTATTTATCTATTGCTCGACATAAACAAATTTATCTATACGTTGTATGTTATCGCCGGCCATCATTTGTATTATTAGCAGTGTTTTGAGATCTCTAACATGAAAATAATATCCATATACATATTCTTCATTTTTACAACTTTCACGTGCTCTTGTACCCATTGATGCAAGTTTTGGATTGTGCTCTATCCATTTGGCAAGTGCTGCAACACCTTTTTTATTTCCAAGAGTAACTTTGTATTCATACTGAGGAGGTTTGTTTACTATAATAGCATTCTTTTCAGAACTCAGTGTTTGTATGGTTTCAGGATTTGGTTCCCAAAACTCGGTGTATTTTTGTCTAAGTTTGTTTCCTAAGTCTATCAACATTTTTCGATTGTTACTGTATATTAATAAGTTATTAAATTCGCATCTTATTTTATAATCAGTGTGTTTGAGTAAATGTCTGTAAATATCAATAGCATCCCAAAAATGCTCAACAGGAATAACATCGTTGTAGGTTGTTGTTAATGGTATTTCAACCTTCCAATCGTGATTTGAAGGAACATAATGTTTGTTAACTTCATCAAGTTTGCGTCTAGCATATTTCAAACTTCCGTCTGTTTGAAACTCTGTTCTAAAATACCTTGCACAAGAGTTCACTATGGCAAGTTTATAAAAGTACTTGCCATAGTGTAGTTTTTTAGTTTCATACAGTCTCATATTCTATTTCACAATCGAGCTTGATCTCTTTTTCTCGATAATCAATAGTAACACTGCCACCTTCTTTTAAATCACCAAACAACATTTGACGACTAAGTGGACGTTTGATTTCATTGTCAATAACACGCTGTAACGGACGAGCGCCCATCTTAGGATCAAATCCTTTGTCTACAAGATAATCAAGAGCATCATCTGTGATGTTGATAGCAATGTCTTTTTTCTGTACTTGTGTTTTAAGTTCAACAAGAAACTTGCCAACAATCTTCAACATAACTTCTTTGCTGAGTTTGCCGAATGTAATAACACCATCTAGTCTGTTTCTAAACTCTGGAGTGAAAAACTTTTTAAGATCAACATCGTCATAATCTTTGTCTGTTGTTTCGTTAAATCCAATAGTGTTTTTCTCTGCTTCCGCAGCGCCCAAGTTTGTTGTAAGAATAAGTGTACAGTTACGTGCATCTGCTTCTTTACCATTTGATCCTGTGATCTTACCGTTGTCCATAATCTGTAGTAGTATACTACTCACATCCGGATGAGCTTTTTCAATCTCATCTAATAGCAACACACAGTTAGGATTTTCTTGAATCTTATCAATCAACAATCCGCCAGCATTGTCTTCATAACCAACATAACCTGGAGGCGATCCTATTAGTTTACTAATACTGTGCTTTTCTTGGTATTCACTCATATCAAAACGTACAAGTTTTACACCAAGTTGATTGCTGAGTTGTTTAGCAAGTTCAGTTTTACCTACACCAGTTGGACCCATAAACACAAAACTTCCTACCGGTTTGTCATCACTTTTAAGTCCTGCTTGACTTACAAGTATTTTGTCAACAATGTCGTCGATTGCTTTGTCTTGTCCATATACAACTTTTTTCAAGTTGTCTTCCAAGTGTGCTAGATTTTCACTTTCACGTTCTTTGATTTGATCCTCTGGCAGTTTGATCATTTTAGCAAGTTCGAACTGAATACTATCTTTAGTTACAACTTTGTTTTCAGTGATATCACGTACTTTAAAACGACTACATGCTACGTCAACTAGATCAATAGCTTTGTCAGGAAGTTTTTTATCGTTTTGATATTTCATGCTTAAATCAACTGCTGCTTCAAGTGCTTCGTGTTGAATATCGACACTGTGAAACTCTTCGTAGTATGTTTTAATACCTTCAAGGATTTTTAGTGTAGTTTCTCTATCTGGTTCGTCAACACTCACTCTTTGGAACCGGCGCATAAGAGCCCGATCTTTTTCAAAGAACTTGCGATATTCTTCCCAAGTAGTACTTGCAACAACGTTGATGTTTCCTTTTGCAAGTGCAGGTTTCAACATATTAGCTAGATCATTTGAACCACCACTGCCACCAGCACCTGCGCCACTGATCATATGTGCTTCATCGATAAACATAATAGTTTTGCCTTTGCCTTTTAACCCTGCTAGTACAAGTTTAAAACGTTCTTCAAAGTCTCCACGATACTTTGATCCAGCAAGCATATCACCAATATCTAAACTAAAACCTCGGTATTCTTTTAAAAACTCTGGCACATTTCCGTTAACAATCTGATAAGCAAGTCCTTCTGCAATAGCAGTTTTACCTACACCTGGATCACCAACAATCAACACATTTGATTTTGTACGTCGACCTAATGCAAGAGCAACTTGTTCAATCTCTTCATCTCTGCCAATTACTGGATCAATTTTGTTCATACCAACTTGCTGATTTAGATCTGTAGTAAAGTCTCGTAGTGCTTTGTTGGCAATGCCTTTGTTTTCATTTTCGTCTTGGTTGTCATATATTTCTGTTTCGGCGCTAATATAGTTTTGAAACTTTTCTTTGTCGATACCAGCTTTTTGTGTAATAAAGTAAGCCCAACTTTTCTTTTCAGTTAGGATACTAATAAACACATCAGAAATAGTAATATCGTTTCTTCCTTGGAACAGCACTTGTGTGAATGCACGATTTAACACACGTTCTACTGTAGTAGTTTTCTTAGGCTTGTATTTCTTCTCGTCGATCTTAATATCGTTGAGATTTGTTTTCAAATAGTTTTCCAGCTCTTTCTTTATAAAATCAGCATCTACGCCATATCCTGCTACTAATGTTCCAAATGTTTCTTCACACAGCATAGCAAACAATAAATGTTCTAATGTAATGTATTCGTGCTGAAGTTTTTTAGCATCATTAACTGCTTTGTCAAATACTGCCTGTAACTCTTTGCTTGGTTCAACCATCTACTTTTTTTCCTTTTTTCTGGCGCTTTTTTTCGGCCATGTTTAGTTTTAGTTTGCTGACTCTATCAATAAACTGAATACCATACAAGTGATCGTATTCATGTAAAAATATTCTTGCGTCGATGTCATCATACTTTGCTTCTATATGTATAACATCTTTCATGTCAGATGTCAAGGTATCAAATTCTACCATCACGCTAACAGGCCGCCTTACTTTTAGTATTAAATCTGGATGGCTTAAACATCCTTCAACACCTGATTCGATTTCTTCACTTAATCCTTTAATAACTGGATTCATCACAACAACAGGATCTCCGTGTTGTTTGTTTATCAATGCTTTCATTACAAATATTTGCATAGGAAATCCAACTTGGTTTGCACTCAGTCCAAGTCCGCTGTGCTTGTTCATTAGATCAATCATATCCATTGCAACCGGTGCAGGATGCATTAGTTCAAAATCAAATCTTTCGAGTTTTGTTTCTAGCCTACCATCAGGTGCCAGTACTAGTTCCATCATTTATCTTCCTTATTGTGTCCAATGTTTCCCAATCTTCTATTCTGGGAGTAATTCCTTTTATTTCTAAATACATATTTCCGTTTCTACGGCCATTCATGTCAGGTAATCCATGTCCTGCAATACTCAGTATAGTTCCTGGGTTTGTACCAGGTGGTATTTTTACATTTACATCTTTTCCTGCTAAATCAGTTATTATAACACTTGTACCTAAAATTAGTTGTAATACATTTATACTACACTTTGTTCGAATATGCGACCTATCTCTTTGAAAATCTGGATGATTTTCTACGATTACTTGTACGTTCAAATCTCCTCTTGGAAGTTGCTGAACTGAATCATCGCCTAACCCTTGATAACGTATTATTACTCCATTTTCTACCCCAGGTGGCAATCTTATAGTTGCAATTTCTTCTCTACCTGTGCCTAGTCTATATCGACCAACAATGTCCTTACCTGCCATTACATCATTTAATGTAATTCTTACATTTATTGTAACGTCTTGATTTTTACGAGGGCGTTGGGCTTGTCTAAAAAACTGACCAAATATATCATTCATATTTTGCGAGTTCATATTAACATTTGCCTGTGGGCGTGGATTGTCGTATTGTTGTCTTTTACTAGGATCTTTTAATGTTTCGTATGCTTCGTTGATACGTTTAAACTGTGTGTCATTGCCACCGTTGCGGTCAGGATGATTAGCCATAGCCGACTTGCGGTATGCTTTTTTAATCTCATCCTGACTTGCTTTTTTATCAACACCAAGTATATTATAATAGTCCATGCAAATACTTATCGTACAGCTTATTAATATTAGTTAGTAATGATTACTTCTTCTTAGTGTATGCCTGCGCACCAAAAAATGCTGCAACAATACCAGCAACTGCAACAAAGTATGTCGGAGCCATTGATCCTAACGTTTTTTGTGCTTCGTTCAGTCCTGCAAAACTTGCGCATACTACAGCAAATGGATATAGTAGTAACCCAAACAATGCAAACCAAGTCATCTTACGTTGTGCATCACGCATAGCATCTGCATCTTCTAATGCTTTGCGTCGGAACTCTAGTTCCATTTGTTTTTCTTCGTCATCAATACGTCCATCACCATTTATGTCTGCAGGATGATATGCTGGAGCAGGAGCAGGAACAGGTTTTGTTGGTGCTGTTGCTACAGGTGCTGATGATGTTACAGCCGGCTTTGTCTCTACAGGCGCTGGTGCTGCCGGTGTTTTACTTTTTAGTTCTGATGGTTTTTTTCTTGGCATTGTTACCCTCCAATACTTGTAATCTGCCCTCTAGTTCGTCAATCTTTTTAGTTACGTGTGGATACTTTTTACGCCATGCATCATCAGGCTGCTCTAACCATGTCCATCCATAGCGTTCTACAAGAAAATCTACAGCCAAGTCAAACTTAGCATATCCCCATAGTCCTATTCTTGTTGTGCTTAAATATGCTAGTACCGCAGCACCTAATATACTGCCTGCTATACTAGTGTAAATCCATGTACGGTCGCCCGCCATGTTCTGAATCATTTCCCACATATTGTACCCTCGTTATTATATGTGTATTTATTCGTTTACAACAGCATTATCCATTGCTTGTTCAGCTTGTTCGTAATAGCCTTCGTATGCTGCTATGATTGCTTGCTGCTGTTGTACAAGCGCACGTATGTCGCTAAAGTTAAGTCCTAGGTCACCGTAGCCGTCACCACTTAGACCGTATATAGCAAACGGTTTTCCACTTGCTGCAAGCCTTGCTATTACAGCATCAACATTATTTTCGTTGATAACAATCCATTCTAACTTGCGCATGTTGAGTTCGTCAACAGGAGGCAGAGACAATGTAGGTTTGTCAATAGGTTTAGAACTTATTTCAATCTGCTGTGGCTGTGTTGAGCAAGCCGCGAGACTTATAAGTATCGTAAAGCCAAGGACACTCTTTGTTAAAAGCGATGCCATTTTCTGCGTTCCTTTCTTTCTCATTTAATTCAGCTCCTGATAGAAGTTCAAAACATCTACCTGCATTTAGTGTTCCTCTATTTACTGCACGTTCAATGCCTTCAGCATTTGCTATTGCTGCTGCTGTTAAATCAATCTGTTGTAGTTTGTCTGCTAGTGCTTGATTCTGTCTGCGTATGCTTGCATATGCATCATTCAATCTAGTGTTTTCTGCTTGGGCACTAGCATAACTTGTTTGCAAACTTTCCAATGCTGCTTCGTTTGTTTCTACAGCTATTTCTAGTTTAGCATTATTTTCGTTGAGTATTGCAATACGTTCTTGTGTATCATTATAGTACCAATAACCAATGCCGCCCATAGCGCACATTATTAAAAACATTACTCCTGCAAGTTTCATGCCCATACCTAAACCACCTACCCTAATAACTTTCCCAGCGTGTTTGGTCCTACAATACCGTCCGCTACTAATCCGTTTGCTGTTTGCCATTCTTTGACAAGTCTAGCAGTGCCTGGACCAAAAATACCATCTGCTGGTGAAATGTTTAATATTTCTTGTACTTCTTGTACTAATGGACCACGTGAACCTTGACGAATAGTTTGATTGGTATTCAACTCTTTTTCTTCTTCAACTTCCATTTCCATATCGCCACCTAATACATCTAGTGCGTGTATGTAATGTTTTTTGCGATCTTCTAGTCCAATAGTACCGCCGTTGATGCGCTTGGTCATTTTTAGTATATCCATTGCATCACAGTGTTTGTTGATGTTGTTTTCATCCCAGAACCAGCAAGCACTATCCAACGCACCTTTTTTGGTACGCACATAGTCCACTGCTTCTTCTGGTGTCATTTCTACGTCTTCGGCAAATTCTGTATAGTTGTATCTACCTGTAAGTTGCAGAATGCCGCCGCCCCTAAATCTCCAGCCATCACCACTGTCGGTATCGCCGTTGTCCATTCTGTTTGCGTAAATAACGTTAGCAATTTTTTCAGGTTGTCTATGATATTCATTTGCATCTCTCCCTGCACGTTTGAAATATTTTGGGAAGATTGTATTGAGTGCTTTTGCGCTGTAGTTTAGGTTTTCACTTAGCACTCTAAATCCACCTGATTCATGACCACATTGTGCAATAAAGCCTGCTACTCTTGGTATTGTATTTACATCCCATAGTGGAAGAATTTCAAGCATTGCTTCATACCATTCTTCCCAGTCACTTCTGTGTATTAGTTCTTCAGCCATCCAAGGCTCAAAATCAAAGTCGAAATCTTCTTTAGCCATTATTTGTTATCCTCTATAGTAGTGCAGTGGCCGCATCTGCAATGGTCGCATATCTTGGTTGTAATCGGCGGCTCATCGTAGTTCTGTAGATCTTGATAGTAAGGAACGCCACAATGTGATGGACGTCCGCAGTTGTTGCAGTGATTTTTATTAAAGTCTTTCAACGACAAGTGTGTGTCCTTCGTTTTCAAACGTTAATGTATTTTTACCAAATTTAGTAACATTATAATCACCAAGATATTTAGTTAAAAATAATATTTCAGCATAATCATTCATGTTTATTTTTTCACTTAAACTTTCATTTATACGATGTGTGGTATTAAAATCTTTTATAGTAAACCCAACAGCATCTGCAAATGCTCGTTTGACTAATAACTGATCGCCATATATTTCAATGCTTTCCATAAAACTCTTACTAAAGAAATCTTTAAAGTTGTTCATGTTGCTTTCTTGTACAACAGTATCGTTGTATGCAGTTTGATCTGCTGGAATCATTTCTGATAAGTTATTTGAGTTTGCATCGTAGCTTGTAAAACTTTTGTGATAACGAAATCTAAAGTTATCAATTTCTGCTAGTTTTCCAACTCCATCTAACAAGTTTGAAATATTTGCAGAAACTTTGGCGTTTCTTTCCATTTCTACAAATACTTTGTAAACGTTGTTTTCAATTTCTCCAGGTGTAGCATCTGCATCAAGTACAAATCCATAACCTTTTTCAATAAAATCCACAAGATCTTTTGCAGCTTGTTCGTCTAGTACACTAAAACTTACTACTACAATATCTTCGTCTGTTCCCATTTTACTTTGAAAACTATCCACTTCAAATACTGATTTTACCAAGTCGTGTAAATCGTTGGCTCTTAATCCCATTATACTGCTCCTGGTGTAGGTGCTGGTGCTGCTGGTGCTGCTCCACCTATTGGCGCTGCTGCTGCTGGAGGTGCTATTGGTGGCGGCATTGCTCCTACTGCTGGAGCTGGTGCACCTACTGCGCCTTGTGCTTCATTATCTGGTAAATCAATAGTTTCGACATCTCCACCAAAAATACTAATAATCAATTTTTTAGGCATTGTAATATGCACTATCCATACTGGAACTTTATCAAGTTTGCCTTTTTTAGTTCCAGGACGAATATCACCTGGCTTTTTTATTTGGCGAGGTTTAATAATATTTGATTTTTCATATTGTATTTTGCAATCATAATCAAGTAGACGCTTGCCACCTTCTGGATCAGGCATGCGTTTTCTTGGCCACATAAAACTACATTTGACCCAGTGGCGGTCTATTTCTGGTCCAGCTGCTAGTTCGCCTTCTTCCCAGTTGTCATACACATACAAACCTAATTCATCAATGACTCTTTCAAAGTCTTTAAGTACTGCAAACGCACGATCGTTTTCATAGATCGAACTGAGATTTTCTATCACATCAAGAGTGTCTAATATATTAGGCATTGTTGTCCTCGCTTTATTATAACTATTTATCACCTATAGTAATGTTAATAAAATAATTCACTACGTATATAATACGATCATAAAAAGAGTAAATAAGAGTGCAGGGAAGGATTTCCATGCTAAGGAAATATCAACCTGTCAACCACTCATAGGAGGACTTAATGGGTAAAGCTAGAGCTAACAAAAAGCAAGCATATATTAAATCAAATAACAACAATAATGTTGTTAAACTAAACACTTTCCTTCCAAAAAAACAACGCAACGTTGACATACTTCCAAGAAATCGCAGTCAAGAAGAATACATCCTAGAACTACTAGATACGGATAAAAACATAGTTTTTGGTATTGGTCCAGCAGGTACAGGTAAAACACTTCTAGCATGTCAAAGTGCTGTCAAGGCATTTCTAAGCGGCGAAGTTGAACGTATAGTTGTTACAAGGCCAGCAGTTAGTGCTGACGAAGATTTAGGATTCTTACCAGGTACATTAGAAGAAAAAATGGCACCGTGGACAAGACCTATATTTGATGTGTTTAGAGAACATTTTTATGCAAATGAAATTGAATCTATGATAAAAGAAGGTGTTATTGAAATATCACCACTAGCATACATGCGAGGCAGAACTTTCAAAGATGCTTATATCATTGCAGATGAAATGCAAAATGCTACACCAAATCAAATGAAGATGCTGTTAACACGTATAGGTACAGGATCTAAAATGGTTGTAACAGGAGATTTAGCTCAAGCTGACAGATTAAAAGATAACGGTCTCATTGACTTTATAAATCATCTTAATAAGTCTGGCGCCACTCGTATTAGTACAGTACAATTCCATAAAGGAGATATTGAACGTCACGAGGCAGTTAAAGAAGTATTAGAGATTTACGGTGACGCTTAAATATCGGTACTAGAAGTTTTAAAAGCGAGAGGGCGCTGATACTTAGCATCCTCTCTTAACAACATCATCAAATACTCATTTTCAGTGTAAATGAGTTTCCAACTGCTCTCCTTAATAGGAGGACGGCCCATAGCGTCATAGAATATTTCGCCATGCCAGTATTTTTTTAACCATATGCGTTTTTTACTCCAACTACTACGTGTTGGCCACCATGCATACTGTTCAGTCCATGTTACATCTATTTCTACAGTTGGCGGCATTATACAGCCATTGGTGCTTTAATACTAAGCATTGGATCATAGTTTAATAGTTTATAATCTAACGGATTGGTAGCAATCAAATCATTCAGTGTGTTAAACTTGGGCATTAACAAAGTAGGACCTTTACGTGGTTCTCTAGCAATCTGCTCTTTGACTTGTTCGAAGTGATTTTGATAGATATGGCAGTCACCGCCAGTCCACACAAAGTCTCCTACCTTTAGTTCTAACAGTTGTGCAAACATATGCACAAGCAGACTGTAACTTGCAATATTAAAAGGCACACCTAAGAACATATCAGCACTGCGCTGATACAGTTGACAACTTAGTTCTCCGTCTTGAACGTAAAACTGGAACATAGTATGACAAGGCGGCAATGCCATTACAGGTACACGATCAGCGTTCCAGGCACTTACGATATGCCTTCTACTATCAGGATCGTATTTAAGACCTTCTAACACTTGTGCAATTTGATCTACATGTCCAAGTTGTGCATCCCAGGTGCGCCATTGGTGTCCGTATACTGGACCCAAATCTTTTATAGTATCGTTATTTGTATAACCTAAATCTTTTGCTTGTTTGTCTGCATTGGCAGTCCAGATGGTTGTTTTGTCTACAAGCTCTTCACGTGATTTTCCATAGTGTATTTCAGCCAGTCTACGTTCATCGCTGCTGCCTTCTAAAAACCATAGCAGTTCACTTACTACACTGCGCCAAGCAAGTTTCTTTGTAGTTACTGCTGGAAACTGGTCACGTAGATCAAAACGCATTTGATAACCAAACACGCCACGTGTGCCTACACCTGTTCTATCTCCTCGATCTTTACCGTTAGCTAAAATATATTCTAATGCTTCTAAATACTGTTTCAATATGCTTTCCACTTGTCAATGTATATGTCGCCATGATTTTGGCTGCTGATAAGGCTAAATGTAGTTTCGATTAGATCTCTAGGGAGGAAAGTATCGCAATCGTATGTACCTTTAATACGGCTAAGCCAAATCTCGTCGATAATGTCAAGGCTATCAGCAATCAATCTTGCGCCGCCAATAATCCAGACATTATCTGTCATATTTATAGTAACACATCTTGACTTGTAAATGTCCGGGCGTACTACTTCGATGCTAGGATGACTATTCTCTTTCATTGTACTTGATACAATAACGTTGTGTCTTTTGGGCATAGGTTTGGGCATATCAGGATCGTCCCATGTTGCTCTGCCCATAACTACTGTACTGTTTAGCGTACATTCTTTAAACCATTGCTGGTCGGCTGCATTGTGCGCCCAAGGAAGTGTACCGTCTTGGCCGATCCCCCAGTTGTCGTCACATGCTAAAATTGCTCTAATCATTGATTATCCGTTTCATTGTATCAGTTGCAGTAGTTTTAAAAAATCTTGGTGCAACACTATGTATAATTATAATAGGTACTAGAAGTTGCATTTTAAATGCAATGCCAAGAGCGTGTTTCATATGTTGCCATCCTGTCATTTCTACTTCTTTTAAGTGTGCTTTACATTGTTTACTAAACATTTAATCCCCTTTGCCCGGAGCCTCGCTAAAGTACTCCATTTTATTTTCTACACCGTGCCATTCATCTGCATCAGCTGGTACGTCTTCTGTACGCATTTCTGTAATAACTGGCCATAAGTCTGCATACTTTTGATTAAAGTCCACCCACTCTGCTGCACCAGGTGCTGTATCAGGAAGAATTGCATCTGCAGGACATTCTGGTTCGCATACTCCGCAATCAATACATTCAATCGGATTGATTACTAGCATGTTTTCACCTTCGTAAAAACAATCCACTGGGCAGACTTCTACGCAGTCCATATGTTTACATTTAATACACGCATCATTTACAATATAAGTCATAGTGCTCCTAGTCTAATAAGTGTTGCTGCCAAGTTAATCTCTGGATCTACGACTAATGTATGATCAACTAGCCCTTGTTTAATAGTTAGCACTGCTTGATCTTGTTGAGCATCTGTTCCGAACAGTTCAATGTTGTCATACAACCAACGATAAATTTCTTCCATCTCTTCAGCACGAACTGTACCACACAACAACTTACGTGCTTCAGCAATCTTACCTGCCTTAAACAATTCAACCATATCTAATTTCCAGTCAGCTTCGCCACTGTCACCTTCGTTGGGTTTTGTTAGCACACCTTCTACACTGTTCATTTGTACTGTGTTGATACATTTACGCAAGTCTGG
>JAAHTG010001194.1_pt1 | contig 14380 bp, 27 predicted proteins | sample 6116081 | NCBI WGS metagenome assembly JAAHTG01 (sample SAMN13939989, study PRJNA603662) | sponge metagenome | isolation source: marine sponge | host: Mycale hentscheli | place: New Zealand | collected 2005 | reverse complement strand
CCCCCCCCCCCCCCCCCCGCCCCCCCCTCAAACACCCCACCCCCCTACAGGGCCAAAACCCTCATCTTCAAACTTCACCTCAATAACCACTTCATTATCCAAAGGAAAACATAAATTATATAAATGAATAAAGAATTGTTTTGGTGGGTACCATGCTGATTCGATTGAGAATACACCCGAATCCTGCACATCATATAATGTAGTCCACTTAGAACCTAATTTCTCATACGACCATGTGTTTAAGACACCACGGTCTTCAGTCAAATCAACGTCATCATAAAATGCCGTTGCAAATGCAGTAACGTCAGAATCACTATCATTATCATTTACTTTGTCAATCAACGAATCGACTAACTTTACTACTTCTTCGTTACCTTTTACCTCAACGAAACTTTTTAAATTGTTTGCCATTTTTTTTTAAATTTATAATTAATTTTTATTTTTATTTACCACTTTTTAGTTAAAGGTCCAGATTCCTCAACCCAAGAAAAAAGTCTCGTCTCTTCGATATCATGTAAAACCACAGTCTTATCTGTAACTTCATCATCATAGAAATATCGATAACTGAATAACGCAACATCAGGTTCCATCGCCTCAATGATAACATCATTAAAGACCTTACAACCATGCGCCCAAGTTAAACTATCATAACAGGATAGAAATAAATTAACAACCCGACTATTCGGAACCGAACCATATACTGTACAATCAATTAAAGCGAAATTATCTTGACTTTGTTTCATACCCGAAAAGAAGGTGTGATTTGGATGTAATTTATCTAATAGAACATCGAATGGTCTAATAGGGTTAGCATCCACATCACAATATATACCTCCGAAATCTCTGAGAAGTAATAACCTTACTCTGTCAGCAATAAAAGCCCACTTATATAAATCAGGGTTTTTAATATAACTCTGTAAAAATACATCATCTTTGTATAAATCATTGAAAATCTCATCGTGAGTCCATAATTTATATTCCCAATCAGGATGGATAATCTCCATTTTTTTAGTGAACTCCACACAGTGTTTAGGCATTTCATCATACCCAATCCATATTTGATGTATTTTTTTAGGTAGATTCACTATTCTTCTATCAATTCAGGCCACTCGGTGTCCTCTAATACCTTATCACTTACCAAATCAAAATCATCCACTACTTCATCATGAACTTCATCTTGTAGGTCTTCATCTTCTGATTTCCATCTCTTAACTTGGTCCTCCGTTAATTCTTCTGTGTCTTCCCAACGAACTGTTGTGATAATTACTTTTCTTCTTAATTTTGCCATTTTTTATTTATTTAAAATTCCTTTACCTAAGATTAATGGTGAGCCATCCACATGATTTGTGATTCTAAACACCGTGTCAGTTTCTTCAATGAATATATTGACTGACTTACCGTACGTATTTTTATAGTTAGTTCGTACATACTCTTCAACTTTTTTTTCTACCGATTGTTCCATTTTTTTATTTTTTATAAATTAATATTCACTTTCTCCGTATGCCAATGGTTGAAACCCACCAGTCTTTGTCCACTCTTCATTTGGTACTCCTACTTGAATAGATGTATCTTCACCTTTAGTACGTGAATCAAAGAACTCATTTTCAACGTAAGCCTCTTCCATACATAAATCATATACTGCATCTTCACCGTAAACTTCTTTATTGGTTTCATTCTCATAGAATTCGTACTCATCCCACACATTGTTTTGTAGAAAGTTTACCAATTCTTGTTCTGAGTCACCTTCATATGGTGGCTCACATTTTCTTAATGCGTCTACGTTAACCTCGATTGGTTTACTCGCAGATGAGATTGTCCAACTCTCAATTTTACGGACATAGATTTTTTCTGACATTTTTATTTTTGTTTTAGATTATTTATTCTTCTTTGAAGGTACCATAACGCCTTTTCTAAGTCTTGAGTCGGAGGGTTCCCATCTTTTTTACCATTCCTTCCAATGTATTTAATCACATTGAATAGGTACGCGTCTTCGTCTAAACCCCACGCCTCTGCAACCTTAACAACCTCATAGGGATTTGATTCCCCACCATAATGCTCAGGATGTTCGACCAACTCAGTCTTATCAACTATACGTTTTTCTTTCATTTCTAATCGTTATTTAATACAAAAGTAAAAACAATATTTGGTAATAACAAATATTATTGAGGTAATTTTACATTATCATCGAGTTGGCGAAGTTAATACTTAACACTAAAGATGTAATAAGTATCTTCATACCAATAGCAATCAGAATAATACCAAACACTCTCTCCATTATTGTTATACCAACAATACCTAACTTATTTTGTATCCAAGCCGCTGACTTAAGAAAGAAAAAGATAACCAATGCGTTCAGAATAATACCTACGATAATTACGATATCAGACATATCCTGAGTTAATGACATTATTGTTGATAAAGTACCAGGTCCGGCGATAAGTGGAAACGCAATTGGAAATATGGTTGCCGACATCTGTTCTCCATTGTTTGGGGATTCTATACCTAACACCATTTTAACCCCAAAGTATATTAATAACATCGCACCCGCCAATGCGAAATGAAAGGTTTCTATCCCTAATAACATGAATAAGGTCTTGCCGATAAATAACATTGAAATCATTTTACCTACCGATATTATCTTAGCCTTACCTGATTCAATTTCACCGTTCTCTTTCCTTAATCTAATAATTAAAGGGACATTACCCGGCATATCTATAACCGCAAACAATGTTAAAAAAACCGTCAGTATGTTTAATACTATATCCATTTTATTTTACCCACATTTTTTCATTAATAACTAATATATCCACATCACAATTATTAAATAAGTTAAAAGCATCTTCAGGTGTTTCTACTATTGGTTCACCCGCTAAGTTCAACGAAGTATTTAATATCACAGGAACTCCACTATAGTTCTCAAATGACCTAATCAAATCATAATAATCTTGATTGTCCTCTCTAACAACTGTTTGTATTCTCGATGTACCATCTACGTGTGTTACTGAAGGTATTTTATCTGACACCACATTACATATTTTTAACATATACGGTGAATCACCTTCAAATTCAAAGTAGTCTTTAACATCTTCAACACAAACCGCTGGTGCGAAAGGTCTAAACCATTCTCTATTCTTAATGTCAAAGTTAATATAATCTCTGGTATTTTCCAAACATGGATTAGCTATAAAACTTCTATGTCCTAACGCTCTTGGTCCGAACTCAGAACCTCCTTGCATCCAAGCGATTACCTTACCTTCATTTAATTGAGAACCTAAGAAATCTAAATCTAAATCCTTACCACCTTCAGGGGTTGGATAAGTCTTTCCAGTATAAACAACCTCACCAACGGTCTTTTCAGTTCTCGGAACATCTAATAAGTTATGTGAAACATACAATGCACATCCAACAGACAATCCGTCATCACCCGAACCAGGATATGGAGATACTGTATTGAATGATGTATTAGCCTCTATCTTACCGTTTGTCGTACAGTTTAAGAACCCTCCACCGGCCATACATAAGTTACCACCATTTATTGTTTTAGTCTCCTCAAACAACTCCTGTGCGAATCTGAATACCGTATGTTCAAAGATGTATTGTATAGTTGCCGCAGCATCCATAGCTTCTTGACTGTCTGAGGTTTCCTTATTGAAGTACTCAGCACCGAAGAAGTTGTCACTCATCATTGGGTCTTGTGGATGGGGATGAGTAATGACTTTACCTGTTACTTTCATAAAGAGTCTATATATCCATCTCCAATCATCACCACCTTCATTTCTCTCCCAATAAGATTTGGTATATTTATCGAGGTCTTTGATAATATCAGGATTTACTTTACCGTATGGAGCTAACCCCATAGTCGTACCCGCTTTAAACAACCCAGGACCTAACCCTAAAGTCTCCGTAAAGACAGAATAAGCATGGGCGATATTAACGCCAGGATAATATAACGTTTCTAATTTATTACCATACCCATATGAAAATAACGAACACGCGTAAGGGTCCGCTTCAGTGGAATCCATAGTAAAGATAGCAGCCTTATCTAAGTTGGTTGTATAGTAAGTCGATGCCGCATGAGCATGATGGTGATTAATAAACCAACCCGGTATTGTTCTGCCGTAGATGTCCAAATTAATAGGTACACATTCGTGTGGTCTGTTGGTTATTGGTGGTGTTAACAATACCAAGTCCGATAATACTTGATATCCCTTTCCTTCAACATACGGAGCAGAGGTACCATCATCAGTAAAATCAAATGTCTTATTAAACATCCACATATAATCATCTTTAATGTAGAGTTTTAAATCTTCAAACTCATTTTTCCATGTAGTTCTATTTTCAAACCAATACGTAATACCAACATAATCGATATCATCTATCGTCATACCCGCATGGTCTAAAACGTAGTCCATCATTTTTTGTGTAATATATCTATCTTTCTTAACTCTTGATATTCTTTCTCTCGATATCGCAGATAAAATTTTACCATCTTTAACTATACACAACGCCGAGTCGTGATTTGGGGATATTCCTAATACTACCATTTTTATAATTTAATTTTTATATACCCTGGATTAAAAAAGTCTCCAACTTCATAATCCAATTTATAATCTTTTAATGTCTCAGTCACAATGTCTTGCATTTCATTGGATAGACCTGTGATAATATAAAGGTATGGTTCTCGTGAGTCAATCATTTCACCCATAAAAATATCTACCTTCCTACTAACATCAGAATGTCTTACCCCATGTAAATCAAGAGTATCATTTTTCATAAACCATTTCTACTTGAGCCATTTCAGCCTTAGTCTTATTTATTCTCGCTTTAGATTTCTTAGTATACTCATCTGAAAGTTCAATACCAATGTATCTTCTATTATGCACTAAACAAGCAACCGCAGTTGTTCCCGAACCTGAGAATGGGTCTAACACCACGTCGTTTTGGTATGAAAGAATCTTAATAGCTTTTACAGGTATGTCCATTGAAAATGTTGCCTTCGTTAACTGATTAGTATCCGCAAAGTAATTCCATTGTCCAAAAACCAAAGACATAAACTCTTTCTTATCTGAATCATTATATTCAATTCTTTTTCTCATTCCCTCACCGTTAGTCTTCTCAACCATCTTTATCTCAGATGGAGACCATTGTGGCTCACCTTTTACCTTTTTCTTATATTCCTTTTTGTACCCTAATATAACACACTCTTTTGGATTATATATGTAAGGAGCCGAAGGACTCATCCAACTACCCCAAGCAGTTGTTTTTGACCTGTGAGGACTGTCTTCATCTAAATCAACTAAACCGAAAAACCCAAACCCAATTTCCTTCATAATCTGATAGAACTCAGAGGCAAAAAATATCCTACCTCCTCGTTCCCTAACATTAGTTTCGTAGGGAATGTTAATCGCAACTCTACCATCATCCTTTAACACATCGTAAACCCCTTTTAACCACTGACGAGTAAAATCCCAATAGTCATCCATAGATAAAGTATCTACGTGGGTATCATAATTAATCCCCACATTATACGGTGGTGACGTTATCATCAAATCCACACTCTCACTATCCATATCTTTTAAGACACTGATACAATCACCTTGAGTGATTTTATTTATATATTTTTCCATTAAATTGATTTTATTTAATAGTATGATTTATTATCTAATAATTCAATATAAAACATAAAAAACCCCGAACCTATTTTCAAGGTCGGGGTTGTTAAGTTTAAGAAGATTTTAAACTTTAGGGACAAATAATAAATATCTATCTTTAACCTAAACTATAAGTTTGTTTAATCTTTTTTATATAATCTTCAACATCTTGTTGATTTAGGTCTGATAAAATACTTGCCTGTAAATGACTATCATCAGTCACCAAACCTACTTCAAAGGTTGATTTAATATTCTTAAACCATCTACCGTGTAACTGAGCAAGAAATAATTCATACTCCACCCTATACAGTTTACCGTAAGAGTCACCACCAGTACAGATAGACACATATTGATTATCGTCTATTCTATATATCCCATGGAGACCTTTCTCATTCAGTCGGTGTTTTTTAAAAATTATGTTAGTAAAATTTTCTCCCATTCGTGATTTGTTAATAATTTAAATGAACCAACATACTTTTGATTCCATTCGTTAGGACCAATCAATGAAAGGAAAGTCTTTCCATTATCATCCAAATAAAGATGATATACATTTCCAACAATAGGTTCGAAGTTGAAACGAGATGAATAAACCATCTCTGTGATTGAAGCCTGTTCAATAAGTTTTTCATATTCTTTCTTAATTTCTATAAATCTAGCGTTTATTTCTTTCTTTGCTCTCTCAACCCCAAAACGTTTAAACCCACCGACATCCACAACGTCAATGGAAGGACCACTAACGTTAGTACCGTAAGGAGTAAGTGAAGGGTAATACCCCTTCTCCTCATCGTATACTACATTATCTGGTTTTTTATCCATTTATCACCTTTAAAGCCTCATTGTATAAGTCAACAGTACGTGATTTATTACCTGACTCTCTTAATCGTTTAACTTCGTCTAATAGTTGTTTACTATATCCGTTTTTGTGTGCGGTATATAACATTTCCTCGATATGTTCTTCATTATTAAACCCCATTAGTTGATGTGTTTATCAATTAAAAATTCTAATAATTTACTATAATGTATGTCATAGTTCTCACCTCCTGATGGTATCACATTAGGACTATAAGGACATACCTCTAACATTCTTTTAACTTTAAGCGATTCAGCAATTGAGTAAAACATATTTTGATTACCTATAAACAAACTACAACCTTTTATAATTTTAGCAACTTCATTATAATCCTTAAATGGTACCTGTTTAACATTCTTCACCCGTGTCGCAATATCTTTAAATTCCATATTACTACCAATAAAATAGTAATCCACGTCTTTAAAGTTATTTAAGATACTCCAATCAACATTTTTGTTTTGGTAGATTAACGAACGTGAAATTACGATTCGATTATTAAATCTTTCATTGGTCTTAACCTTTAATGTCGGTTTCTCTAATGAATCATAAACACCCATCATCGAAAAATAATGTCTTGGGATATTACCTGCCGAAAAGTTTATTGGTTGTGTTTTACATAACCCTAAATCTACGTTGATAATACTATTATTACCATCAAAAACCTTTACCTCATTGATGTATGTCTGTGACTCCAATAAAACTTTTAACATTTCAACCTCTTCCTTCATAAGTCTAAACGGACTATAAGGGTATCCAGGTTTATCTTTATCCTCATTAGGTATATTCACCTCTAAATGTAAATTAGCCTGTTCGTCATTAATATCACACGCCTTTTTGATTGCGGGTAAAGAGTAAATTATATCGGAAACAAACCCTGAGTGTTTAAAATCTATCATATCTATATTTCTTTACTAAATTATACTACAATAAAAAAGGGGAGTCAATAATTGACCCCCCTTTTACGAGTTTTTTTGTAAAGATATTTACTACATGTAATCTTCTATCAATTCCTTGATGATTTCTGTATTCTTACTGAAGAACACACCAAAACCGATTCCACCAATAAATGGATACCCCATTAATAATAAAACCGAACCGAATGCTAAAGCCACTAAAGCGGTGAAGCCCTTAGTCTTTACGAATTCTTTAACGATTTTGTAATAAGGTAAAACATATACCTTTAACATCTCCATTAGTTTTTTTAATAATACTCCTAACATACCTTTAACTGTTTTAATATAATTTATTACTCATATATAAATATCTATAAATCACATAATAACTTTGTAGTATCGAATAAAAAAAAGGGTAGAATAAAATTATTTCTATTATCGACTAAGTGAGTCGAATTAAATTAATAAAAAAATTATCTGATTGATTTGAATTTAGTATGTATGAATCTATTGATTCTCTCCCATCGACTAAGACCTGAACCCCACATAACTCTGTCTGTCATATCGATACACCAACTATCCCACTTTTCAAATAAAAATAAAATATCAACTGTCAGTTCTCCAGCGTGTGTAACTGTTGGAAATGACCAAGTAATTTCAAATAAAGACCCTTCCCACCAAATACCATTATCGATGTTTAAAAGTTTAAAACCAAACTTGTGGTGGTCACCACCTAAATAAATGGTGAATAAATTAAACTTAGCGGTCCAATTGTTCGTTTTCCACGCTATTTTTTGTAGTATCTTTCTCATAATAAGGTTTGTTACGATTATATTTATTTTGTTTTATATTCTTATGTAAAGGAACTTCAATGTCGTACGGTATAGTATTGTACCTATATACTTTAGGATAATGATAGAACCCACATGAACTTAATAATAAACATAGTATTAAAAAAATCAAATATTTCATCACCTCTTTGGTTTAATATGTAAGTAATCCTGTAGTTTGAGAGCGATATACTTACCTAACATTGAGAAGACAATATAAACCCCCATCATATAGTAATCCATTTCAATCACTGCTGACACACCCAATGCGGTTGAAAATAACCATACGATTGTCAATGCGAAACCAACTACCATTGTTTTTTTCATATCACCATCGTACGAATATTTTATCTCTAAAATTTTAAGGGTGTTAAATAACATTTGTATCACCGCAAGTATCACATAATTCATAAACAACTAAAATATCTATCTCCTCTATCACATAAGAAGGTGACAACAATACCCTCAGGGTCATTTTCTTCCACCCATTTCTCAGACGCTAATATATTAGCCCCCGCTGAAATACCAACAAAGATACCCATTTCTTTAGATAATCTTAAAGCTCGTTTCTTAGCGTCTTCGGTCTTAATCCTAATAACTTGATTAACTTTTTCCATATCTACTAAGAACTTTGACCCGTCACCAATCCCCTGTATACCGTGTAACCCTGGTTCACCACCACTCATCACAGGTGACTCATCAGGTTCTACCGCAATGATTTTAGTGAATGGGATGTGTTTTTTGACCTCAACACCGGCACCCATTAAAGTACCTCCTGTTCCTGTCCCCGTCACAAATCCTTCAATGACTTTATATCCATCACCACCATAACCAACGTCTTTAAGTATTTCAACTGCAGTAGTATTTTTGTGTGACTCAACATTAAGTTGGTTATCAAATTGGTTACAATTAAACCATCCATTTTCTCTCGACAGTCTATTTCTTAGTTCAATAGCGGTATCAAATTCCCCCGCCGGAACTTCAATTAACTCAGCACCATAGAAAGACATTGTCTTTTTTCTTTCTTCAGACATATTAGATGGCATCACAATAACACAACGGTATCCTCGTTCTGCGGCTAACCAAGCAAAAGACACTCCCATATTCCCTGATGTCGCTTCAACAATAGTATCGCCCTTTTTAAGTATTCCTCTTTTCTCAGCATCATTTATAATGTAACTAGCAGGTCTATCTTTAATCGAACCTGTAGGGTTAAATAACTCAGCCTTAGCATAAATCTTATCACTGATTTTTATGAGTGGTGTGTTACCAATGTTATCACTTAATCTCATTACTTTTTCTCATATAATTCTAAAATCAAATCTTCGTGATACTCAACGTTTTTAGGATTAATTGAAGAATGTTCCCATATAGTCTCTTTAGATTGTTTTTTATATTGTTCAAAGTTCTCGTCATGAGTTTCAAAAGCTTCTAACAACTTCTCTTTACCCATTGTAACATCAAACCCTTCGTAATAGTATCCCGCGTCTTTAATGAAGTGAGCGTTATGAATCAATGGGTAGTTACCATATAACACATCATACCACATATAGTTAAGTGCGTTCTCCATTTGCCATGAAACAACCGCATCTACGTGTTCACTCATAAACCACGGTAACTTATAACGTGCCTCAAACGATGCTTTATTATCTTTAACAATATCTAAAGTATTTGAGAAGTGACGGAATATCTCATTATCCTTAATCTTCAAAGCATTGGTCACAAAGATGTCCCCCATTTTATGGTCAGCCTTTTCTTTACCCAATTCTCTTTTTAAGTGTCTGTAGGTATCTTCCATACTCAACACAGGATAGTGACATGTTTTAACCATATTGATATTAGGTTCAAACACACCAATATTCCATTTAGACTTACCTGGTTGGTATCCAAATGGTTGCTTACATTGTCCAATAATCTTATCAATAAAGAATGGGTCCCAAATGTGTGGTACCTCTTTTACCTCAGTATCATAAGCTAATCTAAAATAGTGTTGGTTAGTGTTGATGTGTTGTGGTGTTGTCCATATCGCATCATATTCGATACCGATAAAGACCGCACCTGGCGTTAAACCAAATAAAGTTCTCTCAGTATCAATCCACCAATCGTTTCCACCTTTATATGCAACAACTTTACCACCGTTTTCTTTTACCTTATTAGTGATTTTAGAACCTGTTTGAGCCCCCAATTCAATTAGGAAGTCAATTTCATCTTCGACATCTTTAAACCTAACCACTTTAGCGTCTACGTCATCCATCATTAACATTGAAGGGTCGTCTCCGTCACCTACGTTAATAATATAAACCTCGTTAAATTTCTTTGATTGTTTTAATAGTTTAACGAACATCAAAACATTTTGTTTGATACCGTTAGAGAATATTGAGTCATTCTCTTTTTTAATATATAAGGAAACCCCTATATTTATCTTTCCATTTTTTGGCATAAGTGAATTGTGTTTTTTATATAATAGAAGTAATAAACCTCTAAGTAAACTTAATTTTTATTCTGATGGTATAATGAACCACATTATTAAATATATCAATATTGTCCAACCGAAACTAAGTAACGCGCTTATCACTGTTAAAACTCTCAATACACTAGTATTTATACCTATATAATTAGCAAGTCCTCCACAGACTCCCCCAATCCAACTTCCATATATTTCTCTTTTCATACTTTTTATTTTATATTACAAATATACATAAATCTTTTATATTATTCTAAATTATTTTTTGTGATTCTTTGATGGTCTATACCCATCCAATAAAAGACTCAAATAAGCCTTAACTATTTTTTTTAATTTTTTCATATTCTAATTTATTCTATTACCCCTATTTTAATTACTTAAAGGAGCCTTAATCGTTGGGTGATACTTATAATCATTCACTTCATAATCCCATTCACCATTAAGTATGTCTATATTTGATAATTCTATCGTTGGTAAATTTTATGGTTCTCTTTTTATCTCTTCTTTTGTCTTTTCAATGTGATTATTTTATAAATGTACATCTCCTAAGTTCCCAATCAGTTCACCAGGAACCATATTTACTTCTTTAGCAATTAAAACCAATAGAGTACCATATGAAGCGATATTAAATGGAATACCTAAGAAAGTATCACAACTTCTCTGATTCCACATTAAAGACATTTTTCTTTTAGGAACACCACGTTCGTCTAAATCTATCTCGGTCATACGTTTTGCGTAAGATAGACTCTTACCTATATCACTAACCCAATACTTAACTCTCTCATCAAAACTAAGTTCTTCAGTATACACTTGAAATCCATAATGACACGGAGGAAGAACTACATTATCAATCTCATCAACATTCCATGCTGATACCATCAATCTTCTACTATCAGGATTATTCTTTATATTATCAATAAGTTTTACTATTTGGTCAATACCAGGTTTAACTCTTTTTCTTATACCCAAAATATGATTAGTTTCATATTTTGAACCCCACTCTCTCCATTGATTACCGTATATGGGACCTAACTCACCCCACTTCATAGCGAATTCACTATCCGTTTTTATTTTTTGTACAAACTCTTTTTGAGTAAGTTCATCTTTATGTGGATATGCTTTGTAAGCATCACCATCCCAAATATGACAATTATAATCAACTAAGTATTTGATATTAGTATCTCCTTTTAGAAACCACTTCAATTCAGTCATCATAGTTTTGATAGCCATCTTCTTTGTGGTTAGTAGAGGAAACCCTTCAGACATATTATGTCTTATTTGTCTACCGAATACAGATACAGTTCCAGTACCTGTACGGTCTTTTTTGTCGATACCATTTTCAATAATATCAGATAATAACCTTTGATATTGTTTATCGATATTACCCATGTTTAGTTGTCAATTTACCGTATATGAATTTAGTCGCAAAAATTAAAAATATAATCCCTGTGATTGGGTTGTCAATAACTCTTATAACCCCCCAAGGTATATCTTCAGGTGTTTGTGCGTAACTCATACCAATTATGAACCCAATAGTTCCTGTGATTATTAAATGAGCCACTTTAGCCAATACGAATGACAGTAATCCTGCCCAAAATCCTTTTTCCATTTTATTATTTATTTATTATATCACTTATTTCTTTCGCCAAATCCTTAAACCATATCTTTTTCCTACCTCTAGTCGTCTCAGCCGCAGTCCCAATTCTAATACCACTCGTCTCTACAAAACTTCTTGGGTCGTTTGGAATTCCATTCTTATTTACGGTAATCCCTTCATCTTCTAACATATCAGCAACTTCTCGACCACTATATTTCTTATCTGATAAATCAATTAAAATGATATGCGAATCTGTACCTCCCGTTTGAACCTTTATTCCGTTATCAACAAATACCTCACACATCGCTTTCGCGTTTTCAACTACTTTGTCAGTATACTCTTTGAATCTGTCAGTATTAGCCTCAATAAAACACTGAGCTTTAGCAGCTACTATATTCATAAGCGGTCCTCCTTGTGTTCCTGGAAAAATAGATGAATTAATCCTACGAGTATATTCTGAATTATTCCATAATATAATACCACCTCTTGGTCCTCTTAATGTTTTATGAGTTGTCGATGTAACGACATCTGCGAACGGTACAGGTGATGGGTAAGACCCACCGGCAATCAAACCTGAATAATGTGCCATATCAACCAATAGAAATGCCCCAACTGAATCAGCAATCTCTCTAAACTTATTAAAATCAATAACCCTCGGATACGCACTTGCACCCGCAACAATCATCTTAGGGTTCACTTCCTTAGCAATCCTACTTATTTCATCATAGTCTAAATAACCATTCTCATCAACCCCATACGAATGTGCGTCGTAGATTTTACCTGAGATATTCGGCTTACTTCCGTGTGATAAATGACCACCACTTGCTAAGTCCATACCGAGTATTGTATCTCCCACATTTAAAAATGCTTGATACACCGCAGTGTTTGCATTAGCACCACAATGAGGTTGTACATTTGCAAAATTACAACCATATAGATTCTTTAACTCCTCAATCGCTAAAGTCTCCACTTCATCCATGTGTTCACAACCATTATAATATCTCTTACCCGGATATCCTTCGGCGTATTTATTGGTGAACAATGACCCTGATAGTCTCATTACGGATTCACTCGCGAAATTCTCACTCGCAATCAACTCTATTGTTTTTGTTTGTCTTACGGTCTCTTTTAAGAGAATACTTAATACTCTGTTATCCATTTATTATGTCTTTTTTAATATCTTTCTTAACCACCTCTAAATATTTCTTACGTTTCTTATCCGTAACAAAAGGAACTGACCAAAATTGTTTAGTCTTAAACCACCTTGATGGTTTCCATCCAAACACAAAGGTAAATACCCCCATAACCAATCGTAACTTAACCGAATTAAGATATAGTGTTCTAACAGGTAACGATGGAGCTCCGTGAGTGATATAAGTCCTAACCTTCTTATCTTTGAGGAATGGTTTAGGGTACGCGTACTTTCCAATGATTGGAACGAACTGATACGCAAAACCAGGGGTGAATACCTCATCAAAAAACACTTCCAACCTCGGTGTTAATCTGAACCACCATACAGGTGAAACAAAATAAATCCTATCAGACCATGTAACTAAATTCTTGTATCCACTTATCAATTCTTTCCTATCCGAAGAATGAAAATTATCTCTATATACATCAATCACCTTACTAACCTCCCCATCAACATTTAACGATTCTTCAATGGTTTTATAGATACCATTATAACAAAAACTATTTTTGTCAGGATGAGCGATTACAATAAGGTTTTTCATTTTGTGTCTTTTTTTTAATATTAGTAAATTGAGTTATAAATATAAAGTCCGTAACCCAATAATAAGTTTAAATTTATCATTACTAAGTTCCACTGTTTTGCTATCCATACTTGAGGTAAGGAAAACACCGCACCTAATAAGTATGTGTATGCCCCTATGTTATCATATGGTAGTAAGTAAGGTGACATCATAATAAACGCACTACCCATATACCCTAATCGATTCCCTAACCTCTCTAGTGGTGTTAATTTTTTATCTAAAACAAAGATACTAAACATTCTATTCAGTTACGGTAAGTTTGGGGGTTGGGTTTTTTTATTTGTCTGTAAGTTTTTTTGTGGGGGGGAGCGGTGATTCTTAAA
>JAAHTG010001340.1_pt1 | contig 14395 bp, 17 predicted proteins | sample 6116081 | NCBI WGS metagenome assembly JAAHTG01 (sample SAMN13939989, study PRJNA603662) | sponge metagenome | isolation source: marine sponge | host: Mycale hentscheli | place: New Zealand | collected 2005 | reverse complement strand
CCCCCCCCCCCCCCCCCCCCCCCCCCCCCCCCCCCCCCCCCCTGGCCCCAACCCACCCCTTTCAGCCTCATCTTTACCCGCGTTAAAAAGGACGAGTCCCATCCTACTTCCATCGATTATGCTTGAAGCGCCTCTGATATTTTGCCTCATTTTTGTTAATGATTGGTCTTCACCTTCATTTAATGCTTGTTTGGACATGTGGTGCATGGAAATACAGGTAACACCAAGTTGAGCAGATATACCCGCAGTAAATGTTGACCACAATTGCCCTGCTTCATTAGAGCTACTGATTGGCATTGATGATCCAATAAATGCCTGGATAGGATCAAAGATAACCAACTTTAAATTCTTTAAGGATTTTAATTCTTCAACCAATTCGTTTGCACGTTGGGAAAGTTCATCATCTTTTAATAATATTAATGGTTTACCGCTATCGGCAACTGTATAAATAAATACATCATATAAAGAATCAAATCGCTTACCCGTTTTATCTATTTCAGATATCCTTCTCCAAACTTCGCTGTGACTGTCTTCCGCAGAAATAATAAGTGCATCACCTCTACCAAGAACTGTTTTACCTAACCAACTGCCACCATTGGCCACTTTCATGGCTAAATCAATACCAAGAAATGATTTACCGATACCACCTACACCCGCTAATACTGAATTAATACCAAGAGGAATTAAATCATCAACTAGCCATTCAATAGGTGGCGGACTTCCAACCAAGTTACGAATTGCATAATTTCTTAAACCGAAAGCATGTTCAGTTAATTCAGTTTTAACCTGTTCTAACCCTTTAGCTAAATGCAGATCATTAAAATCACCTGTAATACTTGGTAGTCTGGAAACACAATTACTAACTGCATTAACTACCTCGTTAGCATTTTTCTCACCAATACCAGACGTATCGTTATCAAGTGCAATAACAAACTTAGCACCCGTTACCTTACGCAACCTAACACTTGCTGTTAAACAGAAATTTGCAGAGAAGACCACCGCAACAGGTAATCCTGTAGCTTCAAATATAGAGCTTCCTGTAGCGTATCCCTCGCATAAAATTAGGGTATCAAGATAGGGCAATTCAGTTGCCTCACAACCAATTAAAAATACATTGCCTTTAATCTCACCACCACCGACAAACTTTTTACTGCCATCTGGAAAGATATATTGGAGGGACTTTATATCGTTTACTAATATACCGTTATCACTTTTGGTGATAGAATGCACGGGAATCAATAGGTTTCCATTGATTGTTTTTAAACCATAGCTTTTAACCTTTTTATCATCTAAATAATTATGATCCGTCACTTCATTCGCACTAGCAAACTTTTCCTTGGCATATATGGAAACCTCTTCTTGCTTCTTAGTCTTAGCTTCCTCTCGCCTTTTTTGACTTTCCTCCAACTTAGTTTGCATTAATCGTTTTTGTTCAGCAGACATCTCGTTAGGATTATAAGAAGTAAACTTCCACTCCTGGGACGTTCTCCAATTACCGTAAATGCAGACAAAGTTATTGTCTAATTGATTGTACGCATAATAACCAGATCGTTCATTAGCCTTATCTGGTCGTGTAGTTGCAGTAGCACTAACGCTAACTCTAACTAGATTGCCTGTAGTATCTAAAAAATCTACAAGCAAACCATTAGAACGCATCTCACTTATAAGATCGCCATTAGATTTACTGGTACTTGTAAAAGCAAAGTTCTTGTCTATTACTAAACCTTGCTCACCATAAAATTCTGTTAAATCAGTCATCAGCCTGTGCCTTAGAATTGTTTAAATAGCTAGACACAAGCCTTCGGACAAAATTTATTCTGTCTTCCTTACTCCACTCATGCAGAACGTAAGATTTATTTTTTTTGGAAGCCTCTATGTATTTAGATTTGCTTTCCGATAATGCGACAGATAACAACTCCTCGTTGATCTGTGCAAACTGTTTGATATGCTCCATTTTTTTGTTTTCCCCGATAAGTTTAAGATGTTTATAACTACAAGCTGCTTTAATCTTGCCATTACGAATATGAAGTAAAGGAGAAGCCAAGCCATGACAGTAAGAACATAAACTCGGCCTCCGATACTTGAGATCATCTTGCTTAAAAAGGAAGGTTGTCGTCTTCGTCATCTACGCCACTTGGAAACATCTCTTCTTTTGGTAATTCCTCTTTAGGATTTAGATTGTTATCACTCGCTCCAGGAGTCATCCAAGTCTTACCAAAGTTATCGTCAATTTCTAAGTAACCCTTATCACCAACAACAAGCTCTGCTTCTACTTTTTTACCAAGTAGTTCATCAGTGTTTTTCATTGATCCAACACCCATTGCATTAAGCATAAGAGACAATGATTGTCTTCCTATCTCAACAGGCTTCTCGTTGTTGTGTGCCATGGTAAAGGCATGATTGACTGATATGATTTCTCCAACCACATCAAACATTATCTTTAATGCCTTCCAACCGTTTTTGCCTTCAATCATATCTGATCCAGCATATTTAAGTTCATACCTACCAGGCTTTATTCTTGTCTCTCCACCAGAACTCTCTGCTCCAACTTCAAATTTATCCATACCAAATTCTGTTAAATCCATAATGTTACCTCCGTAAAAAAATTTAACTATTAATGTTTAACCAGGATCATACTCTTCGTAATCACTGGCTCTATCAATCTCTTCTTTACGGGCATCAACAACTTCAATTACGACTCTGTTTGCACCTAACGGGAAAATATGATCGTCATCTCCGTTACTTTCGCTCACCTCTTCAACTAAAATTTTAGCTTTAGTTAAATAGTAGATTGCTTTTTCTTGGTCAGTAATCATTTCTTAGCGATTAGCTTTCCAATCTCTGCCCAAGTTTTCTCAGCTCTAACAATAAAGTCATCACCTTCATCAACCACTTGTATCTCTTCTGGTAAACCGTATCTGTTTTTAGCTACACAAGCAGGTGACTCAGTAGTAACTAAGACTCTTCCAGACTGAACAGTTTTACTTGTTAATCCTTTATTGCCTTGTACTTTTACTGTTCCCTTTTTGTAGTTTAAAAACAAACACATATCACTTGCTTCCAACACCAAGGCTGAAGCTGCTTTATGTAGCTTAAGTTCATGCCTGTCGTAAGACTCTGTGCTTGGATCGTGAAACGCTTTGATTTGGTTATGTGCAATTAACACTACTCGCATTTTCTTTTCGTTTCTTAATCTATTAACTATATCAAGGACTTCTCTCCAATACTTAAGTGCTTCATTGTAACCACGACCATAACCAAAACTTTCGATTGATTGTTGTTTATGTGCTTCACAAGTTTTTGTATGTATTAAAGGCTCTAACCAATCTAATGAGTCAATAACTAGTGTGTTGTATTCAAGTTCATCTGCATCAACAAGGGATCTAAGATAACCAATAAAAGTATCGTAATCTTTTGCTAATGGAAAATGAGCTATGTCCCTGTTGTTAGTAAGAATACCCAGTCCCTCTTCAGTTTGAATTACGACTGGGTTTTTGCTTCCAACAGCAAGTGTTGTTTTACCTAAACCAGAAGGGCCATAGATAATTGTTATTGACGCTTTAGCTTTACTTTTCTTTTGTATTGCTGCTAACGACATTATTTACCTACCTTGTCAGCACCTTCAATTACAATTGGTTTCTTGTAAGGTGGCAAAACATCTACTAATTCTCTAACTGAATTTTCAATATTTCTATTAACACTTTCCATGTGATGAACAGTTTTAGTTGCTTCTACATAAGCAAGTTCAAGTTTTTGTTTCGCTTCCAGGTCTTGACTAATCTGCTGAACTATAGGTCTATTCAAATCAGTTAAGTCTTTCTCAAATATCTCTCTTGGGTTTCCATCTTTATCTTGGAAACTTAAAAGAGGTTGCTCTTTCTTATTATCTACCATTATTAATCCTCCTTTGGATTGTTATATGTTTCGCAAACTTCTTTGTGTGAACAGAATTTGCACCAATTACCAGCATTAAAGCTAGGCTCATCACCCATTGCTTCATCACAAGCTGGTTTTAGAATATTCAAACCCCAATCTGCAAGATCGACAGCTTGAATATCCCAAGTTCTTATTTGCCCGTCTTTATGAAAGGCTCTTTTGTTTGGTTGTATGATTGTCATTTCGATGACAGTATCTTCGTTACCCCATCTAGCCAGACAGGCTAATGAGTAAGTCATTAACTGCTCATTCATCACTACATCTACAGGCCAAGCACCAGACTTTAAATCTGCTACTACCATTCTATTGCTTTCGCCTAGTATGACTGCATCAGCAGTTCCCCATAGATCATCACTAATCTCTGGAGCGTTTACTTTTTCTTCTATTAATAATTTACCGTTAAGTTCTTCTGTTCGCTGATTAATATAATCAACATAGATTTCAGCTATAGCAATATCATCTTTAGTAATGTCAAAACTAAAACCATCTACATCAACAGTTCTACCAAGGTAGTAATCAGCTAATGTAATACCATCTAATCTATTTTTAAGTAGAGCTTCACACATTTCGTGAACCGCAGTACCTCTAGCCGCAGCTATACTTCCTCTTCGTTCTGCTACAGCATTAATCTTAGCTGAAGCGGGACATCTTATAATTCTGTTTATGCTACTAGGTGATAGTATCGCGTGTGCCAATGTTGTACTCCTCTCTTGCTATCGCCGCCCAAAGTTCTGGACTGATGATTGATGCAATGTTTATATCTTCAACTGGAAAAAAATCTTTCTCGCTAGAATATGGACATGGTATCGCTACCTTCCAATCTGCTCTGTCTTGTCTAAACCAAAGACATGGTAATAAATCTACTTTGTTTGCTTGTCTTACAGACTGATCCCACCAGTTTTTAATATCTGATTGTGTGATTGCTTTACGTCTTTTGACTTCTATTGCATAACCTGGCATTCCTAGTAGGTCGTGACCGCCACCAAAAGTCTGAGCATAATTAACTTCTAGCTCTATGCCTAAAAGTTCTTTAATTTCATCTATGACTTCGCGCTCACCTCTACGCCCTTTGTTTCGTGCGTTGACCAAACTACTCTCCAGATACGTCTGATTTATTTTCTATTTCTTCTATGTCGCTAAGACGATATAAAACTTTGCCACCAATCTTTTGATATGTTGGGCCAGTTCCTTTTGTTCTCCAGTTCTCTAATGTTCTAGGAGAGCGTAACCATCTTTTTGCTAGTTCATTCTGATCTAAAAATATTTTTTCTTCCATGTTGTTACCTATTACTTCGTGATTATGTTATTCTACTCTAAGTAAATTTAATAAAGCAAGTAACTGACAAGAAATAATAGAAATATTATTCAGATTAAATCTTCAGAAAAAATTTACAGAAAATTTATCAATAACATTTACGCATTAATAAGGAGGTAAAAATGAGTATAGATAAAGCAACAAGAGAGGAGTGGGATAAATTGGAAACAGTAAAAAAATCCAACAAGGTAGACATGGTAAACAAACCACCGCATTACCAAGGCAAGATAGAATGTATTGATCTGATAAAAGATAGAGTTGGTTCTAATAACTTTCCAGCTTACTTAGAAGGTAACATCTGGAAATATTTATTTAGACATAAAAATAAAGACAGCAATATAGAATGTCTGCAAAAAGCTCAATATTACTTAAACGCTTTAATTAAACACTACGAAGAACTTTAATTAGACATCATTATCTTCTGCATATAGTTACCAACATTTTGCATTTCTTCGGTGGCTATATGCTCTCTAGTTTTACGGTAACGCTCAGTAGCCTTAATGCTTTTATGTCCCATAAGAGTCTTCACATCTTCAATCTTCATTTGCTCACCTGCCATAGTACCAAAGTTATGTCTTAGATCGTGGAACGTCACATCTGGACATCCCGCAGCTTTTCTAATTTTGTTCCAAGTGTGAAAAGGATATTTAACACCAAGTATTGTTTCGCTGTTTCTATCGCAAGAGTTAATGATTGCCATAGCTTGATTGTTTAGATGTATTACTCTTGGCTTACCCTGGTAGTCTGTCTTATGTTCTTCTAAGACTAATTTATTACCATCAAGATCAGACCACTTAGCACTACCAATCTCGCTAACACATCTACCACCAGTTAAGATACATAGCCTTATATACTTGATAGAATTTAAGTGTCGCTCATGTGTTTGTGACTCTATGATATTGATCTGCTTATTTATTTCAGCGAACTCTTTATCTGTTAAAGGCCTATCACGTTGCATCTCTGGGTTCTTTTTAACGTACTTTGCAGGGTTATACTTAACTAAAGACAATCTAATGCTGTTCTCAAACACAGAACTAATCAATTGCACCACTCTATTAGCTTGATACTTAGCTCTCTTACTTACTGCAATATGTAGCTTAGTTATATCACCAGTCTCAACGCTTTCTAGTTTCATCTTGCCTAAAGTATTCTTAACATCTCTATCCCACATACGTCTTGGCTCACCATCTATCTTGCCATCCTTCATCTCTACGCACTTCTTATTATTGTTGAACAAGTCTTCTAGCTTTAACTCAAACGCCTGGTTTAAGGTATAAGCATCAGCTTCTACTTTCTTTGCTTCTAATGGATCAATGCCTTGAGCTACTTCACCAAGTATCTTTTGTGCTTTGTTTCTTGCAACACCAATAAGAATATCTGTGTTGGCTAACTTCATAACTCTTCGTCTACCATCTATCCGATAGTACACATAATATCCTGTTGGATAAATTCTAAGACCTTTCACTTTTGTATCAGTCTGGTATTGCGCCATGCTTTCCTCCATTTGCCATCCATTTGCCAAAATCAGCAGTATTGATGTGATTGTTTACCTATTAACGAGTAAATTATAAAATGAATCTTGTAAAGAAAACAAGGGTTTTTAGTAAAAAAAAGTAATGATGTGAAATTGTGTGATGGCTTTGAAACATAGTGCGCTACCAGGCTGCGCTACTCCCCGAACAGTTAAATAACCGCTAATTTCTGGGGTTTTTCAAGAGGTATGTCATGGACTGATATGCCTATTTGCCGCCCATTTGCCGAAATTATTGCATCCATAGCCTCTCTAAAACTCTCTATTGAATTAACAGCTTTCATGGGTTCGTCATGTACAGAATATTGTAGGTATTTGCAATTGTTAAAAGGTAGGAAGTAAACATTCTGGTACTTAAGATTAACCAAGGCGAATATATCAATGGTGTTTTCTTTGTACTCTCTTGACTTGCTGTGTGATCCTTTTCGTAAATCAAACCGCCAACTGTTTCTAGCTTTTTCTATATGAGTAACTGTCTTGACTTGACAGCGATACATTTGGTTATCGTATTCAAAGATTATGTCAGCGTTAGCACCATGAGGCATAACTGTTACAGTATCGGTTTCTCTTGCTATCACCGAGCAAGTTAGGTATTCGCCACTCCTACCTATTCTCTCCGTTGCTCGTGTCATGTTGGGACATGTTAGTTTTCGTTAAGTAATTGATCTTCTACTAAAGGTACTAATGGCTGTACTCCAACTGCTGCAGCTGGAATTCCGCTTGGTAATGATTGTGGTAAGTAGTTTAAGAATCTTGTTAGTAATTTCTTTTGAGCTTCTTTGTTGCCAGTATTTGCATTCTTTATTAAATCCTTATTGAAAGGTTTCGCTAAAAATTTATTTAAACCATACATCATTCCTAAACCAGCAAAAGCACCAATACCACCGCTTGTACTTGCTCCAGTCATGCCAACTACTGCACCAGGCCCTAAAGAACTTGCAGCTCTAAGCATTCCAGACCTTTGTATAAATTGGTTTACTTCTGGTAATACTTCTGGGAACTCTTTTAATGCTCCTAAAAAGTTTGACAAATCATCAATATTTGTATGCTTGTAAGTTTTAAGCAATTCTTCAGTGGCTTCATACTGCATACTTTGTGGGTTAGATAAACCAAGTTCATCAAAAAGTTTGGTAAAGTCTCTTTTGTCTGATTTTATGTATTTACCAAACACATCATCTAAGTAGTTTGCTGCTAACTCATTAACTTGCTTGTCTCCAACCAATGCTCTTAGCTCTCTTACTGCTTCTGGACTTTTATTTTTACCAAAAGTTCTAGCATACAAATCTTCAACTCTAGCAGTAGGCGGTCTGCCTATACCTGGTCTTAATGATCCTCTTCCCAATGCTTTTTGAAATTCTTTACCTGTTTTGTTTTCAACTTTTTGCATGTAACCTTTAAACATCTTGTCGCCAGCAAGATATAAACGACCAGCTTCATCTCTTGGATCACGCAATTGTTTTTTCATTGTGTCAAGCAATGCGTTAGTGGTTCTGTAAGCATAATTGTTAGGAGTTTGGCTTACAGCTGGATCATACTTTTTAGATAAATCTGTAAGTTTTGTGTCCAATGCTTTTACATCATTAAAAGTTAATTTATTAGATATTGGAGTAACTCCACCTTTTTTACCAACTTTAAAATCAGATTTATATAACTTTAATTCATCTAAAACGTCTAATACATCAGCTGGTGCATCAGTAAATTTACTCTTAGGATAAACTCTATCTGCTGCTTTAGATAAATTACCTAAATCAAAAAAAGCACCTTTGCTTTTATTTACCGCATCTGCTTTTTTATAAACAGAAGAATAAGATTTTCTCCATGTATTAAAACTCTCCAAACCAACCTTCTTAATTAAATCTGATCTTTCTGATTCAGTTAATGGCTTTATTTTTGCTGAAGGAGATATTCTTCTATTCAGCGCTTCTTCAACTTGTGCAAATACATCTTTTAATTGTGCTTGACCTGGCTTACCAGCTAAAGGCATACGACTGGATAGATCATAAGCACCCTTCACAAAAGGTGATGAACTTGCTTGACCAAGTGATAACTCTATACCTTCTTTACCAAGTAATTCTGCTTTTTTAGCTGCATCATCTGTTATGCCTAATGCTTTTTCAGTAAGACCAACTCTTTGACTTGTTGATGGTATTGATGCAGATAACTTATCAGCACCTTTGTTGATTAAATTTTTACCGCCACTAATTCCGCTTTTAAAGGTATTAGAGAAAAGTTTACCAACCCCAGGAGCTGCTGCTGTTAAAGCAGTATCAATAGTTCCTGTAATAAGTGCGTCTTTTGTTCTTTGACCAGCGCTAGGTGATGGCATGTTTGGTGATACTTTATCACCTATAAAATCTGTTAATAGCGATCCACCTGCTGCACCAACTCCAGCTCCAGTTGCTATACCAGGTAATCCTCCAGGAATACCAGCTACTGCGCCACCTATACCCCCAAGCCCTTCTAATGTAGGTTCTACAAATCCAGGTAGTCTTACCGGAAACTCGTTTGGCCCAATTAAACCAAGCTCAACACCAACATTTCTAACCTTAGTGTTGTAGGTAAGCTCGTCAATTTTACCCTCTTGAAGCAATTTAAAACCTACAGCTTTTACTTTTTCAAATACTTCTTTGGCTTCTTGTTGCTGTTTTATTTCTTGGTATGTAGCCATAACTAAAAACCGCTATCTTTTTCAAAAACAAAATTATATGTGCCATCAGAAGTTAAGCCTTTTGTATTTAAGTTAACTTTACTTTTGTCAAGGTTTCCAATAACTGTATCTAAATCTCTAATTAAAAATGATGTGCTTTTGTATTCGTTTTGTAGAGTAAGTAAATCTGTACCTGTAAATATTCCACTACTTATATTTGCCTGCAGCTCCCTTCTACCTTGATCTAAAACCCTTTTAATTTCTTGGTATTTTTGCATAGCATCAAATTCTGAAGTATAAGTTCCCATAGGAAGTAAAGCATCTATTCTTTGGTTTAGATAAACACTCGGTCTTCCAGAATATTGATTTACAAATCTTTCTCTGAGATTTTCATTTAAAATACCTTTAGAATTTATAGCAGCATTAGTTTCTTTAGCTGGAGTTCCAAAAACAGGCCCAAGAACTTTATTGGCTGCATTATCTATTGTATCTTTTAGCCCAAATGCCTGTCCTATTAATTGTAAACCTTCAGACTGTTTATATTCTTTTTCAATTTCTTCATCTAAAGATTCTAAGGGTTTAGACACATCAGTTATTTTTAACTTTTGTAAATCACTTGGGTTTACATCGCCTACAACTATCGCTTCCGCCTCTTGTTTCGTGTAACCAACATTTGTTAAAGATTCAATTTGTCTGTTTTCCTCTTCAGCTTCTTCATCTATGCCAACATTAATAACATCTTCTGGTTTTGCACCACCCACGACTATACCAAATCTTTGGCCTTCGGTATAACCACCATTAGTATAAGCATCAATTTTTCTTCTTTCTTGTAAAGCATTTATTTCAGCTTGTTCGTTTTGATTTGCTATTTCTTGCTGTTGAGCTATTTGTCTTTGTTGCATATTAATAGCAGTTGGAACTCCTGCTATTTTAGCTATTGTCGCAAGATTTTCGTTATCACCAAAATAATTTCGTATTTCCATATCTTGCTGTTCTTTTAACGTCCTAGCTTCTAACTCTTTCTGTGCTTTCAACTGCCTAGCTTCTTGGTCTGCTTTTCTTTGTGCTAGTCTGTTTGAGAACATCATAGACTGTTGATAGTTACCAGATTGGTTTGCATTAACCATACGAAGAGTATCAGCAAAGTTTTTTAACTTCATTGATTTTTCTGCTCTTGCTCTCTGTTCCTCTTCTAGTTTTTTTTGTTCGTTAATAGGTGATATGTTTATACCCAACGAACCTGTATCATTAGGGTTTATATTTAAAAGACCGCCTGGTTTATTAAAATCAAATATTGCCATTATGATATATTTTTAAATGTGTCGTAGATATCAGCCGCATCACCTATTCTTCCAAGTAAACCTTGTTTATTAGATGTAGAATCTATTTGTCCTGGTGTCATACCAAATACAGCACCAGATAATAAACCTAACTGTTGAGGGCCATAATTTATGCCTCTCATAAACTCGCCATAATTAGCATCTAGTCCAGCTTGTCCTAGTCCTTGTTGTTGGTTTCCAATACCAGACATTAAGCCCAATCCTCTGTATTGATCTGCTAACTGATTACCAAACAAACCAGCTCTAAAGTTTCTGTCGTTTAATGCTAGATTTGCTGCATTGTTAAATCCAGACTGTCTTAAGTTACCAGAAGTTCTACCAGCTATGTCTGCAAAGTTTTTGTTTGTTTCTGATTCAAGCAATGCTGAACGAGAACCACCAAAAGCACCACTGCCTATTGCTGCATCTTGATCGCTTTGTATTTGCATTTGCCTTGCATTATTAAGATCGCTAAGTGTGTTATTAATAACTTGTTCGTTATAAGGATTCTGAAATTGTTGTATGTTAAGTGGGCCTTGAGCTAAGTTGTTTAACTGTCCTGTAGGATCATAACCAAGTGATCTACCAAACATATTTCTTGTTGCATCAAAACCAGCTAATTGGTCTGGATTAAATCCAGCTACTCTAGCACCTGTGTATGGTGTAAATGGTTGACCTGCTACGCCTTTAGCTCTGTTATATAAATCGTCATAACGTGCCTGAGTTGCTGGATCAGTTGTAGAGGTTGATGTTGTTTTATCACCGCCGCCTTTGACAGCTCCGTACACGGATGCTGCGGTGGTTAAAGCTGTTATTGGATCTGACATATTATTTCCTATAAGTCCTTACTAATTAAATATTCTTGTTTAAATCCTAGGTGCTTAACTTTTCTTAACCAACCCTTACGACCACTACCAGTTATCTTATTAATGCCGATTGATCTGGCGTACTTCTCTATTGATTTAAACATTTCTTCTACTTCTTCATAATCTCCAGCTATACAAAGAATATGTAAGACATTTTTCTTGGGGAAAACTACGAACTCTGTAATTATAACTGTTTGTTTTCCACCCCAAATTGAGGCTATTCCATTTTCTATTTTATACTTAACATCATCAATTGTATAGGAATCTGTGTAGCCAATAGCCTTTTCAATTAAGTCTTTATATTTATCAAACTCTAGCTCCCAGTCTTCTTTAGACTGTTGCTGTGGCGGAGATTGTTCCGTTGTCTGCGATACTATGTTTATATTTTGTTCCATTTGGTCTCACTACTACGTGTTCAGTAGCATCTACACCACTAACCTCTATTCTTTCACCTTTCTTAAATGCTAACCCGTCTCTGTACTCTATCTCAGAAATCAGATAGTTTTGATAATCTGTATCTAATACTGGCCCTGGTCTTCTTAATGCCTTTCGTGCCATTACCTACGACCTCTTTTTTTAACATCTAATCGTATATTACCAACTTTAAATAACTGGTCTGTGTCGCCTGTTATTTTCATCTTAACTTGTCTTGCTGTAAATCTTGCGTCTGTGTAACCATCAGTTTCAAAAGTAAAGCTACCAAAATCTGTATCTGCACCAAGAGGTGTAAATCTGCCTGTAAAACTTAATACAACTCCAGGTAAAGTGTTTGCTTCTTCGTCTGGGATAATCTGATTACATTGTACATAATTATCACCAACGCCTATCTCAATAGGCCCTGACGTTGCGTAGGGTACTGCTGAACCTAAGTTCTCTGAATTACTTAATGTTGTGCTGTCGTGTTCGTAAACAAAACCAGTGCTATCACATGATGTTGGAAAATCAAATACGCCTTGGTCTAACCAACATCCTCTATCCATTGATCCAATACTCCATACGTTATCTATGTAGTTCCAGATAACATATTTGTTTGGTGTTAATTGAGACTCACCAACGGGGAAAAAGAACCACATCTCATTAAAGTTAGAGTTGTGACCACCACATGATGTTTTTCTATAGGGACTATTTATATTGTCATAAACAAAATCATGCACTTCACATTTTATTTCTTTGACTGATCCATCAAATACAAAGAATGAGTTTTCACCCATCCAACATAAAAATGAATCAGCAGCTACAACTGTTCTTGGACTGATTGCTTTACAGTTAGTACCAGCGTCTTGTATGCCATAGATAAAAGGAGAACCTGTGTAATACATTCTAGCTACGCCAGTATCAGTAAAGATAATAATATCTGTTTGCCACTTGACTGCACTTAGGACTCTACCACCTGTAGGTATTTGTAAATCACCAGCAGTATTAGTTGATGCCGCAGTCCATGTTGTTAGTGTTTCTCTTGATGACCATTGTATCTTTCTTGGATCGCCACCTGCACCTAAAGCTACAACATGTCTTTCGTTTGTAACTAATACACCAGCACAGTTAGTTGGCGCACCTGAAACGGGTGCTGCTATTGTGCTAGGTGTGTTTGGATTCCATTGAAATATTCTTCCGTCTGATGGACAACAAAAAAGTAATATCTCTCCAAAGTTGTCAAAAGAAAAAGAGTTGGTATTAAATAATAAACCAGATTGTGAACGTGCATCACCATAGTCTTCAACGTCATAGTGATATGCACCGTAACCTAAAGGATCAAAAGATGCATCTGTAACAAAACCTGATGGTGTGATGCCATACCAAGTATCGTTTATTAAGACATTAATCGTTTCTCTTGTTCCAACTACTAATACTTTTTCACCACTATTGGTTATGTAGGAGAACATACCAGTAGGAGTACCAGTAAGAGCTGATGTATTGAGTTTTGTCCATCCTCCGATTGGTCTTAGGTATCCGTTTTCAAAACGTACTAAGTCACCGTCTGTCCATCTTCCTTTGTTGGCATAATCAGTACCGTTAGTGACAATGCCAGGTGGAGGAGTCACTTGTATTAATGGCATTTAATTCTCCAATGCTTCTAATCTAGTTGTTAGTTCTTGAACTGCTGCGACTAAAAGAGGAACAAGTTTTGCTTGGTCTATGCCTTGCATTTTTTCACCATCTTTTTCACCAGTAATTGCTTCTGGAACTATGTCTTGTACTTCATGTGCAAAAAATCCATCTACTGTTGTATCTGCATCAGTTTTAAAATTAAACCTGTAAGGTTTAAGTTGTTTTAACCTTTCTATACCATCTAATATAGCTACTTCATTTTCTTTTAATCTGTAATCTGAGGAAGTGTTAAATGCTGTTGCGCTTCCATTTGTTGAAATGCTACCAACATTACCATTTAGATTAAAGAAATTTATTTGTGCTACATTTCCTGTTGTGCCTACTTTAGTTGCTAATGGATAATTAGTTGTCGCATAAATACTTACATTTGCATTAGTGTCTATTGGTGTATTTGAGCCAAATATTGCTCTACCAGAACTATCAATAATCATTCTCTCGTTACTTCCATTAGTGCTAAATCGCATGGAGTTATCTGAGTGTTTGTATTGTATTCTTCCATTAACAAAACCGTTGGAGCTAGAGAAAAGAATGTTTCCTGTACTTGAACCTGGGTTCAACAACATAATACCTGTATTATTATCGTTCTCTATTACAAGCTGTGTATTTGATTGTATCGATGATATTGTTCCAGCACTACCAGTCTTAAGATGTAAGCCTGTTCCTAAGTCTTTG
>JAAHTG010001680.1_pt1 | contig 14396 bp, 10 predicted proteins | sample 6116081 | NCBI WGS metagenome assembly JAAHTG01 (sample SAMN13939989, study PRJNA603662) | sponge metagenome | isolation source: marine sponge | host: Mycale hentscheli | place: New Zealand | collected 2005 | reverse complement strand
TTGCCTGTTCATAGGCTTTCCAATCATCCCATGTCATTTTCATTTTTTTCCTCCATGTTTAAGTGTGTATGTGAAACAATGTTTGCCTTTTGTGTCCTTATAAAAGGCCTCACCTGTATCTAAGGCTTGTTTTAATCTGAACGCAAAAGGTTTTAACGCACCCTTATATTTTGTTCGTATGGCTTTATCATGGTATGTTTTTCCTCCATGAACGATTACTTTAGCGCCTTTTTTATGACCTAAGTATTTAAAGTTTGAGGCTTTATATATTGTTCCCGAGTGACCATACTCTGCATCTGCATAAGAAACCACGACTTTACCGCCCCAATCCTTTGTAAGTTTTTTTAAAGACCTGCCGATAAGAAAACTTTCTGCATTTTTGGGGGTATCGTCAACACAACACAACCTTCTTAATTCTATGACGTCATCTATACTGTCCCCAAATCTTTTCCATTGATTTGCCATGGCCAGTCTACCGTAAAATAAAGCCCCTTTCATGTTTCCATCGTTATCCCTCAAACTATAACAATAATCAGCAATACAACCGTTAATAGATTTAGAGTAATGCCATTTTTCTATAAAATCGGATACGGTAGACCGGTCTTCTTTTTGGACGTACCAATCTTTAAGTGCCATTTTCAATCTTTTCTTCCACTGAGTGATAAACTAATACAAAGCTCTGGCATTTTGGGCACGATAAATTAGTGACTATCGTGTGATTTACATCAGTTGTGTCATCTAACATTTCACAATCTTCGTCGCCGCCCCAAATTAATTCGGTATTACATTGCCAACAATTCATAGATCGTAGCTCCTTGTCGCGTCTTCAGGTTCAACAATATACAAATTCTGTCGGGTACGCGTTACCCCAACATAAAAAACTCTGTGCATATCATCAGGATTAATTCTCATATCGTTATCTGCCGCGGCACTTAAATCCGTGAACAACACAACGTTGTCTGCTTCTCCACCTTTTGACCCGTGGATCGTGGACGCTGTAATACGGGGAATACCATTGAATTTTTCACCACGACGCAACATGGCCGTGATGTACGCTCTATCTATCTCGGGCATTTTATCCATAGCCTCAGACCAGATCATATCAGCATTTGCCAGTAGACCCTGTTTACTAATCAATCTGTCCATAGTGACCATCTCTTGGTCATCTATCTCACGAAGTTTTTTATAACCTCGTGTTATGCGATTGCCGGTAGACATGTAGCTGTAAATCTTACGTGCCACCTCTCCAGAGATTTCTTTACCCTTGCGCATCTGCTCCCAACCGTTGACGGCGTCAGATATTTTTTCGCTAATTGACCGGTGGCCGCGGTATGTAAACAAATAACCGTTTGATTTCAAGTCACTAGCCACTGGTTGGAGTTGGTAACCTGCTTGGGATAAAATTAGCCAAGAGCCTTGCGCCATGTCCAGAGAACTTATATGACTGATCCGCGCCACATTGCCTCGGTCTTCTTTAGGCTCATACTTCTTTGGAAATCTCCGCGTGATGCGGCGCACGACATTCTCAGCAAGACTATGCACCGTTTGAGGGACACGATATGATTGGGACAACGTCTCAGACCCTCCGGGCAAATTAATGAAGTGATCAACATCGGCACCCGCCCATCTATAGATAGCTTGGTCGTCGTCTCCTGCACAATACATGCGCTTGGAGTTTTCATCTAGTATATGAGCAATATCCCATTGTAGCGGACTTAAATCTTGCGCCTCATCTAAGAAGCACAGATCAAATTCAGGACAGTACGTGTTTTTACCAGATACAAACTGGTCTAACATGTCTGTGAAGTCATAAAGCCCCAACTTCTCTTTGTATTCTCGTAAGCATTTCTCGACATAATTTACTGTATTCCAGTCATCTTCGATGTTGCTGTTGTTATATTGGTCGCGCAAGTTAACTTTTCGTAGGCGAGCTAAGTTAATTAATCCTAAAATAGGATCGTTACTAGAAACCATAGAAGGCATGTCATCATCAAAGTTAGTGTTTTTTGAGCCACCTAAAGAGATGCCGATCTTTTTACTTAACTCTTTGTAGTTAGCTTCTTGCATTACTTGCTCTGGTCGAATGTCCGTCATCGTAAGTGCAAGAGAATGTAACGTGCGAAAGTGAACCAAGTCTTTCTTTGCGTCCAACCCAAAGCGCGAAGCGGCGCGTTCCTTGGCTTCGTTTGCGGCTTTACGTGTAAACGCTAGAAACGAAATGCGATGCGGGTGTATGCCCGAGGCTAACGCTTCGTCCACCATGTTAAGCAAGGTGGTCGTCTTGCCTGTTCCGGGAGGCCCAAAAATTCTAAACATCTTTAGCTTTTTCCCGCTTATATATCTGCTGAACCCGCTGTTTGGATATGCCGTACCACTTAGCGATAGCCGTCATAGTTACACGCTGTTCATCGATTAAGCGTACAATCTCGGCGTTACGATCTGATTTAGTTACGTTCGGCATTAGAATGGAGCCTCTTGCTGTGATCCAAACTCAGGCGGATCAATATCAATGTCTACATTGTCAAAAGACGGTATCTGCCAGACGCGCACAGCACGTCCTTTAATTTTCATAACAAGACTGCTTCCGTTAATATCTCGTAAACGTTGAGCAATGCGGTGCGATTTATATTCAAAGAACTTGTTCTTCTTTAAGAAGTTTTCAAAGTCTTTTAGGCGGAAATATGTAATATTAACCTCTTCATCAGTCCAAGGTTTACGAAGTAAGATTTCCTCTTTATCTTGCGCAACCTGTAAATGACGGCAGAACTCTTCCAAGTAATCGTAGAACTGTCCGCTGATGCTTGCATCTTGAGCCACTTCAATGATGGCACTCTCGTTATCTTTCATCTCATTCAATAACGTGCTGATGCGGCTTTCCCATTGTTGCTTGGCCACGCTTCGTGGCATAAAGTTAAGTTGCTCCATGCAAGCTTTTTGAAATGTCATCTGGTTCATGAGTGCGTCAGTGTCCATTTCTAAGGGCTCGCCGTTTACATCCATAAACCAAACGGGTGGGGTGGAGTTATATTTTCTGAGGTTTGCTATGGTAGCACCGGCTACCGCGGCACCTATGCCAAACTTTCGTGTCCGACATAGGTCTTTATTACAGTGCGAATTGATTGGGGCGTCAGAACATTTGTACGCGTAATCTTTCCGCTCAACTTGTTTGGCTACAACATTTACCTCCGAGAGTGGCAGTGGCGGAGATATGTACTCCATGTTGAAGCGTAGTATCTCTGATTCCCAACTGTCGGGATACGCCTTTCGTAGGTAAACGCCGATATTGAATAGACCATTGTTTCGTCCTCCTTCACTAATACGAGCTTTACACAGTATCTGTAGGCAAGGCGGCCCATCCTTTAGTAGGTCGGTTTCGCCGCCACCTACTACTTGAAGCTTAACAATTTGTTCAGGAGTTTGTACATGCTTTTCGTACAATTCAATAAATTCTTCCAGAGTTGCGGACGTCCCGTCATCTAAGAATGCGTAACGTAAACCGTTCTCATGGTCATAATAAGGTAAATTCAAAAAGTTACCTACATCCCCGCGGTCGAGGTGTAGCCTAATTTGTTTTGGAAATATCTCGCTTTCGCCATAACCGAGAGCCGCGGCTATTGATTGGAGAGCCTTTTGCATATCCTTGGCTTCAGTCCAATCGCTCGCAAACAAAAAGCAATGCGCTCCACCTGACTTTGAGCGGCACACCACCATCGGTATTTTAAGACGACGTATTTTATCCACAAGCATTTTGTGGTCAAGCGGGTATTGATCTATGTCAATACATCCCCACTTACAGCAATTATCTTCGTTGATAGGGATGATGCCTAAACCTGCACCTGCCCCAGATAAATGGTTGTCCCAAAGTTTTTCAGTACGCGGTTCTCTTAATATGCCCGCTTTACCCTTGGCTTTACCATTTGCGCCTGTATTTTCTATTCTAAAGTAGCCGTAGGCTTCTTTTAAACCATCAAAGATGGTCATAAACTTTTCTGCTGACATTATTGCCCCCACTCGAAAGAAAACGGCGGGGCATTATTACCCCGCCGCGTACATTAATTAAAACGGTATGTCGTTATCGTTTTTAGTTGATGCTTCTTCGTCCGAGTGTTTTACAACAACATCACCCGCTGTGATGCTTGCCGCAAATTCTTTTGCCCGTGTGTAAACGTGTGCGTCAGACACAGGACCTTCTACTGACATTTCCCAACCATGCCACGAACCCTTAGAGTTTTCTTCCCCAATAGTTTTAAGGTCGTAGATGTACGCAAAGCGCGGTGGTGTGAAAGGCCCGTTTGCTCCCATCATTGAGCGCGACGCCATAATGCTGTTCCACTTACGTGACTTTTTAAGTTGCGTAGATTTCATAGCAATCAATGCCGTCTCCATTGAACCGTCTTCCGCGAGCAAAACAACAAAGTGCTGATGTGTTTCTTCGATGTATTCACCAGAACCATCTACCACATAATCTTTGTTATCATCTTTAGACCGCTCTACTTTCGGCCGAGCGTCGCTTGGTTCGTAGATAGCAGTCGGCGCACCGCTTCCAACGCCCCGTGGAGCCCATTGGATGAACCGACGTTGATACGCGCATGGAATGACACGAATGCCCGTCTTGCCCTTGTATAGAGCCCCTGTGACGGTATTGTAGATGTCACCTTTGCGAGCCTCTTCATTTACGTCTAAGACAGGATCATTACCTGACAAGACTTTTAAAAACGGCAGGGCTAAATCTTCTTGACCTAAATCCTGTAGTCCGCCTCCGGCATCTGCTTCAAACATTGCCGGATTAAAATCTGCAACCGCAGTTTCTTCTTTTTTTGCCACTTCTTTTGATTGTGCCATATTATTTACCTTTCTTGATAACTGCGCGTTGACCGACATAAGCTCCGAATAATTCCATCGGAAACTCTTCTCCTGCCTCGCACCTCTCTTTGACAAACGCACGTAACGTTTGAGGGTGAATTTCGGTTTTCTGCGTAGGCACAAAACCTTCTCTTTCAGCAAAAGCTGAGAAAGCGTGGGCTTGATCGTCCTCGCCACGGCCAAACTGGCATAAGACAGTATTCTTTATAATGTCATCATACCCGTTATCGCGTAACCAATTATAAGCTTGCGGACGATTGTTTACCAGTATGGAGGCTCCATACGTTTGTTTGACTTGTACGGTAGAACCGTCATCCAAGGCAAAAGAAGAAATGCCGATTTCTGCAAGCATCGCGGGCATCTCTTCGTCCGTCAATTTTAGAAGCCTTTTCTTGGCGGCCTTGAGGTCTGTTTCAAGATCGTCAATGTAAAGCTCTTCATCGCGGATTTGTCGGGCCAACTCAGCTACAGTAGTAAGGCCTTGTTGGTCTATCTTTTCGACAGAAGAGGCGATAGTATCCTCAAAATCTTGTTCCATCATTTTAAGTACGTCGTTACTCATTTCGAGTCTCCTTCGTGGTTAAAGACACCGTTCGGGTCTTGACAAATACAGATAATATCTTATACTCCACATATGTCAAGCAGTTTTTTACAGGGGAAACCGATGCACGGATTCGAATACAAGACCAACCCATATGATCATCAACGTACCGCGTTAGAAGCCTCGTGGGCCGAGGAGTATTATGCCTTGTTTATGGAAATGGGTACCGGTAAAACAAAAGTGGCTATAGATACTATGGCAGTTCTTTTTGAAGCGGGCAAGATTAATGCCGCATTAGTTGTTGCCCCCAAAGGTGTTTACGATAACTGGGTAAAAAATGAGATACCTGCACACTTACCAGATAGAATACAACGTCAGATATTACGTTGGACACCTGCTAAGACAAAGCGCATGGAAACCAACCTCAAAGATTTTATTGTAGATAAGATAAATGGTATAAAAGTGTTTGTTATTAATATAGAGGCGTTTTCCACGAGCCGTGGGACGGAGGCCGCGTTAGCTTTTCTGTATCAAAACCCTGATAATATTGTGATTGTGGACGAAAGCACCACAATTAAAAACCGCAAAGCCGCTCGAACAAAGAATATTGTAAGGTTGCAAGAATACTCTAAGTATCGCCGTATCTTGACGGGCTCACCTATAACAAAGAGCCCGATGGATTTGTTTAGTCAGTGTGACTTCTTGAAGAACAAGGCGCTAGGGTTTAACAGCTACTTTGCTTTTCAAGCGCGGTACGCGAATATACAACAGCGCACCATGGGGCACCGGAGCTTTCAACAGATTGTAGGGTATAGAAGATTAGACGAACTTTCTGAAAAGTTAGATTTGTTTAGCAACCGTGTATTAAAAGAAGATTGCTTAGACTTGCCTGAGAAAGTTTATGTACGCCGCGAGATAGAGTTTACGCCAGAGCAAAAGAAGCTTTACACACAAATGAAAAAGTTAGCTTTGGCTAAGTTAGAGAGCGGGGAGCTTGCAACAACGGCCAGTGTGCTTACGCAGATCATGCGCTTACAACAGATATGTTGTGGCTTTATACAACCTGACGAGGGTGAAATACAAACTATTGCAAGTAACAGACTAAAAGAATTACTGGAGCTAACTGATGAGGTGCAAGGTAAAGCTATCATATGGGCTACTTATACGCATGACATTCTACGCATAGAAGGTGCGCTTCAAGACAGGTTTGGACCAGACTCTGTAGCGACATACTTTGGTGGCACTCCACAAGATGAGCGTCAGGCTATTGTTACGCGCTTCCAAGATAAGAACGATCCACTTAGGTTCTTTGTGGGGCAACCCCGTACAGGGGGTTACGGCATTACGCTTACGGGTGCCAACACAGTAATTTACTTTTCAAATAGTTATGACTTGGAGATTAGATTGCAGTCCGAGGATCGCGCCCACCGCATTGGCCAGACAAACAAGGTCACCTATATTGACATGGTTTCGCCTGATACAATTGACGAGAAGATACTAAAGGCGTTGCGCAGTAAGATTGACATTGCGGGACAAGTGTTGGGCGAAGACGCTAAAGACTGGTTAAGGTAAAAGCTACTCAGTCTTCCTATAATATCCTTCACGCATTGGCGTGTAATACTTTGAGGGTTGCCTGCTAGAAAGAGTGTCGTCGTCATTTAAATAGACCGTTGCTCCCCGAGCCCTCATTTCAGTGGCGCTTTCTGGAGGGGTGCGAACTCGGTTTTTGAAATCAAGATCAGAGAAAGAATACGTGGAATACAGGTCTAATCCGGAGGGGTCTATTGTACCGGGCATTTGTGCCATGGGACTTGAGTACGGGTTTTGTCTTGTTCTAAAAACAACAGGCACTTCATCAATCCCTAGTTCAATTGCAGCTTGTAATCGGTGATGACCTTCATATAAAAACACGCCCCCATCTGACAAAGATATTTCAACCTCAATTGGTTCTTTAAAGCCTTCGTTAAATATATTTTCTTTTAAGGTTTCTTTACCAGAATCGGCAAATTCTTCATATTGCGATTTACGCATTTGCCCTGTAGGAAACTCACCACCAAACTCACCAACATCGTATCGTGGCAAGTTTAACTGAGCCACGTTATCAACAATTGTTTTAGTATCTACATACTCAACCTTGGGGTCATCAAAAGCACGTTTTGGGTGAGGTTTTTTCTTGAGTTTTGCGTAATCTAATATATCTTTATTTATTTTTTCAGTAGGAACACCCAATGCTTTCCCTGAAATAATTAGGTTGTCTACATCTTGATTAAATATTTTGTCTTGGTTGGCTTTTGTAAAGCCTAAATCAAAGCTATCCAACCCACCTTTGACCATTTTTTTAATAGCCGGACCTGCTAAAGGTATATATCCTGCCGCTTCGCCTGCCGCCATGATTCCCATCTTGGCATAATCAGGGTCTTCTTGTTGGCTTTCGTCGTATATTTCACCCGCCGTTTCGATCGTTCCGACAGGTGTAAAGTCTATAGCCGTTTCAGCGGCTTTCACACTTATAGGTTTATTTTTACGATAAGAACCTGTCAGAGGGTTAAATCTGCTAAAAAAAGATTCTACCTCTCCTCCATCTTCCATATAAGAAACTATGCCCCGTGGGCCGCGTGTCATGTTTACGGCTACATCTGTCAATCCCGGAATGCCGGGTACAACGCCACCATCGGCAAAGGAGTTTGAGCTAAAGCTAAACTCTGGAACAGTTCCTACTCCGGCTCCCCCTGAAAAAGCAAAGTTTGCCGCCCCTTCTGGGATCATAGGTGCCGTGGCATAATTACCACTTTGTGCGAACACGTTAAGAGCGGCGGCGTTAGCTTTACCGCGATCCGTGGCGCGTTTACCTGCTTGCTCTACAAACTCGTCAACGTCTGCGCCACTAAACCCCGGGTCTTCGGGAGCCACGGGTCTTGCACCGCCTTCAAATACAGGGGCTGTAGATAAAAACTCACCGGGAGATGCTACATAGTAATCAACATCGGCATAAGGCGTTGTGCGTGGGCCTTCATTAAAACGATTAATGGCGGCATTGTAAGCGTCGGCTTGTTCGCGGTACGCGGTCAACGAGTCGTTGTAATCGTTAATACGAGCGTTATGTGCGTCAGCTAAAGTCTGGTAATCGCTTGCTTCTGTTTTGTATTTATTTAAAGCATCGTTATAAATATTTATTCGATTATCATAGTCCTCCATGATCTCTCGATCATAGCTGTAGTATCGGTTTTCAGGAGAAACTTGAGAGAATAAAGTTGCTATAGACATTTATTAACCCATCATACTTCCGATGCCTTGCCTGATAAGAGCAGAGGCAGGATCGTTTGGAAACATTGCGGCGTACCTAGTTCGATCCACTGGGCCAGAAGGTTGTGCAGGTGCCTGCAATACAGGCGAAACGTTCTGTGGGATAAAACTAGGTGCCGGTGCTGTAGCAGTACGGGTGGGAGTATCCTCTACTACAGTATTCAAAGACCCTTGTTGGTTTGAGGGTGGTACAACTATTGTTTCTTTTTCTATCTCGTCGTCAATCTCACGAGGAACGGCAGGCAGTTCTCTTCTTAGTGGGGAGAAACCAAGGTCTTTCAACATATCTCCTACGCGAGAAGCAAGCCTGATTCGTTCTTTATCGTTTCGAGGTTTTCGCATCATTGCCGCCAATAATTTTGGATTAGACATAAGCTCTGACATAACGTCTGTTTGTAACGCCGCGGGAATGTCATTGAAGATACGACGCATGGTTTCCGCACCTTGACCTGCCGCGATAAGAGCGCCGGGTCCACTTTGGCCCCCAGTAACAATTCTTTGTGCGCGAGTACCGAGCGCAGAACCTGTAATTCCTAAATAGAAATCAAATATAGGACCCGCACGATCTACTAGCTCTCCTATGTCTCCTGCTTTTTCAGAAGCCTCAAACCGTACCATCTCAGATAAATAAGTTTTAAGGTTAGAAAGTTCGGCCTCGTTCATGACCTTGTTTTCTTTCATCCATTCGACTAAAGATACACGCCCTTTCGATCCTTTCATAGGACGAAATATTTCATCGTATAAAGTGCTAGGACTAAAGGTACCCGAGTGGCTACCGCCTGCTTTTGTTGAAGCCCATTCTAAAATAGAAGATTTTAACCCCGTCATTGCTTGCTCTTGCATGTCTGCGGGAGCGCCTTTTACCACGTCTAAAAGTCTATCCAAGCTTTTAACCGGAGATTTTGTGTTTACAGCCCGTGCGATAGCGGTGGTTGGACTTTCTGTACCATAAATTCTTCTACCTGTATCACTGGATACAGGGTTCATTAAGTCATAGAAACTTAATTGAGCTAACTCTTCCGCTTGGTTTTTCTTGTTTATAACAGAAGTTTCTTTTAAAAGTACGTTTGCAGTTGCCGCGTCTTCAAGATCATACTTTAAGGAGGGGAACTGACTTAATACATCTTCGTTTTTTGCAACCCATTTAGCTAAAGCGTCTGGATTGACCGTGCCAGTGTTTGGATCAAAAGCCTCGGATCGTGCATTACGAAGAATTTGCTCCGTAACTCCACGTAAGGTTCCTATAGTTGTCTCGGCGTCTGCCAACCCTTCTTCTACTGCAAACATACCAATGTCATTTATTTGCTCTAAACGTAGGTATGTTGGATCGTTACCACCCTGCAATATGCGACGAGCCAATAGCTCTGGTCCCATGCTCGCGGCTCCCGAGCCTTTTGTCTTTGTAGCTTCGCCAGCAAAGGCACGAGTAAACGTGTCATTTAAAGCACGAGAATATGCCCGAGCGGTGTCATATTGGAACCGGTAGTTTTCTGCGGCTGATGACCCTAATGAAGCACCGCCAAGATCGTCTAACATGGCGCTCGCCATTTCATTGGCAATGCGGGCTGAATTGTAATCAGGGTTTTCTCCTGAAGCAAACTGACGTGCATAATTTAAAGCAATTCCACGTAGTTCAGTAAGTTCTTTTGTAGTCAAAGGTTCTGTTACTGCGCCTGCGCCGTCGTCCGTGGCCTGCTTTCCTTGTAATACCATCAAGTCCGCAGTTTGATCCAAAGCGTTTGCTAACTGTCTTGTTCTAGGAGTGGACATGCGGCCTCGTGCGGAACTGGCTTCTTGTCTTAACCTTGCTAGTATATCAGCTTGAGATGCGCCTTCCGCGGTCATTGTGTCAACAATACTACTTACACGGTTTTCATAAGAGGTGCCTGCAAGTTTATTTACTGCATCTGACGCTCGGCGTTGCGCAGTGCGTAGTTCGGCTGATACTGGAGCCGCTCCACCTAACCCTAACTCATCTGTTTTTCTTGTTACAAAAGCCTCAAGTAAAGGCATGTCTTTAGCCAGTTTTGCTTGAAGTTCTGGAGATACACCGCGTAATCTTTTCCAAGCCGTAATAAAGCTTGGTGTGTTGGTAGCTTCTCCGGCGGCATCCGTAAAAGAAGTGAGATCGATGTCAGGCACGGCTGACCACAAAGCTTTTTCTTTTCCACGCGCTTGACCTAATTGATTTGTAATGACGTCAAATAACTTTTCAGAAAGTTGTATGTTACTACTTCCATCTCCTGAAACCGTCTCAAATGCTTTAAGTACGTTATCTGTTGCAAACGCCATACGTTGATTTAATTGCGCACTAAACACGCCTTCAGCTAAATCTGCCGCGGTTTGTAAAGCGTCTTGGTCTCCGGTCTGAGCCATAGCCAAGATTACATTTCTAAGGGCTTTAATAGAAGCTTTTGATCCTGCTGTTCTTTCAGCGGATAAGCCACTTCCCAGTTGTTCTAATGAGGCTTCGATAGCCAAAAGTGCGGGCGAACCACCCTTTGCTCCCGCAGTCAATGCGATAGGCTTTCCGTCTTCTCCTATGAGAAGTTCTCCTAAATCATCTCCGGCTAAACGTGCAATTACTTCTTCAACGTTTTCGCCTTCTGCTTCTAAAATATCAATAATGCGCTCCACAGCTTTTTTCTGCCGTGCATTTTTTAGTGGTGACAAAACAGCACTTGCACCACCTTGTTCGTATGTGGTTTTAACATTTCGCATAGCTGTTAAAATTTTGTCTTTATTTTTTATAGCCGGCAATAATGGGCTACCTGCAATGGTTGTACCTACGCCGCCTACTGTTTCGAAGAAGATACGAGCCAAAGGGTCGCCTTGAAAGTATTCTTCAGAAAAACCTGCCCCCAGTGTCTGACCGCCTGCGGCAATTGCTTCTGCCGTGAGGAAAGCGGTAGGAGCCCCGCGAGCCGCGGTGCCTGTTTTACTTAACAGGTTTTGTGCGCCTTGTAGCAAACGTGTGCTTCTACTAGGGTTAATACCTTTTTCCGCGAGATTTTTTATAAATTCAGCGGTGCCTACGCCTACGTTTTTAGAGATCATAAATGGAAAGGGTAACCAAGATAGTGCGCCAGCCGCGGTTTTTCCGGATTCGTAAGCAGAAGTTTGTCCGGGAAGAAGAGGACTTTCTTCTCCAATCAACTCATCCGTTAACAATTCCCCTCCTTTGTAACCGGCTAAAGAACCCACAATACCAGAGCCTAAGACAAAAGCGCCTTTTGCTAAAGGATGAACAATAGGAACTTTAGAACCCGCTTTTATTCCGGTCATAAAACCACCTAAAGCGGTGGCTGACGGTGCAATCTCTCTTTTAAAACCTTCTAAGAAAGTACCTGCCTCAATAGGATTACCTTCTGTATCAACTGCAAGTAAGCTTATAATTTGATTGTTTGTTAAAGCTCTTTGCGCACTCGGCTTACCTCTTAAAGGTTCAAAAGTGTCAAACAATGTTGATTGTCCACTTACTAGCCCTTCGTAAGAACCTGTGCCTAAAACTTCTTCAGCAAGCATTTCTGCTATTATTTTTGAAGAGTCTTGACCCTCCGCAGAAAAACCTTGCACGTAAGCATCAAACTGAGGCTTATCAAAAACTACAGGAGTATAATTTGGGCCACTACTATCAGCAGTTACAATTTCTGGTTCCATTGATTTAGCCTCCTATCTTGTTTGGTTTTGGATAAAGCTTCGTAAACCTTCTAAGGTATCACTGTCTACATTTCCTCCAACACTACTTGGGACTGTAGCTAACATACCTAACAAACGATTGATTTCAAAGTTGTTTGCTTGAACAGCCTGTCGAGTTTTATCATCCTGAATACCGTCGCTTAACGCTTGTAAGTTAGCACGTTTTTGTTGAACAGCTAAAGCTTTCATTTCTACAAGTTTGTTTGCTTCTGTTTCAGGGTTGCCAAAGAAAGTATCTGGATTAGGGAACAATGCTCCTACTTTTTCCATTTCAGCTACAGGGAACCTTGGGTTAACCACTAACGCAGACCGACCCAAGATGGTTAAACCGCGCAAGAACTGCCTGTTTGCTTGAGTGTCTTGGTATCTTTGTCGAGCCGCAGGGATGAAACCACCGAACACGTTATCTAAGAACACTGCAAATCCAGCATAAGGACCTGTACCACCACGAGCCGAGGCCATCGCATCGCGCATTAACCCTGCTTCTTCCGAGGAAAGAGGTGTGGGATTTTCTCGAGTTCCACCCTTGGAAATAATTCCCAACTGCTCGTCCATCAGGTCGAGGTCTTTACCTGCTTTCAGAGAAATTCGTTGTTTAGCCGCAATGTCGTAAGCAATAGTATCACTTAATGGGTTAACACCGGTGGTTGGCATACTTACGGATTGACCCGAAGCATCTAAGTATGTTCTTCCACCATCGTAGCTTAGTACGTTTCCTAAACCTTGTATTGCAAAAGCTTTGGCCGTAGGCGCAGAATCCGCTCCCATGTTGGAAACAGTAAACATTTGTGTGCCGCCTGCGTTTGCTTGGTTAGCCGCTTCAACTGCCGCAAGTCCCGGAGCCGTGGTCACATCTACCACGCGAGTGGTTTGATTATTCATATCCCGAATAACCTTAAATACAGGCTTAGTAGGCGCACCCTCTGCTTGGAACACAGAAGTTGCTGAATTATCCGCAGGATTAAATAGAACTAAATCGTCATTGATAACTTTTAACGATGGAGCAAGTCTATCTGCTTTAGCTTCAGCCTCTTCAAATGCTTGTTTACGCAGAGCTAAACTCTCACTAGCAACTTGTGTGACCGTTGCTAGATCAAGGTTGCCTTGTGATATATCAAGGCCGCGTTCTTTAAGAGCGTTCATTACTTCGTTTTGTAGTTGTGTAAGTAAACGATCTTTCTCTGCTTCACTACCTGTAAACTCTTGCATGTCATCTTGTAGCAATTGTTTAAAGTTTTGCGCATTAATTTGAAGACCTTCGCGAGCCGCTCTATCAAGGGCATTCTCAGCCGCTGTTGCAAGTTGTTGATTTTGTGCCGCCGCCGCGGCGATTGTGCCTTTATGGTCAGCCAAGGCAATATTAAAGCCATGGCCTTTGTCCATTTGAGCCAACTCATAGCCGTTTTTAACGCCTGCTACTTTCAACGTATTATCTAAATCAACCGCTTTTTCTGTGATACGAAGTTCACTTCTTAGCGCGGCTAACTCTTTATCCAGTTCACCACGTTGCGCAATAGTTTTAGCATCGTTTGCAAAACCCAAGGCCTGACGAGAGGCTTTGGCCGCATCAATTGCGTTTTGCAACTCAGACTTGAAGTCTTGCGAAGACAGACGTTCTTTTGTTGTAAAGTCAAATTTGTTGCTCTGAATAACAAGATCGTGAGCTTCAGACAGTCTTGCCGCTTTAGCTTCTAATTCTTTACGAAGTTCAATTTGTTCAGAGGTAAGATCGCCTTTTAGATTTTCAAGAACAAGTTTGCTTTCGGCTAAGTCATTAGCTAAACGTAAAGCATACATTTGCTCAGTTTCGCCTTTTTCTTTTTCAAAAGAGAACTTGTTGCTTTGTAGTAGTAACTCTTGAGCGCGTTCCGCGTTTTTCTCTATCAACTTAGATTCAGACAGAGCCGATGCCGCCGCGGCATCTATTGCCGCTTGTTTTTCAACGCCAAGTTTAGTTTGAGATGATTGCAACGCCGCTAGATCAAGCGCT
>JAAHTG010001216.1_pt2 | contig 14408 bp, 7 predicted proteins | sample 6116081 | NCBI WGS metagenome assembly JAAHTG01 (sample SAMN13939989, study PRJNA603662) | sponge metagenome | isolation source: marine sponge | host: Mycale hentscheli | place: New Zealand | collected 2005 | reverse complement strand
TTATTATAAATATATAAAATATATTTAAATGCTACTCCTTGCCCTTAAGTTCTTCAATTTGTTTTTGTTGTTCTTTAACTGCCTCAATTAATAAAGGGACTATTTTTTCATATTTAACAGCCTTGTAACCATTTTTCCTAGTTTCAACAACATCTGGAAATACTTCTTCTATTTCTTGTGCGATAACTCCAATATCATGCCCTTCATGAGAGTGAATACTTTTTCTTTCTTCTTCAGTTAAAGGTTTCCAATCAAACTCAACTCCACTTATTTGATTAATTTTTTCAATTGGATTATCTATTGGAATAATATTTTCTTTTAATCTTTTATCTGATGAATAATATGCAGTAATATCATTAGTTGCTGCTATTGCTCCCACTGTTGTTAAAGTAGTACCACTACCAACAAATAAACTACCAATAATAGTTACACCTTCACCTCCTGTAATTGAAGTTGATGTTAAATTACTACTACCTGAAAGTGCATTTCCTGCACTACCAATACCTATTTGTGCACTAGGTAAAGCCGCAAGACTTTGAGCACCAGAAGTACCTTGAGCACCTTTTGGACCTGCCCCAGTTGTACCTTGAATACCTTGAGTACCTGTTATACCTTGAACTCCAGTAATTCCTTGTGCACCCGTTATACCTTGTGCACCCGTTATACCTTGTGCACCCGTTATACCTTGAGCACCCGTAATTCCTTGTGCACCCGTTATACCTTGAGCACCCGTAATACCTTGTGCGCCTGTTATACCTTGAGCTCCAGTAATACCTTGAGCTCCAGTAATACCTTGGGCTCCAGTAATACCCTGTGCACCTGTTATACCTTGAGCTCCAGTAATTCCTTGTGCACCCGTTATACCTTGTGCACCTGTTATACCTTGAGCACCTGTTATACCTTGTGTACCTGTTATACCTTGTGTACCTGTAATACCCTGGGCACCTGTTATACCTTGGGCACCTTGTTCACCTTGAGGACCAGTTATACCTTGTATACCTTGTATACCTGTAATACCCTGTGTACCTGTTATACCTTGAGCACCAGTTTCACCTTGAGCACCAGTATCACCAGTAATACCTTGTGTACCTTGTATACCTTGAGCACCTGTTATACCTTGAATACCTTGTACACCTTGAGCACCTGTTATACCTTGTATACCTTGTGTGCCTTGTATTCCTTGTGCTCCAGTAATACCCTGTATTCCTTGAGTACCTTGAATACCCTGAGTACCTTGAGCACCAGTATCTCCTTTATCACCTGTAGTTACAAATGAACAAATAACATCTTCTAAATTTGAAAATGGAGAATCTGCTGAATAAGCTTCTTGAGATATATCTATTGTCCACCAACCTGTATTATCTGTTAATTCACTAATTGCAAATAAAATAAATTGTGAGGCATCTACTATATTAGATATTCTAACATGTCCTTTAACGGCTGAAGCAACAGATTTAATTGATTCCATAAATGATGAAATATCATTACCATTATCATCTTCATCATCAATATACATTTTAGTAGCACCTTTTTGACCAGCTGCTGTACCTGATGCTGAATTTAGTCTTACTTTTCCTGTAGTTGGATCTGCAGGTAATATTGCTGAATCAAAAGTATAATCAAATGTAGCACCACCAAAATTACCATCAGTACCTTGTACACCAGTTGTACCTTGAGTACCTGTTGCTCCTTGAGGACCTACTGTACCAGTACCAATTGTACCTTGAACACCTTGAGCACCAGTTATACCTTGAATACCTTGAGTACCTGTTATACCTTGAGCACCTTGGGTTCCAACACCTATTTCTCCTTTTGTACCTGTATTACCTTGAGTACCAGTTGTTCCTTGAGCACCTTTTTGTCCTTTATTACCTGTAGTACCTTGAGCACCTTTTGTACCTGTAATACCTTGTGCACCAGTTTCACCTTGAGTACCAGTTTCACCTTGTGTTCCAGTAGTACCTTGTGTTCCAGTAGCACCTTGTGCACCAGTAGCTCCTTGAGCACCTTTTGAACCTTTTTCACCTGTTTCACCCTGAGCACCAGTTATACCTTGTATACCTTGTGTTCCTTGTATACCTTGTGTTCCTTGAGTACCAGTTTCACCCTGTGTTCCAGTTTCACCTTGAGCTCCTTTTTGACCTTTTTGACCTGTTATACCTTGAATACCTTGAGTACCTTGTGTACCAGTAGCTCCTTGAGTACCAGTTTCACCTTGTGCTCCTTTATCACCTGTAATACCTTGAATACCTTGTGTACCTTGTGTTCCAGTAGCACCTTGTGTTCCTGTTTCACCTTGAGTACCTGTTGCACCTTGTGCTCCAGTTGTGCCTTGTGCACCTTTTGTACCTGTGATACCTTGAATACCTTGTGTTCCTTGAGTACCTGTAGTACCCTGTATACCTTGAATACCTTGTGCACCAGTAGTACCTTGAGCTCCTTTTGCTCCTTCAGTACCTTGTGCACCAGTAGCACCTGTTATACCTTGTGGACCTGTTGAACCTGTTATACCTTGAATACCTTGTGTACCAATTTCACCTTTTTGTCCTTTAGTACCTGTTGAACCAGTAATACCTTGAATACCTTGTGGGCCTACATTACCTGTAGTACCTTGTGTTCCTTGTGAACCTTGTCCTCCAGTATTACCTGTTGTTCCTTGAATACCTTGTGCTCCTGTTTCTCCTTGAGTACCAGTTTCACCTTGTGTTCCTGTATCACCTTGAGTACCTGTAGTTCCTTGTGTACCAAATGTACCTTGAATACCTTGTGCTCCTGTAGTTCCTTGTGTTCCTTGTGTTCCAGTAGCACCTTGAGTACCTGTAGTACCTTGAGTACCTGTATTACCTGCTACACCAGTTGCACCTTGAGTACCTGTTGTACCTTGTGCTCCAGTTATACCTTGAATACCTTGAGTACCTTGAGCACCAGTTATACCTTGTGTACCTTGAATACCTTGTGTTCCTTGAGAACCAATTGAAGTATCATAATATAAAGCACCTGAACCTGTATCAGCTACTAAAACTTGTAAAGCATTTGATGCAGAAGGATTAGATTGAACATTTTGAATTTTAAATCTTTCTGATGAAGCTGGATTAGAAGAAGGTAAATGAAAAGTTGTAGATCCTGAAACGACTAAAGAACCTGAAATTCCTATTTCATATCCAACTGTAGATGTAGGGTTAAATGCATCAAATGATTGAGAAACCTGTAACGCTTCAATAGTTTGTCCCGTTTCTACACCAGTTTTTATTATCCTTTTAAGAGCCATTAGGTAGAATTATATTTTTATTTATTATAAATATTAACTAGGAAGGAATAGATGTAACCCATTAAAAAAATAAATTTATGAATAAATATAAATTTCACCACTTCCATCAATATATATGTTTCCAACTGCTTGGAAAGTAGATGAACCTGAAATACTATTATTATTTGCTACTGCTGAAACAAAAGATTTTGGTACAAAACCACTACCAGCACCTGGATCAAATGAAGATGTGAATCCCCATCTATTAGCATTATAATCAAATCCAAATAATTCAGTATTATCAGCCGCTGTTTGTTGTACAGCTAAACCTCCATCTCCATTACTTGTTGAACCTGACGCTAATCTAATAAATCTATCTGCAACATCCAAATTATCTTCTTGTTGAAAAGAAGCTGTACCTTGTACTATTAAATTACCTTGTATTGTTGCATTTCTAGTAACTGTTAAATCTTGATTTACAGTAACATCTAAACCAACAGTTAAATCTTCCCCAATTGACATTGTAGGAATAGATAAACTATTTGCTAAGGTTACTTCACCTGATGATACTTGGAAATCACTTGAATTAAATGAAGCTATACCTTTATTTGTTGTTGTAGCATCTTCACCTGATATTGTTACAGTATTATTTGATCCTGATGTATCAATACCTTCACCTGCTAATATATTTAATGCTTGTGTTTTTAAATTTACACTTCCTGATCCTAAAGAAGCAGTATACATTAATGTTGATGCTATTCCAGTTAAATTTGAACCATCACCTTGGAATGAACCACTAAATGATCCACTAAATTCACCTGAAGCTGTTGTAGATGTTAATTGTAATTTATCTAATGTAGTTTTTGTATCACCTAATTTAACTAAAGTATCACCTAAAGTAAAACTTGAAGTTGATAATGATGAAGTAGGTAATCCACCTGGGACAACTCTTAATGATCCACCAAAAATATCAATTGTGTTACCATCTACTTGAACACCTAATTTTGTTCCACCACCACCAAATAATGCACCAGAAGCTGATACTGCTGATGAAGATATTTGAAATGATGTAATTCCACTATCAGCTACTCTTACACCACTTGCTCCAACATCTAAAGTTGAACCTGAAATTTGTATTGATACAGATTTTGGGGCACTACCATCATAAGTAAAATCAGTAATACCATTACCATCTGTTAATGAAGCAGTAACTTTTGAAGCTGTTATATCACCTTTAAATGATCCAGTAAATGAACCACTAAATGAACCTGTACCACCAGTTGCAGCACCACTTCCTGTAGCAAATGTATCGAAAACAGTATCAACTGCAGTTTGATAACCTGCTAAAGAGTAACCAGTACTAATACTAATATCAGCAGCTGAAAATATAGGTGCCATTGATTCAGAAACGGATTGTTCTACAAGTGCATAAGTTGTATTTGAAGCAACTTGTGTTTTACCTGTTGGTATTCCATTTACTCCATCTGCACTTGCACTAATATAAAAAGAAGCATTTACGTTTGAAGTTCTTGAACCAAATTTTGAAATTTTTAATTGAGCAAAATCTCCTGCAATTTGATTTGATGTAGAAGAAGTACTTGCTAGTGGGAATATTAAACCATAAGTTCTGGTTCCTGATTCATAATTAGCATCATCACTACCAGTTACATTAGTTAATCTAAAAGCGGCATTAGCAGGAACTGATAATGAACCTGAAGCTATATAAAATGAATCAGCTGCTGGAGAAATTCTAGCTAAAGCACTTGTTGTACTTGCTGAAGCATTATCACTTACAGTTATAGTTGTTCCAACTATATTTGTTATTGTTGTTCCCGAAGGAAAAGCTGAAGATTGGACTAATTTTTGTCCTATTAAGGCTTCCGAATAATTAACAGCACCACCTGCATTATTTACTGCATTTGTTATAGTAGGGGAACCACTAACAAAATCACCATTAATTCTTATAAATGAGTTATCACCGTTTTTATATACGGCAGATGCAATTATTTTACCAAAGTTAAGTCTATTCGACGCCATTTAATTTATTTTATTATAAATATTAAAGCAACTATTAAATGGAACCTTTTTTATCACTTTTTAAATAGTGATTTTTAGTATTACTGGGCCAAATTGATCCATACCACCTACTTTTAAAATATTAAAATTAGAACCTAGCGCAAATTGTTGGTTAGGAACAAATAATGTTGAATTACCTGTACCAGTTACACCTAAACCTTCTAAAGTAACTGGGTTGATGTTTTCTTTACTTCCATAAGTACCCGCACCTTCTTGTGTTCCAGCTGGTAGTGTTATATTCATATTTCCTGTTTGTTGATTATTAGCAAATAATCTTATACTATTTAATTGACTACTACCACTTAATCCTCCTGGAGCTGTTATAGATATAGCTGTAATATCACCTGAAGAATTGGTTACACTAGCAGAAAAAGCAGTAACATAAGCTAAAGCATCTCCTGATGTACCATCACTATTAGCTACAGCACAACTAAAGTGATTATCATCAATTCTTGTTATTGCTCTAATTAAATAATCTTGTCCACCTGCATTTCTTACCATTACAACATCACCATTAGTTAAACCATGGTCTGAACTAGTAACATTAAGAACTGTAGTTACTCTATTCCATGATTTTCCACCTAATTGATTTCCAGTTGAAGTTAATTCTAGTGTATAATCAGAACCTGCTTGATCAACTATATATCTAATTTGATTATTATAAGAAGTAGAACCTCCACCTGGTGCAGCACTACCACTTGCTCCAGTTATACCTTGAATACCTTGTGTTCCAGTTATACCTTGAATACCTTGTGTACCTGTAGTTCCTTGTGTACCAGCACCTGTAATACCCTGAATACCTTGTGTTCCAGTAGCACCTTGAGTACCTGTTATACCTTGAATACCTTGAGCTCCAATTTCTCCTTTTTGTCCTTTACTACCTGTAGTACCTTGAATACCTTGTGTTCCAGTTTCACCCTGAGTACCAGTTGATCCTTGAGCACCTGTTATACCTTGTATACCTTGAGCACCAGTAGCACCTTTTGAACCAGCACCACCACTTGAACCATCAGTTCCTTGAGTACCTGTAGCACCTTGAGTTCCTACACCTGTAATACCTTGTATACCTTGTGTTCCTTGTGAACCTTGAATACCTTGAATACCTTGAGTTCCTGTTTCTCCTTGAGTACCAGTAGCACCTTGAGCACCTGTAATACCTTGAATTCCTTGTACACCTGTAATACCCTGGATACCTTGTGTACCTGTTGTTCCTTGAGAACCTGTATCACCTGCAGCACCTTGTGTACCAGTAGCTCCTTGTGTACCAGTTGCTCCTTGAGTACCTGTAATACCTTGAATACCTTGAACACCTTGAGCACCTATTGCACCTTGAGTACCGGTTGCACCTTGACTTCCTGTTGCATCTGTTCCTTGTATACCTTGTATACCTTGAATCCCTTGAACACCTTGAGCACCAGTAGAACCACCTGCACCTGTTTCACCTTGGATACCTTTAGCACCTTTAGCTCCAGTTTCACCTTTAGCTCCCGTTATACCTTGAATACCTTGTGTTCCTTGTGTACCCGTTATACCTTGTATTCCTTGAGTACCTGTTTCTCCTTGAGCACCTGTTGTTCCTTGAGTACCACCAGCACCAGAAGGACCAGTTATACCTTGAATTCCTTGAATACCTTGAGCACCTGTTGTTCCTTGAATACCTTGAGCACCTGTAGTACCCTGAGCACTTGCTAAAGAGTTATAAAATATTTGACCATCAGCTGTATTAATAGCTAAAGCTTCTATTCTGCCATCTAAACTACCCGATATGTTAGTTAAACCATGTAAATGAATACCTTGAGTTACTGAACCGGAAGAATAAGATTGACTAACTTGGAATGAACCTGTTACTAATAATGAGCCTGAAGTTTTTAGCTGGTAATCTTGTATGCCCGTAAATGCATCGACAGATTGAGAAACCTGTAGTGCTTCTATGGTTTGCCCAGTTGCGATCCCAGTTTTGGATAATGATTTAAGAGCCATGGTTTAATTTTGTATTTATTATAAATATTATTTAATTATTGTCTATCAATGTTTATTAAAATAGTTGTGTCAGTAGTTTGAGAAGTTGGTAATGGTTGAGCCAATTTCCCTACTGCTAACAATTCATTTGCCTCATTATACATACCAACAGCTGTAACATAAGGACTAAAAAATGAACTAGTTGCAAAAGTTTTATAAATTCCAGTATTAGAAGAACCTGATATTATTGTTGGGTTTTGTGAATAATTAAATTCGTCTTCTGAAATTGTTGCTTTATATTGCGTTTCATAAATAGTAAATGAACTTGAAAATGATGCTGTTACATTATTACTTAAAGCAAAATCTGCTACATCATTAGCACCTACTAATCTTCCACCATAAGTATCATCTCCATATTCGGCATCACCATATTTAGAAAATTCTCCAGTTACTTCATTTCTACTACCACCAGTAAAAATAATTATACCATGTTGATAAATTATATTACCCACATAAATAGATGAAGAATTAAAATTATTTTGTCTTTTTAATCTACCTTCTCCATCATCAAAATAACTACCACTTGGACATGTTATTTTTAGTGAACCCGGCATTATTTGATCCCCATAAAGTTGTTGAGGGATAGACATTACTGCTACAGTAGGTTCAACTACAGAAATACTATATTTATCAACTCCATAAATTGCTTTTCCATATATTGAACCATTTTGAGATGGAGTTAATGCATGATAAGAACTTGTTGGAAAATATTTATAAGGTATTAAATCGGTTTGATCATAATTAACATAAGCATTTGAACCAACTCTACCTTGTATTGTACCATCTACAGCAAAACTTGCTGTATTCATCGGTTGTACATCACCATTACTACTAGAAATGTAATTTGTATAATATAATTGTTTTACTGAATTATAAGCGTCAGAAGAAGTAATTTTAAAATTATATCCAGTTGAACCAGATAAATTAAAAGGATTACCTAAGTATCTTTCTATTGAATAATAATTCGAACCTGTATATTGGTTTGATGAAGAGATTGATAGCGAGGCAGTAGCTAAAGTGCCACCTCCTTTATAATAGAATCCTTTAGTTAATTGTAAAGGTGATATTATTATATCTTGCGAATTGAATTGTTTGTACGCCGCCATCCATTCTTAAAAATCTAATTTAACTCTAATAAGAGCTTCTTTTGTAAAGTCTTTGTTAAGTGGTTTAGATAATTTAGCAACTGCAAGCAAATCATTTGAATCATTATATAATCCAACAGTAGTCATATATGTTTGAGGATTATTAATAAAATAATTATAAATTACTTCACCAGTTGATCCTGAAATATATGATGGGTTTTCAGAATAATTAAATTCACTATTTCTAGCTCTAACAAAAACAAAATCAGAAGTAATTGTTTCTTCTGAATTTAATCCAAAATTAGAACCTGAAACTAATGCATTAAATAATTTTTGGTTATTTTGACCATTTGTGTTTGCTGTTGTATTTGTTCCTAAATTAATTCCAAATCCATCATTAGTACCTGTTAAACCTGAAGTTCCTGAATTGCCATCTAAAGCAGCCCCATTTAAAATTATAGTTGAAGTATCAGGAAAAAATAATCCATAAGATCCACTAACTGAATATCCGTTACCAGCATAAGCAGCTCCATCAGAACCACTTACAATTTCATAAGCTCTTTGAGTACCATAAAAAGTTGGTAAAGTTACATCTTTAGAATTATCTGTTAAACTAATTGTTCTAGATCCCTTACCTACTGTTAAATTTAAACTACCAGGTAATAAGCTTTCTTTATATCTTGCTCTTTCTACACTAAGTACATAAATTGAACTACCAGTAAAATTACCGAAAATAAAATCTGAATTTTCATCTTCTAACATTAGGGTTCTATATTGACCATAAATTGTTGAAGCTGGTGAAACACCGGGTGCAGCAGTATTATTATAAGCTAAAGCACCACCCCCTGTTGAATTACCATAAGCAATTTGGAATTGAGATGCTCTATCAGCTGAACCTGAATCGGCGTTAAATACGTTTGTATAATATTTACCTGAAATACTCGCTACTTGATTTGATTGAGTAAAGAAGGTTGTTAATGCTGTAGCATTACCTGACCAACAAGTTGAAGTTATTGATTGAGCACTTACTACAAAATCATCTGGATCTAATCTTTTAAAGCCCATTTATTTAATTTTAAGTTGTTGTTCTAGTTACTGTTAAAGGTACTGTTATTCTAGCACCACTATCTAAACCTGTAACGGTTAAAGTTGATACTATAGAAGTTGACCCTGAACCATATAATGTGTTTACTGTAGTGGCTCTTAAATTAATTTGAGTTCCAATTACTGTAGATGAAACATTAGTACCAATAGTTGTAGTAGCTGATGCATTAGCTGATGTAGCAGCACTTGTATTAATACCAGTTGCATCAAATGTATTTAATAATCTAACATCTGCAACAGTACAGCTATAACCACTTGTTTCAAAGGTTTGGTCATTACCTAAATAATTCAATGTTTGAGGTGTTATTGCTAATTGAGCACCTTGTTGTAATGTAATAGCTGAAAATCCTATATCTAATACAGGTAATTTAGCAGTACCTCTTGGTAAAGTAGCTAATTTATATTTCATTATTTGGTTTGCTTCTGGAAATGCTTCTAATAAAGGCATTCCATCGATTGCTTCACCATAAAACGCAGAACCTGATGGGTGTTGTGGATTGTATAACGTATAATCAATCTCATCATCCGCAAGGGCAAATTGTGTTATTCTAAAGGAACCGTCATTTTGAGCTAATAATTGTCTACCCTTTGTAGTCAAAATAGCGTCAACTGTTATTACTGAATTATTTAAATATCCCATTTTGTTTTTTTATATAAATATTGTTATATGCTCATAAATATTACTAATCTATAAGTTTATTATTTCTTAGTGCATCAAGAAGTAAATCTGGTTGAGTATTAATATCATTTGTTGGAAATACCGGAAATACTATTGCTGATGTTGTTAATTGTTTCTTTGAAAGTGGTTCAGGTGGTATTGCCTGATATCCACCTACTGTTGATCCTGATATTTGTAAATCTTTATTATATTCATTTGCATTACCTCTTGTACCTGGGTAAGGAAATTCATTTTGAATTATAATAGTTGAAGCATCATCAACATATCTCCTTATCATAAAGAAATCTTTATTTACTGAAGGTGTTATATTTCTATCAACTGTTAGTTTTAGTCTATATACACCAGTACCACCCTGTGAAGTTAAAGCTTCATTATCTTCAGGAGAAGTAACTGCTATAATTTTATAAGTTTCAGATTCATTATTTTCAAATCTAATTTCATCACCTGGTTCAACTGACCAAGCTAATCTTTGTTGAGGCCAAGTAGTATCAATTGGTTCTTGATTACCAGGGAAGTAAGCACTTACACTTGCTGAATAAGCTAATGTTCTTTGTATTGAATTACCATATAAATCATTTCCATTTTGAGACATTAATTCAATTTGATTTAAAGGTATATTAGGTTGTACATCTACCCCTGTTATATCAGTTTCAGGAAATGCCCAATAAGGTACATTTAAAGCATTATCTTGTGAAGTTTGACCTGTTTGAGTTCCAAATACTCTTATTGTAGTAGTTGGAAATACTGAAGGTGTTATAGCTGGGTTTGATGCTATTGGACTTGCTTCGTGTGTTGGATTCCAAAAGTTATTTTTAGTACTACTTACTGTTTCAGCTTCATAAAAACATTCTGTTGACCATCTATAATATGTATTTGAAAATAAATTTTCATAAGTTCTTAATAAAAAGCCAAATTCAACAAAGGTACAATCATCATAATTTCTACCTTGATTAGTTACAACAGTAGAAATATTAGATACATCAATTGTTATTCTTACTCTTGCACTAGTAACACTTACATTACCATAACCAAATAAAGTAGTAGCTGGAATAACAATATAATCTCCATCAGATTGTAAACCAAACCACATTTTAACATAAACTTGACTAGCTAATTGTATTGGTTCAAAAGTTGGTGATGAAAAGTTTTCGTTATCATCTTTTTGTAATTTAACTTCAATATAACCTACTTCATTATCATAAGATGATTTTTTCCAAAATGAACCAGCTTTTGTTAAACGTCTTTTTGGAGCAGTACTTGGTTGAATATAAGATAATTCAATTTGATAAGCATCTGATAGTGAATTAGGTGGTTGAGTAGGTGCTCTACTATCAGTTTCAAAAAATATAGCACCAACAGCACCACTACCTATATTAGCAGATGAACCAGTTATTAAAACTTGTAATCCAGAAGAAGGTGTATCACTAAATACATAACTTTGAGAAGCAGCTAAAGGAGCTCTATTAAATGTTTTATCCATTCTATCTCCACCCCAAGCATTACCACCAGCAGTTAAAGCATAATTAGTAAATGAAGCTGAATAGTTAGATACAATTCCAGCAAACCCACCTAATGGTATTGCGGTTGCATAACCAGCTGATGATGTTTGAGAATATAATACAGGTTCAACTCTTTGTGCAACTTTATATAATGATTGAACACCGTTTAAAGCTAAATATTGTGTTTGTGATTCCTGAGGATTAACAGCTATTCTAGCTTTATTTTCATAAGTTATTGCTCCTGCATTATTAATTGTACTTGAATCCGAAATAGCGTAAGTTGATTGTAAATCAAAGGCACCCCAATCTGATAAATTAGGTTGGATAGCTTTTCCAGTTCCATCTACTAAATATTTTATATTAGCTTGTGTTACACCATTTATTAATGGATAAGGATCTGTTACTTCATTTGCATATCCAAAGAATGAAGTTAAATAATCAATTACTGGTAAACCATAACCACCTTGTAATCCATCAATTGAATTTAAACTATAAGCAGTTGAATTTGAACCAACATATCTTGGTTGAATAACTCTTGTTGTTGTATAATTTGAATCTTGTACATCAGCTAATTCTGCTGTACCACTAATTATTTGATCAAAATTAATTGGTGTATAAATCCCATAAGTATAATCAACATCAAAGAAATTACTACTATCTCTATCTCTATTTATATTATTTAAAATTGGTTGACAATCTTTAGCAAATGCAAATGGTAAAGATCCTGAAAATGCACCTTCTAGATTAGTTGGAACTAAACCATCTCCTTCAATTAATGGTTCATTTTTAAATTCCATATAATAATCTTTAACAAATAAAGCATTTTGTACAGAAGATGAAGCAGCTGAACCTGAAGAAACTGTAATAGCCATGTTTAAACAATCTCTATAGTAAATAGATTCAGTCATTAAATAACTCATTGTGTGTTGAGTAGCAGTTCCTTGATTTACATGAAATACTGATTCTGTTAAGATTGATTGTGATATTGAACCTATTAAGCTCCCAGTAATATCAACTGCTGGGACATAAAGAGGAAAATTACCTTTAAATATTTTTATTGAACAAGTTGGCCATGTATCACCATCACCTAATTCACCAGCACCATAACTCGCAGTACCATATAAAGAACTAGAAACACCATAAACTGCACCTGCAGAAGGATCACTACCTGTCCAAGCATCAACTCTAATACTTGCAGTTAACATTATATTTGTTTGAGGTACTTGGTTAAATACATATAATCCATCTAAAGAAGAACTTAATGATGATGAATATGAAGCATAAACTTTATCTATTTTATAAGCAAAATAATCTGGTACAGTAACACCTGAAGCTTGGACACTATCAACTGAAAAAGTACTATCACCAGTTAGAGTACCAGCATTAAACTGACTTTGAGATACAGTACCTACTAAAGCATCAAAATCGGCTTGAAGACCAGGGCCTACATCAAAAAATGAACTAGTTAAATTTGAAGCTGTGTAAGTAATTCTTAAATCAGCTGTAGAAGAAGCATTATTAAAAGCTCTATATTGTACATAATTTCCATAATTACAAAATAGACCAAAAACTGTACTACCATAAGCAGCTGCATTATTAACACCAGTATTATCAAAATTACTACTAGTGTAACTATAAACACCCCTAGCTAAATTAACTGAATCTAATTTAAATGGTGCCATATTTGTTATAGCTCCTTGTTGTTGATCTAAACTATAATTTGAACCACTATCAGGTCCACTTTGAGCTCTAATAACAAATTGAGCTCCAAAAGCTGGTGGATTATAAGCACCCCCAATATATCTTGTCCAAACATATGGACTTACATTTCTTTCTGGGTGGAATATTTCAAATGATCCACTTATTGATTCTGTTGTATAACTTTGTGTTGTTGGGTTTCCTACTTCTGCTAATACACCAGCTTCAATCATATCAAACTGAGTTTGGAAAAATTGGTTTGTAGTAGTTGTAGAATAACCTAATCCACCTCCTAAAGCACCTAATTGTCCAAAATTACTAGAAGGACCAGTTCCTGAAAATTGAACACTACCAGAAGGTAACCATGGATTTGATGGTACACCAGATTGAGTAGACACAACTGAATATAATTTATAAGGTCTATGGAAATAAGGGTTATAATTATAAGCATTATTATCTCCAGACCCAAATGGTTGGTAACCTCTATAAACCCAAAGTTCTTCTGAAGAAGAAACAGGAATAGTCATTCCTTCTCCGGTTACATAGCTAATAAAATTATTTAAACCAACAACTCTAAGATTATAATTGGCATTAAAACTAGCATTTGGTAATTTAATAGCCGCAACATCAGCTGCAATAGAAGCAGATGTTCCTCCCGAACCGGAAATATAAACTGCTTGATCAGTTTCTCTAAATTTATATGATACTATTCTTGCCATTTAATATAAATATTATTGAATATTAATATACCCAGGTATACCTCCACCTCCACCACCGGTACCACCTCCACCACCGGAACCAGTTTGGAATCTATAAGTTTGAGTAAAAGTACAATTACCTGCAAGTGTCATTACACCACCAATTTCTTCAAAAATCTTAATTCTACAACTTCTTGAATATAATACATAAGTACCAGGTCCTGTATAACCACCATTATAAGTTATTGTTAAAGTTGTTGTTCCTGTTCCTGTTGATCCAGCAGTTTGGAATGCCCAAGGTAC
>JAAHTG010001677.1_pt1 | contig 14431 bp, 10 predicted proteins | sample 6116081 | NCBI WGS metagenome assembly JAAHTG01 (sample SAMN13939989, study PRJNA603662) | sponge metagenome | isolation source: marine sponge | host: Mycale hentscheli | place: New Zealand | collected 2005 | reverse complement strand
AAACTTTCTAATTGTAGCTATTATAAACGCAGTGATACTTTACGTTATCTTCTGGCATTTATTTAATTAGTTATCTACGTACAGAACCACCAGGAGCATTAGCATCGCTAAACCTTTTCTTTAAAGCTATTCTTCTCCAATCTTTGTATAAAGGAATAAAACCTAGTAGTCCTAAAAATTCAAAAGTAACCATTCTATTTAATAACTCTTCCGTAGCTTTTTCTCTAGCCTCTAAAGTTTTAGCATTAAGAATTTTACCACCTAAATCTAAACTTCTGAAAAGAGATTTTGCATACGGCCCATATCGACCAGCTAAAATAGGTGTTAAAATTTCTGTGAATTTTTTTTCGCCAAAATCATCTAGCGATATTAAAGAATAAACAATAGAATTATCATAAGCATCATAAGGAGCTCCATTTCTTAAATTTTCTAAATATTCTTTATTTAATTTTTCTATACCTGCGTTTATAGGCAATGACCACATGTTTCCAATACCCCCTCTAAACACCAGCGTAGCAGCTGATCCTAAAAGTTGTCTTTTAAGTGTGTTAGTAAAGTCATCTTCATTTTCTTCCTCGGGAGCTCCAAGCAATTCATCCATAAATTGTGAAAATAAATTATACATTGCTACATACGAAGACATTCTGGCTAAAATTCCAGCTTGTAAGGCTATTGCTTCTCGTTTTGATAAATATCCGCTTTTAAATAAAGCACCTATTGCAAATCTAGCACTAGCGTATTCATTTAAATTAAAGTTAGCCATGTAAGAATTGAGCATTCTATAGTAGTCCATTAAAGAGTCAACACCTTCACCTGACTTTGTTTGAATATTTTTTATAATTCTGTACATAGGATTACCTGAAGTTATAAATTGAGTTATAGTTCTATCAGACTTCCTTACAGCTTCAAGTCTAGCTTTTTTATACTTATTGTCTGTGACAAATTTAGAAGTTCCTTTTGCTATTTTTTCAAATTCAATATCAGTAATATCAATATCTTCTCCAAGTTGTTTTTTTACATTTTTTTTAAATTCAAAAGCAAATTTAGCGGGCCACAAAGGTTTTGCCACCATCGTATCTCCCATACTCATTAATTCGTCGGCAACTTTACCAACTCCTTTATATAATTGTTTTGGGCCATATTTTAATATTTGATCCATCTTTTCAAATACAGGGTTAGCAATCATACTTTCTCTTGATTGACCCAGATTTAAATAATCATTTACATCTATATTTTTATTGGTTAATGTTTTTTTATCTGTTAATTTTCTAATTTCAGCCGAGCCTAAATTCAACAAAATATCACGATATAAAACTGGATCTTTACCAAGTTTTTTGTATTTAGTGTAAGTGTCTTTAATAACTTGCGGATCTTGTGAGATTAACATTAAAGTGTTTCCTAAATATTCAGAAAAAGCTCTTGTTCCAGAAGACAACATAGCACGATAAGCATTTTTATTTATTTCATTCTGTATTTTTGATCCAGCATTCACATTTCTAGCGCCCATAAAACTTCTTAGATAGGTAAGTTTTAAAATTTCTTTTACACTTTCATCCAAAGCGCTAACAGCTTTTTGCTGACCTTCATTACCATTTTTATATATATCTATAAGTTCCTCTGTAATTGTTTGAACTTTATCTGCCTCTGGTGTAACATAAAAATCTAAAAATGTTTCTTGTGTGCCTAATAAAGTAGCATTGAAAGGATTATAATCTATTGGTTTTACTCCTTCTTTTCTTTCAAAAGATGATTTAGCTCTAGTAGATTGATTAGAATATCTGTCTGCATTTTTTAAAACATCTACCTTATCACTTGTTTCTGATAATAACACAGCTCTGTGTATATATTCTTTTATTGGCGTAAAAGTAAAATTTCTTCTTTCAGCTATCTCCTGCATTTTTGGCAACAATTCTTTGTTTTTTTTATCTAATGTTTTTAAAGCTTTATTTTGTGCAGCAGAAAAATTATTTTTAATCTCATCTTTATTTATTTTACCGTTTTTGACATACTTATTTTTAAGTTCTTTTAATGCTTTTGCCTCAGCCGGTCTTTCATTATTTATTGTAATGTCAAGCATATCAACTGGGTTAGGAGCTATTTCATTATTAAATTCATCTCCTATTTTATTTGCGTCAGCCTCTCTTACCTGCATATATAAACCTAACTCATAAGTATCCATTAAAGATTTATTTCTTGCTCTAGATATCCCGGCCTCTGTCCTCGCTCTACCCTGACCTTCAAAATCAATAAGTTTCTGAGCTGCACTTAACTCATCTTGTACTTTATTAAAATTACCATATAGCTGAGCTTGTGCTTCGGCTAAAGTAGTAAATGTGTTATCAGCTATTACAGTGCTGTTGTTCACCCCTAATGACTGGTCTATATATTGATTGGGTGTATTTCTGGCTTTTTGAAGCAAAACATTGTTTCTTCTTGTTGCCAAAACTTTAACTTGAGAGGCTATATTATCAAGACCAAATCTTATACCATTTAGTGTAATTCTGTCAATAGCCGGCATCATTTTATTTACTGCTTCTTGCACTTCTTCTTGCAGAGGTGGTTGAGGAGCTGGTTCTGTAGGGTCAGCTGGTACAGTTTGTTTTACTCTCTTTGGTTCTTCTTGCTTTTGTTTTTGTTTTGTTGTTGTAGTTTTTTTAGTTTTCTTTTCTATTTGCTTTCTAGCTTTTTCTGCTTTTGCTGGGTCTAATTCTATTCCCACGGCCTCTCTTCCTGTTTCTATTGCGGCTTCAACTGTAGTGCCTGTACCTAAAAATGGATCTAATATTATACCACCCTCTGGAACAAACCCTTCTATTAAATCTGCCAAAGCTTCTAATGATTTTCTTGTATCCCCTTTGAATCCTTTAAACTTTTTTGTTCTTGTGTCCACCATTGGATATCTAAGCTCAAAGTTTTCCCCTTCTTGTTTTAAATTAAAAGGTATATCTTTTACTTTTCCTGATTTTGTAAGAACAAATATGTCTTCTCTTAAATTTCTACCAGCCATTTTCTGTTCTTTCTTCATGTCTTGAGTCATTTTAATATACTCAATCTTTTGTATATCAGCAGCTAAATTTAATCCAGCTTTACTTAATGACCTTAAATATGATGCTCTTTCTTTTTTATTCTGTGGTTGTTGTGCTTGTGTATATTGAAGCAAGACTGGGCTATCTTCATTTTTTAATAACTGAGGCATGAGATTGCTTAGTTGAGCAAACTCTTCAGGTTTTATAACAGAAAATTGCGCTATGTCTCTATTACCCGATTTAACTTCGTATGGTGGGTCAAGGTATATAGCATCAAATTTTATTCCTTGTTCTATTAATTTAGGCAGCTCTGTTAACGCATTACCCTCTATAACTGCGTAGGTTTTATCTCCTTGTGTTAAGGTGTATACACCCTTACCTACTCTTTCAAATACTCCTTCTTTAGTACCTACACCAAATATTCTTCTAACATTAGGCTCTAGTATTCCTAATTCATTTGCAGCCTCACTAATAGTCAGCTCACCTCTTTCTTTTAATAACTGTGTAACTTGTTCTGTTTGAGTTCCAGGTTCAATCTTTATAGCTAAAGGTGGTGTTATTTCTCTTGCTAACTCTTGAGTAGTATCGAATACTGTAGCGGGAGGAGTTATTCCCAACCTTTTAAACTCTCTAGTATAAAATGCTTTATTAGAAAATTCTTTAGGGTCTTTTATAACTTCTCCGTTTTCTATACTTTGTAAATAGTATTCTTTAACATCTTCGTCTTTTATTATTCCAGCACGCTCCATAACTATAGGGTTAAACCACTTTTTAGCAAACCCACCTCCTCTACCGTCGGGAGGGTCGGTTATTCTATCTACTAAATTTTTTATCTTTTCTTTTAATGGTCTACTCTCTCCTTGCTGAATCCTAAATTCTTCGAGCACAGGCTCACCTTCTCCATAATCAAACATATTTTTACCTCTTCTTATTTTTAGTAATTCATTGTTAGCGTCAGCTTTTGTCTTTAAAGGAAGAATTAAGTCGGTTTTTATATTTCTAATTATCCACTTACCATTTCCTTCTTCATCAATCTCAAAGTCCTCTTGTCCTTTTGTATTATCTATTATTTCAAAATCAGCAACTCTTTCTTTTGGATTTTCTGGAAGAGTGTATGTTTCTACCTCGCTCGCATCGTCCTCAACCTGAGTCTCGACCTCTTCGGCTGGTTGCGTAGCTTGGGTTTCCTCGGATGCAATCTCTCCGGTAGTGACTGCCCCTTGGGTGTCTCCTGTTCCCACTGCTGGGCTAGTTTCGGGTTGTTCCGATAAAGGTATCGTCTCTGTGCTTGGCTCTTGAATGGCATCGCTTATTGTTTTAAATTGTGTTTGTAAATTTTCTAATTGTTGTTTTGCTCTTGGTGTAGGATTATTTTTAGCTTTTGTAATTTTCTTTTGTATATCTATTAAATTTTTTAATTGATTATCGGAGGGCTGCTTATCATTATCAAATGTTTCTTTTATATCTCTAGCTATTATTGCATCTGCTCTTGCATTTTCAATTTGATTAGAAAGCTCTGGGTCATTATTAATTTTATAATTTATTTGAGCAATTGTTTCAACATCACCACTGTCTAATATTTCTACAATATCCGATTTATTTACTGGCTGACCATTTACTTCGTAACTAGATATTTTGACTGAACTTTGAACATCACCAGTAGGTTTACGAGTAAGCTTACTCAAGTTAAATATAGATGTAGGATCTCCTATTTCACCTATAGCTTCAAATCCAATTTCTGCTACATCTTGTTCTTGTCCAGCTACAGCTCTTCCAGCTGCTTCTCCAGCTCCTCCCCCTACCATTTCGGTAGCTCGTCTCGCAACGCCCTTTACTGGAAGTTTAGTTAGTTTACCAGCAGCTCTTCCAGCTTTTCCCGCAAGCCCTGCTGTAAGTGCATTTACAGTTGCAATAGCTGCACCCCTGCCTACTGTTCTTCTTTTAACTCTTTTAATAGCTTCCGGGTCGTCTAATACCGCTTTGATTCCATCGTTATCAAATTGTAATCCTTTTCTTTGTATCTCTTCTTGTAAAAACTCTGTAAATGCTAAACCTTTTTCAAGGGTATTTGTCATACCAGCTATTCCTCCATACACCGCTCCTGCTGCTGTACCTAATACAGGCACTACACTTCCAGTTGCGCCACCTGCAGCAGCTCCTTTTGCAGCTCCAAATAAAGTGCTTAAGTTAGCCATGTTAGCAACTGATTGTGCTATAATACCTGGAATTACAGATGGGTTTTCTTTAAGACCTTTATAAAAACCTAAAAACTTATTATCTTCTGCTTCATATATTCGAGAAAAATCTTTCATTTCATCTGTAACTGGCATGTCTTGCATTTTAGTAACAGCTTCTATGTACTTTTGAATATCCTGTTCGGTTGCATCTGAACCTTGTCTCATCACTTTTAAGGCATCATCTATGCTTGCTCCTTGAGCTAATCCTTGCCTAACATTCATGAGCATATCCCCCATGATGTCTGCTATTTCAGTGCCTGGTAATAAAGTATCAAAAAAAGTTTGTTCTTCACCCTTAACATTCTCTGGTGATTCCAATGAACCATCCTCTGAAGGTAATGCCATATCGACTTGTGGGGTTGCTTGAATGTCGATTTCGTTTTTTTTTTTCCCAATTAGATTTTCAAAATCATTAAGAGATTTTGTGTAGCCTTTAGACTGTACATACCCATACATATCTTGTAATACATTGTCATTGGTGTATAATACAGAAGTGAAATCTTCTAAAGATTTTTTATAACCTTTGGTTTGGGCTCTATTATAAAGGTCAATTAATACTTCCTCCATGTTTATAAATTTTCGTAATCGACTTCGACTGTTTCCGTTTCAGTTTCAGTTTCAGTTTCAGGTGTCATAAGACCCTGTATTCCTTTTTTCTTATCAATAGGGTCAACTTTTGAGCTTACTATCCAGTTTTGTATGTATGTAAATATATCATCAATAGAGGTGTTTAAGTCTATTGGGTCAGTGCTATTTTTAGTGGGTAAAATTTGACCTGACTTATTATACATAGGAGCATCAATAAGTATATTATTTCCTTGTCTTCTAGCTTTTAAATTAAATCTTGTTATTAATGGTTGTAGTTTTGCTACAGTTTGATTGGCTCTATCTTTGTTTCCTAGCTCATTATTTTCTAATATAAATTGAATTCCAGATTTGTTATTTTGAAAATATGTATTCAAAGCAGCTTCTGCTTTTACTGGATCTAAATCCATTTCTTGCTGTAATTTTTTAGTTCTTAGTTGGCTATAATTAATATCTTCTTGCAATTTCTGTATTCTTAACAAATCCTCTATTTGCTTTGAAGTATCTACCGTGACAGTTTCTGGTTCTAAAACTGTTTCTGGAATAGAGTTTGTAATTTCATTCTTAATTATCTGTCTAGCTTTATCTTTATCATAATCGTAAGTTCCGTTTTTTATGTCATAATATATGTATCCATCCTTACCTTTTAAACTCTCATCCTGTGTATACTCAAAACCATTTTGATCTAAAATACTAAGAATTTGATTTTCATCTCCCAATATACTATCTGTCAAAGAGTTAATTGTTTTAGCGGCTTGTTCTGATTTTATCTCAGCTCCTAATATTGTAACAACCTCTCTACCATTTTTGTTTTTATATTTTTTAGTACCAGAACCTTTAATTCTATTTTGAATTTCTTGTCTGTAATTATATTCAAGCTCTTGCTGTGAAGACAAAGTGCCTAACTGTGAAACATTAACAACTTCATTTGTTGGATTACCATTCTCATCTGTCTTTACTAGAATCAACTCATCAGTAATCGGATCAATGATTGCTTTTGTGTTTTTAAAATCAAACATATCCTGAGCCAGTCCCATTTGAAAAATCATTTTACCTGATGCTCTTTTATTAGGGTCTTGTGACTGGGAAAGTTTCATGTTCTCATCTAACTTTGAATTAAAGTTTTTTGAGTATAGAAAAAAGTTTTCAGTGCTACTTTTTAAGTTTGCTCTTTTGTTATAATATTCTCTTTCAGATATCTCTCCGCTTTTTAATTTATTTAAATTATTCAAGGCAGCAATAGAAGCTTGGTTAGTGTAAGAGGAAATTACATCATTTAAATCTGTATTATAACCAACAGGCTTGTCGATTAACGATTTTGTAAAATCACTGTATTGATTCTGTATTTCTTCTTTTCTTTTAGTTCGGCTTTCTTGGTCTGACTTTATAAAGTCAGTCATCTCTTTACCGATTGCTCCCCAATCAATTTGTTGAGGCTCATCTCTTTTTACATATCCATATCCTAACGCCATATTATCTTGGTTTTAATTGCCCTAAAGTTGGTAATGTGCTTGCTGGCATGTATTGCGATGTTATACCTGCGTAAGGGTCAATAACACTAGCTGAAGGAAGTGAAGCTTTTAATTGAGAGTCTACTATAGCTCTATCAGGTAACTGTGTTCCCGCTGCGCCGCTTTTACCATATAATGCGCCACTTTCAATTCCCATCATTGCCATACTACCCAATCCTTGTATACCGGCAGATAATGCTGCTTGTCTAGCTGCTGCAGCATCAGCCGCTATTTGTTGTTGCCCCCTTGCTTCTGCTAAATCTAATTCTGTTCTAGCTCCCTGTAGTCTTGATTCTTCTTGCGCAGCCAACTGTTGTAGTTGTTGCATTTCTCTAGACATTGCTGCTCTTTGTCCTGCCGCTCCTGCTTGCTGAGCCATCAAAGCTTGTCCTGCTACGGCTGCAGCCCCTCTAGTTTCTCCTTCTACTCCGGCTTGTAAAGCGGAAGCTCCTGCTTGAAGCAAAGCTTCTCTTTCTAATTCATAAGGTTCTTTTGCTATTGAGAGACCTTCTAAATAATTAACATCTAATTTATTTTTAGCTTCTTGAAAAGCTTTTTCTGCTTCTTTTTCTGCTTCTTCTTGTAGTTTTCTTTGTTTACCTGCTTGTACAAAACTGCCTGTAGTTGATGCCGCTGCTAATCCCAAGGTTGCTATCGTAGTAAATGCTGCCATATTATATTTTTTTAATCATTTCGTGTGTATAACTATCTCCCTTTACATATCCAAGGTCTTCGTAAGTTTGAATTAAACCATTGTGTCTCAATAGAGCATAAATATATCCTCCGTTTTGTGAACATATATTTGTTAAGGTACTAACTAAAAATTTAACTGCCTCGTGTCTCAATGCTTTATCTTCTATTTTATTATCCGATATTATCCAATCAACCCAACTTACCTTTGAGTTGGTAACATACATAAAACCTGCGCAAACAGGCTTATCATCTAACATCACCATCAAACCACCTTCACCATTTTCTGGTAAAAAATCTTGAGCTGGCGCTTGCCAACCCCAATCTTTCCACCAACCTACCAGTACATCATTATAATCAGATGTCTTTAATTTCCTTATACTAAAGTCCATACTACTGCAAAGATAGTAATTTTACGGATAGCTTTTCATAACTTCCGACTCAATAGCAAACAATTCAGTAGCTGTTGTGCTTGTGTTTGTAACAGTAAATATACAATAGTGTCCAAGTAAACCGTGAGACTCTGCCTCTGCATTTTTGATAAATAATATGTAAGCATCATTAATTGTTATAGGTGAAGAGCCTGTAACTGATGTTGATATAGTTATTCTATTTATATTGTTAGGTAAATCTACTTGTATATTTGTCACTACACCCGCTAAACTTATTGTGGTATATGAAGGCACAGAGAAGTATAGATAATCTCCTATGCTAATTATACTACCTATTGAAACAAGTGGATTGATAGAAAAGTTTAAAGTACCTGTTGTTCCGTTAACAGAATAACTACTAGATTTTCCTATACCATTAGCTGATCTCATTGCATATTGTCCTTGCAGCGCAGGCACTTCCCCTGTTTGTCTTAGGTAAGCAAAATACGCTCCTTCTTTTTTTACAAACCAATCGTTATCAATAAATCCATTTTGCTGTATATCCGTTTCCGCTACGGCTTGCCAAGCTGTGTCAGATTCTAGGTTAATAGTTTTAAATATTTTGTTTTCAAGTGGCGACTCATTAAACACACTTGTTATTTGTGAATTATATTGTGTGCCATAATAATTATTTCTTGTTTCATTTATATTGTGTTGAAATAAATTACCTCCATTGAATGAATAAAAGTAATTATTCATTCCTAACATTATCTCGGGTATATAAGAATAAAACGATGGCCATCCTTTTGAAGATTGACTATATGTTAATGTATACTCTGTGTCAACAGGAGATGGTATTGGCGGAACAATACTAGTAGGAGCAGGCGTTGCTGTTGGAACTGGAGAAGGACTAGGTGTTGGAGAGCTACAAACACTGCTATTGTAATATAAATTATAACCACCACCCATATAACCATGGTATAAACAAGCATAACTAAGTACTCCAAAATCTCCTATAACTGTTATTGTGACATCACCATAAAAATAATCATACGTGTTGCCGTCAGGTGCTGTTCCTGTCCCTGCATTTGTAGTTCCCGTGTAAGTTAGTTCTGCGGTTTTACCTGTATTTAATATAGCTATAGGATGATTAGATGGAACGTTCTTTAAAACATAAGTTCCTAATTGAACCCCATAACTTCCATAATTAGAACCAAAAACATATTTATTAAATCCTTGAATTAGTTGTATTGTAGTTTCATTTTCTCCACCTAAACAATAATCTGGCACTAAAGGCGAAGGAACAACCGCTGGCACTGGCGCTACAGGCGTAGGCGAAGGACCAGGGACTGGTGATGGAGTTGGTGTACAAGAAGGACTCGAAGGAACTTTAGTACAACAATCTGCGCAATCAGCGTATGCTGATAAAATATCATTGCTGTTAGTAGGTCCTCCTGCCTCAACTTCATAACACAACCCGTCTCCACCAATACTATAAACAGAAAGCAGGGTGTTTCCTACATTAGAATCTGTTGTCCTAAATGTAGTAATATTGCTTCCGTCACATGCGGTAGCAGACCAATAGTAATATACTGGAGTTGGTCCAGGCGCTACAGGAGTGGGTGTAACTGGAACTGGGCTAGGCCCAGGTGTAGGTATTGGAGCGGGAGTAGGTGTAGGTACAGGAGTAGGGTCAACATAACCACAGTTAGTTGAACAAGAAGCGCCTGATGTATTATAAGAACCTGATATAGAGGTTACTACTATATTAGCAGGAACTTCTAAACATACTTGCTGTGTATCCTCTTCAGGAATTGTAACAGATGTTTTAGTTCCGTCACAACAATTAATTGTAAAAGTACACTCGCCTCCTACCGCCCCTATGGGACAGACTATATCATACGTTACACAAGCCATATATTATTAATAATATACAAAAATACGAATTTAATTACTAAGGTTTTAAATTCTTAATCTCTACGGAATCCAGATACTTGCATAGTAAATTTATCTTTTTGACCAGCATTACAAGAAAGGTGTAGTACAGAACTATCCCATAGTAAACCATCTCCTGCTTTCCAGTCCACAGAGGTAGTCCACTTTTTATTGTTATGAATATCTTGATATTGAATCATGTGACCAATCTTCCAATCTTCTAAGTAAAGGTTTAGTCTTACTTTTGTACGTTTATCATCTGGATAAAGTTTTTTAAATTTAAAAAATGTATCTCTATGCAATGTTACAACGTTTCCTGGTGGCTGCATAATAGTAGACACGGTTTTAATATCCATGTTTAATTTATCTTCCCAGCCATCAAATATAGGGTCTTTAATGTCATACCAAAGTTGTTGTATAACTGTATTGTTTTCATCATAAGAATAACCATTACCATATTCATTGTATAAATCATTTTGTTCTTCCCTTTGATAAGATATACATGAACCTTTATGAAAGTTATAGTCTTGTTTTTCAGCAAGAAAGTATGAATAATCGAAGTCTAATTTTATTTTTTCTAATATCATATTTGATTTTTAATTAAATTAACCCAGCTCTCAGGTGTGTTTATAGTTTTACAATTTTTAAAAGCTAAAGTAAAATCAACTTCAAAGTTAGTGATTTTTAAATCATCTATTATAAGTGGTCTAAATTTTTCTTCACTTCCTTTTAAATTATTAGCATAACAATGAAATAGTTTTGGTCTACGAGTAACAAACATTTTGTAACCAAAAAGATGTGCTGCTAAAGAAATTATTTCTTGGTCAGCAAAAGGATCAACATATAAATCAAAAGTAGATTTTTCTATAAAAGATTTAGGCATAAAAGTATTCGCTCCAGAAGCCACATAAGTTTGAACGTAATCAGTATAAAAAGGTTCTGACTCGGAAAGTATTTTGTGGTTCGGCGTAATATGTTTTGGTTTTACTGCATTATTAGATGGATACATTTTATAATCATCATATAAATCTCCTATTTTATATTGAGGTGGAAACCCTGTTAAAATTACTTTTTCATCAAACTGATTATAATCTTCTATATACATTACATCCCAGTCTTGTATAAAACGAGTATGACTATCTATTTGTAAAACATAATCTTGTCCATTATATAATTTTTTATTAATATAATTTCTTGAATATCCTGTGCCTTTAGATTTTTTAAAATGTATATAATCATATTTTAAATTATGTATTTTATCAAGGCTACTATTGTGTGTCTCGTCCTGTTCATGAATACCAAAGTAAATTCTATCAGGATACTTTGCTCTGTTAATGCAATCAGTAATAGAAGGTAGTAACTCAGGGTCTCTATAACTTGCTATGTTTAAAAAAATAGTTTTCATAAAACCACCAAATCATCTAGGCCTGTATTATCTAACATCCATTTAGCTTCCTCCATTGTATTAAGTATAGGCTTGCCCTGTTTATTAAATGAAGTATTTAAAATAATTGGATCAACCCCTTTGTTAGCAAGCTCAGTTAAAACCATATACAAGTATGGATTAGAAGTTTGCGTGATTGTTTGAAGACGAGCGGTATTATCATAATGAATTATAGAGTCTATAGATTCAGAGTTATTTATTACCTGCGCATTATGAGCCATCCACATAGTGTTGTTTTTTGAATTAAACCACCTATACTTATCCTCTTCTCTACACATGGGTGAAAAAGGCCTGTAAGGTTCTCTAAATTTTACACGTGAATTTATTTTATCTTTCATTCCTTTTTTTGGCAAACATAAAATAGAGCGATTACCTAAAGCCCTAGCTCCGTGCTCTGAGTTTCCTTGCACCAATCCAATAATTTTTTCCTCAATAAGTTTATTAGCAAATTCTATAGGGTCTAATTGATTATACTTATCATCATTCCAAGTCATTCCTATATACATACTATTCACAACTTCGATTGGTTTTAAAATATGAAGCAAACAACCTAAAGCAATACCTCTATCATCAGGGTTTGGAGATACAAATGCTTTGTGTTTTGAATTATTGATTATATTCATTGCGCCACCTCCTGAAAAAATTAAAGGCAAATTGTTTTTATATCCATTTATAATGCTACTAAACACTTGTTCAAAAACAAATTGAGAAGTTGCTGCTATGTTGGCGGGGTCGCCCTCTATATTTAAAGCCTGGTATCTCTCGTGAGCTATGTTAACATTATCTATACTTTGTCCTAGATAATAACTAAAAAATTTTGGCACTAAACCATAGTCAACCTTTCCTAAACCAGCAAGCCCCATAATTTTTCCTGCATATACTAAGTTTCCCCACCACCAATTATCTTCTGTTTTTATTGGCTCTAAATAATGAGCAACTGCTGCATAAGGAACACATAAATCTATACCTACATTATTTATAAGCACAGGGTCTTTACCTTTTTCTGCTTCATATATTTTAAAAAACCCCTCTTCACTTCCTCCGTCAAAACTAACAACTAAAGCTCTATCAAAGGTAGATTGGTATAAACCATTTGCGCAATGGGCGGTATGATGAGGGACGTACTGGTAGTTTTTAGCACTAATGTTTTTATGCAAATTATTATCGCAATTATAAGCAACGGTATTATAGGTTACAGCTCCGTATTTATTTTTAAAATAATTTAAAATATCCCGCAGAACTTCTTCTGGATTTGATATAGGAAAATGATATGCAAAGGCTGCATTTTTTATACCAACCCACCTCTCAAGCTCTACAACTTCTTTAATTTCGTCGTTGACGCTTATAGCTACCGCCGAGTTGTGACTTCCAAATAAACCTAAGTTATATTCCATAGATTTTTTGCTTTGTCATACAACTCTCTTGATTCATATTTACCATAAAGTCTTCTATATAAAGTAATTCCGCCATCTGGAGATTCATATATATATACAATATTTTTTTCTTTAATATTCATTTACAAAACAATTTTCCCAGCTATATTTTTCTTTGCCAGTAAAAGTGTAATTTAATAAATTTTTACTACAGTTTTTTTTGTTATTGTAATGCCTTAAAATGTTAATGTAATCAGTAAAAGTAGAGTACCTACTTCCATAAAATAATCTTGCATTCGCACACATTAACGTATCTATTGCTATAGAAGAGACCATATCAGTTTCAATAAAATCATTTAAGTAATAACATTCATATCCATTTAAACACTCAAAGTATTTTCTATCCTGTTCATCTGTAGCGATAAATAAAGGATACGATGTGTCTAAATATCTATCTACCATTGATCTTAAATTACCAAACAATTCTTTTGTACTGTGAGTTCTTGTCTGATGAAAGTCTCCACTTCTTACGTGAATAGCATTATATGGTTTATCTATTAAATTCATTTCAAACTTATCTCTAATTTTTAATCCATGTTTCAAACTGTGTTTAATTCTCATCCTATGTTCATCGGAAATTCCTGTTATCAAATGATACCAATGGCCAAACAAATTTCTAGGAAAATGAATAAATTTATTATTTAAATTAAACTCACTTACATCAATAGGCTTGTTATAAGTGTCTGGATTTACACCCCAGTTGGGATGATTTCCTTCAGGTAAACATTTAATATCCTTGCAAATATTTTCAAAATATTGTATGTCAGATTCATACTTTTGATAAGCTGGTATATCTTTATAGTCTACACAATCAAAATGTTTAACAAATAATTCTTTGTCAAACAATTCCCAGAAATCAAAAAAACTATCTTTAAGCTGATGTTCACTTAAAAACAAACAGTATATTTTTGGCGGTAAAATTATAGTTCGATTTGTGCATATTGCAATTGCAACCACCATTTCATAAGTCATTCTAATATTATTTAGACCACCCCACCACGTATCAAATGAAATATATTTTTTCAACTACTATACAAATTTGTAGTGTACATAAAAATTTCTAAAAAATGTTCCTCCAAAAGGCTCAAGTCTTCCGTGTTCACAAATTGCAGATTCATACAGTATCATATCTCCTGGTTGAGCATACACTTTATACCACTCTCCATCGTGCCCTTGAATATCTAAAGGCCAATCATCTG
>JAAHTG010001674.1_pt1 | contig 14447 bp, 20 predicted proteins | sample 6116081 | NCBI WGS metagenome assembly JAAHTG01 (sample SAMN13939989, study PRJNA603662) | sponge metagenome | isolation source: marine sponge | host: Mycale hentscheli | place: New Zealand | collected 2005 | reverse complement strand
ATCAAGAATTATGTAACAATGCAACACCAGTTATTAATAGCGAGGAAGGAACATTGTATGCAGAGATAAGTGCTTTAGCTAATAATTTAAGTGAAAGAAGAATTACATTATCAGATGGAGGCTTCTCAAATAGAGTAGGAATTGAATACACATCAGTTTCAAATCAAGTCAAAGGAAGGATTGTTAGTGGAGGTTCTACTTCAGCAAATTTTAACTTTACTGCAAGTAATATAACTTCTTTAAATAAAATTGCTATTTCTTATAAGGAAAATAGTTTTTCTTTATGGTTTAATGGTAGTAAAGTGTTGGAAGATACGAGTGGAAATACGCCAATAGGATTAAGTGAGTTATCTTTTGATAACGGAAGTGGAGGCTCTAATTTCTTCGGTAACACAAAAGGTTTAAAATATTATCCAAAAGCATTAGCAGACGTACAATTAGAAGATTTAACAACAATATAACTATGAATATTTACAAGACAGTATTTGATACAGAACAACAAGGAAAAGACGTTTTAATACAAAAAGACGTTTGGCAAGAAGTAACAGAAGAAGGTGTTACATCTATGCAGTATATCAACGGAACAAAAGCAGTTGTTTACATTGGTAAAGTAATAAAAACACAAGGTACTTATGACCCAGATGGTCACGAGATAACACCTCCAATTTATTACGATGGTGTTGCTTATGATATAATGAGTACAGATGAATTAGACTTTGGAAGTAATGAAGTTTATCCAGCTGACAATGCAGCACATCAATTTTATGGATATCCTAGAAACGCAGAAGTGCCTAAGCCTTAACAAATGGATATGCAAGACATAAAATTGGCAATAATAAACTCACTAGCTTTTTCTGTTAGCTTTTCTAACGTAGAGTTAGGTTTAAAACTAATATTATTATCTGCTTCAATTATTTATACAATTATGAAGATAATAAACCTTAAAAAGAAAAATGAGTAACTACTTTACTTATGAAGAGTTTGATTCACCAGACATTCAAGGTAGTGGTCAGCTAATTAGTAAAAACTTACTAAATAAGTTAAATCAAGCCAGAGAAGAATTTGGAAAACCTATTGTTATTACATCTGGATACAGAACATTAAGACATAATACAGAAGTGGGAGGGAAACAAAACTCATCACATCTTCATGGTTTAGCTGCTGATATATCTTGTAATAATTCTTCTGATAGATTTAAGCTAGTGCAAATTTTACTAAATGTAGGCTTTACAAGAATAGGCATAGGGAACTCTTTTTTACATATAGATATAGATACTAATAAAACACAAAACGTAATATGGACATACTAAAAAAAAAGGGTACTTTCTTTGGTAATCTTTTAAGAGGTATTGTAAAGACTGGTAAAAAAGTATCTCCAGTATTAGATGCTATTACTGGTGGTAAAGTTTCTGATATATTAAATGCCATTGGTAACAATAAAGAACTAACTGCAGTAGAAAAAGAAATGTTAGTTAAAGAACTAGAGCAAGATGTTATAGAGATGCAAGAGGTTACTAAACGTTGGGAATCAGACAATAAAGCAGATTCATTTCTTACTAAAAACATAAGACCAATGTCCTTAGCTTTTTTAACCTTGTCTCTTTTTATTTATGTGATTTTAGATAGCTCTTTGCAATCTTTTAATATAGATCAACAATGGATTTCACTACTTGGTAATCTACTTATGCTTGTTTATGGTGGTTATTTTGGTGCTAGAACACTAGAAAAAATAAGAAAATAAAATAAAAAAAGAAGTTTCACTCATTATATATATATGGGAAAAGACAACCGATTTAGATTATCAGACGAAAAAGCAAAAAAATTAGGATTAGTTTTAAATAAATCAAAACGTTACAGATTAAATAAAGAGAAACTAAAAGAATTAAAAAACGAATTAAAATCAGAATCAAAACCAAACAATTATAACTCCAGTTCTTTTGTTCTATCTGCTTGGAATATGTCAAGTGGTCAAATGATGAACATAGACAAGTATTGTTCACATTATAGTTTACCAAGAGCAGATATATCTTCTTATAAATTAGTATCTCATACTGGTACTCCATACTATAATATTGTATTTAAAGAGAATGTAGAAGAAAACAAATTAGACTTAGAACACATAAGAAATGTGCTACAAGATGAAATAGTAAGAGACTACAATCCTATAAAATATCACTACAAGCAAAATAAAGAAGCAGTTTTAAAATGGGCAGACCTACACTTTGGTGCGCATATTAGGAATCTTCTTATTACTCATGATTACGACAAAGACATACTAGAGAAAGGTTTACTCAGAAGTGTTGACGAAACAAACGAGCTAGGTTTCAAAAAAGTTCACGTTCATATTAACGGAGATTTGATAGAGAGCTTCTCTGGGTTAAATCACATCAATTCTTGGATGTCTATGGATAAAGATTTGATAGGATCAAAAGCAGTAATGTTATGTACTAAATTATTAGACAAAGCATTATCTAAAATTAAGAATCTTGGGACTATTAAGATAGTGGCTGGTAATCACGATAGACTTTCTAAAAACAACGATGAAGATGTAAAAGGTGGAGCAGCAGAGCTTATTGCTTGGGGGTTAGAATTAAAAGGGTATGATATAGACTTTCATCCGTTTGTAACTACGCACCAAGTAGAGGGAATCAATCATATTAACTTACATGGGGATAAAGGTATATCAAGAAAACCATCTAGTGATATAATTTTAAACTATGGTAAGCAAGGAACTTACAACTTTATCTTTGAAGCTCATTTACATTCTATTATAGAAAAACTATCTGTAACACAAAGAAGCAAGTTTAATATTGTCTCTGATGATTCAGTAAATTTTAGACGTATGCATCTACCAAGTTTTTTTACTGGAAATTATTACTCTGAAACTTTAGGGTATAACACAAACTCTGGTTACACTTTAGTTTGGGATAATGGAAATGGAAAACCAAATGTTTTGTCTTGTGCAGTTTAAAGTATAAAATCTATTTTCTCAGACCAATCCTCTGGAATGTCTGCATCGATTTTATGGATATACATTTCAAGAGCTTGTTGCGTTTCGTGTCCAGTAATTGGTTGCAGTTCTTTTATAGCTTCTGAGTAGCTTTTGTTCTCGGTAGTTCTTAAATACCTAAAAAGATTTGTAATAAAAGAATGACGAAAAGAATACAAACCATAATCTTTACCTAAGTTAAATTTATTTTTTACTTTTTTAAATCGTTTACTAAACGCATCTCTTCTTGTATTGTCGTCTGTATTCCATTCTGCTGGTTTATCCTTTAAAGTAAACAAAAGATACTCCTTATTATATAGGTGTAAATTCATAGCTTTTACATCATCGATAAATATACTAGGAATGCGTTTTGTTTTCTGTGGTTTGTTTTTAGCTTTAAAATATAAAAGACTTTCTTCTAGGTTTACATCTTTTACTCTTAATCTGTTTACCTCTACTGGTCTTAAAAAAGAATAGGCTACAAATTTTATATAGAGTAATAGGTAGGGGTCTTTATTTTTTAAATAATCTACAATATCTTTTAGTTCTTTTTTGGTAAAGGTTCTATCTGTTTTTGGTTTTGTCTTTTCGTTACCTATATCTTTAATAAAATTCCTATCTATTAAATTAAGTTTGTTTTCCATTATAGTAAACAGAGCTGATAAAGATGCTTTTGAGTTGTTGCGTGTTCTTGCAGATGTTTCTTTTAGTTTTTTATTTAAGAATTTAAGAACAACAGATTTTGTTAAATCGTTTATGTCTTTTGTTTGATCGTATTTAAGAAAGTCTAAAAATTGATTCTTTGTATGGAAGTAGTCTTTAGATGTTATTTTAGAAACAGATAGAGTACAATGTTCATAAGCTAACTCTAATGCTTCTTTTATAGTATGTGCTTTTTTTTCATCTTCAAAATCATTTAAATTAAAAGGAGAGTAACCGTTATTGATTGCAGTCTCTAATCCAAACTTTAAATTTTTTAAATGCCTTACCCTATCCTCAAACTTTTTAAATTTATTAACTCCTCCTTTTAAATGGCTTTGTCTTTCTAATTTGTTTGTATTTGGATTTCTAAAAGACCATCTTAAATACCAAGATTTTTTAAGTGCTTTTGTTTTTTCACTTTTACTTAAGTCTTTCCATTCATTGACGTTTATTCCTCCAGTATAAAAAGAAATAGTGTATTTTTTTTGCATTTTTTTTAAAACATCTAGTGCGTACTCTACAACGTATTTTTGAAGTATTTTTTTGTTTTTCTTCATACAAAAACGATTTAAATTTTACACCTAAATCGTTTTAATACAAAGAGTTATGTTTACTTTTTAATTTGTAGCGAGGAGCAGATTTGAACTGCCGACCTCAGGGTTATGAATCCTAAGGTAGATTTACAAACCCCTATAAACACTGATTTTATGCATTATCGATTTATGATTAATGACAACTAAATAACGTACTTTATTTTTTGCAACTTGGTTGCTTTTTTCTTATATTGCTAAATGTAAATATTTTTATTTACAATATGAAAAAATAGTACTACAACTCTCTGACTATAAAAATTGCTATAAGAGATAATATTTAAAAATAAATATTATTTATCCCCTATTATAGAAATCAATATATTAGACTAAAATTTAAGTTTTTGAACAATATAAAATCTACCCCAGATTACTACAAAGAAATAATAAAAAAAAATAAGAAGATTATAAAAAAATTAAAAAATGAAATAGGAAAAAAGAAATTAAATATTATTCTTTCAAAATTTGAATAGCTCTCTTTTGGCTTTCAACTTCAAACCATAAACCATAAATTTCTACTTGCAGAAGTTTATGGTGGTTTTTTATTACATCATTCGCTAAATTTTTAAGATATTCTACTTCTTCAATATCCACATCAGCATTTGATCCTACACCATGTTTCTCTTTTAAATAGTTCTGTAAGACAATTTTAACACTTTCAGTCATAATTCTTTCTCCAGATTCCCACATTTGAACGGTTCTTAAACCTAAACCGAACAATTTACCGAAGTCAGTCTGTGTTAAATTTAAACTTTTACGAATTTTTTTTATTTCTAACGGGTTCATTATAAGTTAATTAAAAATAAATTTAAAATTAGTTACGCATTTTGTGCATATTAATACGTATTTTGTGTATATTTGTTGAAAGATTGTTAGTAAATATACAAAATAAAAACCCAAAATGAAAGTAATTACCCCACAAATCTCTGAAAAAACACACCAACAAATTCTACAAAACTGCTTCATAAGATTAGACCGAGCAACCTATCATGGAAGCACTATTGATTCAGTTCCATTTTACAAACAATTTAACACAAGCCAATACTTATTTGAGGTATTTGGAGAGGTTGATATTGTTTGGTCAAATGAAGAGAATTACGATTTTAATTCAGTTAGCTCCATCAGCATAACAATGTATGATGATGTTGGAGAAGTATTTCCAGATGAAAAAATATACGATACAATAGAAAAAAACCTTGAATTTTCAATTATATAATTATGCCAAACATTATAGAACAACTTAGAAGTACAAGTTTATCAAAAGCTAGTAAAACAAATCAAACTCTTAACAATATAGTTTACAAAGCATTTCACGATGCACAAACTGATGAACAAGAAATAGCAATTGCTGCTATTGCATACAAATATGATTTGGGTTGCTTGGATGAGTTAATCGGAGTTTTAGAAGCTCATGGAACAAAACTTCCTTTTTAGCTCTATGTCTCCCCTAGAACAAAATATAATTAATCTACTACCTACTCTTTCTGATGAAGCTAAGAGCAAGGCTCGATTAGTTTTAGGGGAGAATCCAAGTTTTACTCAGAAAAAAAAGAATAGCAATCATTTAACAAAACAAGAAGCAGTGGTGCTAGTTAGAAAAATGTTAAAAATATAAAATGCAAAACCCTAAAAAAAAATTAGCTGAATACATAGTTCAAAACAAAGAAAAGTTTTCAAAGCTAGAAATACAGAAAGCACAACAATTTTTATTTAACGTGGAAGTGGATGCCACAACAAATCATTCACATTAATTAATAATTATTATTATGGGATTTCTTAAAAGAGAAATACAAACAAGTGTAAATCCAACGTCTAAATTTTTAGAGTGGAAAAGTAATAACAAATCTTTTTCGTATTACGACAAAGAAACTAAACAAAATGTAGAGGTAAAACTGCCTCTTACATTTATTGTATTAGAAGAGTATCACAAGATTAGTGGCTTCTCTGATTCTGACCAGACTGGAATATACTCTAATGAGGTATTACAAATTGGCACAGAAGAAATGGAAGTAAAAAGTTTCAAAGGTCGAATAATAGCAAAAGGTCTTTATAAAGATATCAAAGGAGCAGTAAACTCTGCTGGTGGTAACTATCACAAATCTATTTATGCAGTAACCAAAGAAGGAGAGTTAATCAACATTTCTTTAAAGGGTGCAGCAGTTAGTAAATGGAGTAAGCTAGTAGAGAAAGGAGCTTGGAAAAGACTAAGTGACGAGTGGATATCTATTGAATCTGCTGAGGATCACAAGAAAGGTATGGTAAAATACTCTACACCAAACTTTGTTTTTAATACATCTTTATCAGATGCAGAGTTCAAAATAGTAGAAGCAAAAGCAACAGAGCTTGAAAACTACTTGACTACATATTTTGCAAAAGATAAAGTGGTTGAAGATGTTGCTGAGTTAGATGGAGTTGAAGCATTAGAATCTTTAGACTTTTAATATGTCAAAAGATTTATTCTTCCAGATGCGTGAGCAAGAAGTTGCTCATTTATTAACAGAGGTAGAAGAGGGCAATATTGCTGCCCTCTCTACTTATGGAAACCTAAAGAAATGTCAAGCATTATACACACAAGCTATAAAGCAAATTGAAGAAATAGCTTTTGATGAAGCTGACAACTACTCTGAAAAAACTTTTGAAGATTCTGGATTCTTATTTGAAAAAAGAAACGGAGGTATAAGATTCTCTTTTAAGCACATTGAAGAATGGCAAGACTTAGAGAAAAAGAAAAAGGAAGTAGAAGAAAGAAGTAAACAAGCATATCATGCGATTCAAAGAAGATTACTTGTAGGAACAGAAGATGGAGAAGAAGTCGAAGTACCTAAAGTAACGTATACAAAAAGCTCATTAATCGTAAAATAAAAACTATGTCAAAAGAAACATCAGATAAAGCGTCAAACTTAATAAAAGCATTTGAAAGAAAAGAAGCCTTAAACCTAAACTTAACTACAGAACAATTTACTGAATTGAATAATATACTGTGTGATTTAGCAACTAAAGAATATTCAAAAGGCTTAGATAGAGGTGCAGAAATAGCAAGACAATGAAAAGTAAAATAGACAGAATGGAAAGCTTCTTGGATTGGATGCATAATAAAGTAAAAAGCATCCACAAAATTACAAACCAGCAGTTCGTAAATATCCTTGAAAAGATGTAAAGGTCGAAAGTGCGATTTAGTTTGGACTATGAGACCCCCACAAAACAATAAAAAAAAATAGGAGGGGGGTACAAAACACCTTAGCAAAACGAACTTTCGCACTGACCTAGTGTTTACTAGGGGTACAGAGTTTTACAAAGGACGAAAGTTCGAAACCCAAATAAAAAAACAATAATGAAAGACCAAAAAGTATCAGTTTTTAAGGATTTATTCAAAGCATCGGACGTTCCTTTCGTCCTTTCTTTGGAAAAAATCGTTGAAAGGATAAAAAAAGGGACTTCAAAAAACAAAATCGACCTTATAAGAAATGGAGATAAGGAGAAAAAGAAAAGGTTACCATCAATAGTTTTTGCTGGTAAATTCTCTGAGAGAAACAGAAAGGGATTAGTATCCCATTCTGGTCTTATGGTCTTAGATTTTGACAAGTTCCCAAACACAAAAATACTAAAAGAACAACAAGCTATTCTAAAACAGAACAAGCACGTTGTTTTATTATTCATTTCTCCTAGTGGAAATGGTTTAAAGGCAGTTGTTAGAGTACCAGATACTTTAAACGAAGAAACACACCCAAAATATTTTAAAGCGTTTAACAAGCAGTTTAAATATGATTATTTCGATATCTCTAACTCCAATGTAGATAGAGTGTGTTTTGAATCATACGATCCAGATATCTATGTTAATTATGAAGCTGAATGTTTTAATACTGAAATAATAGATGAAGGCTACCAAGCAGCAGTAAGAACACCTCTTTTAAAACTAGAATCAGATGATACCATTATTAATAGGATAATGAAGTTTGGTTGGAAGAAAGACTTTGTAGAGGGCGAGATGAACAATTATGTTTTTGATTTAGCTGGTGCAATGTGTGAGTATGGAGTTTCTGAAAGTGCAGCCGATCAATTCATAATGTCTGAGATTGTAAAAGGTAGGTGTAAGAATGAGAAGTCAAAGCAAAACACTATAAGAAATGCTTATAAGAGTAGGGTAGCAAACTCTAAATACTTTGAAGATTACAATAAGATTACCAATATTAAAAAAGACCTTAAAAATGGTAAAGACTTTGTTTTAAAGGAACATAAAATAACAGAGGATGTTTACGAGAAAATAAAAGATGATAAAGAGGTTATTCAGTTTTGGTTTCTTAATAAGAATGGAGATATAAAAATTGATGCTTACAAGTACAAGATTTTCTTAGAAGGTAAAGGCTTTAATAAATACTTTCCAGAGGGTGCAAAGAAACCTATTTGGGTATCTATAAAGTCGAACATAGTAAGAGAGACATCAGTAGAAATTATAAAAGATTATGTACTTGACCATTTGCTAGATAAAAAAGAAATAGAGGTTTGGAAGCTATGTGTAAACTATGCTTTGTTATTCTCTGAGACTTATTTACTAATGCTTAAATCTATTGAGCTGCGTATGCTTAGAGATGAGAAAGAGAAATCTTTTATAGCATATCAAAATGGAATACTAGAGGTAACAAAAGAACAAGCTAATCTTATTGGGTATGTAGATGTTGAGGGTTATGTATGGGAATCTCAAATACTTAAAAGAGACTATGTAGAACATAAAGACTTTAGTAATGACTACCAAACTTTTGTATCTAATGTTTCTAATAAAAACCCAGATGCTTTAGAAAGTGTTATTGGATATCTTATATCTACCTATAAAAATAAGATGAACAACAAGGCTATCATATTAAATGATGAGGTTATATCTGATTTCGCAGAAGGAGGTACTGGTAAAGGATTACTTGTACAAGGACTTAAAACAATTAGAAAGACATCTATACTAGATGGTAAAGCATTTGATGACAAGAAAGGTTTCCCATATCAAACGGTCTCTTTAGATTCTCAGATTCTTGTTTGGGATGATGTAAAGAAAGGATTCAACTTTGAGAGTAAATTCTCCTTAGTAACAGAAGGATTAACAATAGAGAGAAAGAACAAAGATGCAGTCAAGCTACCAGTAGAAGATTCTCCTAAGATTGTAATCTCTACAAACTATGTTATACAAGGAGATGGTAATAGCCACGATAGAAGAAGGCATGAGATAGAGATTGCTCAATACTACGGAAAAAACCTTACACCCTTTGAAGAGTTTGGTAGACAATTGTTTGATGATTGGAGTAGAGAAGAGTTTGAAAAGTTTGATAACTATATGGTTTTCTGTTTACAGAAATACTTAAACAATGGTTTAATAGTACAATCTTCTAAGAACTTAAAACTTAGAAAGGTTATAGCTGAAACATCAAAAGACTTTATAGACTGGATTAAAGATGACAACATACTATTTGATTCTAGGAATAACAAGTCTGATTTCTTCCAAAAATTCATCAACGAAAATCAAGATTATAACAATAAGATATTTAAGAGAAACACATTTAACAGATGGATTCAAAAGTATTGTGCTTATAAAGATTATGAGTTTGACCAAGGAAGCTCAAATGGTGTTAAATGGTTTACCATATCAAAAACAATAGAACAACAAAAAGAAATAATAATAGACGAAATCCCCTTTTAAAATAAATGGAATATAAAATTAACCCCCACAAAGTAGGTGGAGAAATCTGCAAAATTACTGGTGTAGATATCTTCAAGAATACAAGAAAAAGAGAGTATGTTGAATTAAGAGCTTTAGTGTGTTACACACTTAGAGAAGATTTGAATTTTGGTTTGCAAAAAATAGCAGATTACTTTAAATCAAGAGGTAAAAAAATGGATCACAGCTCTGTTATTCATATGATAAAAATGTACCCTATCTACAAAAAGCATAACAAGTATTTAGAAAAACTAGAAGGTTCTTTCAATTTTGAGAAAAGCATACACAAAAACGAAAAATTCACTATTGAGCAACAATATCAAAATCTTGAATATAGATACGAGAAGTTAAAAAAAGAGCTTAATAGTCCTATGATTAAAACAATGCACAACATTCCAGAAGATAAATGGAGTGAAGTCCTTGAAAGAATAGACATGCTTAAAAAGTCTTGGGCTTGGAAGTCAAAAGATAAAGTGCAAATTATAGAAGCATCAACTGGTCTAAGCAACTTTGCATACTAATATGAAGTTCAGACCATACCAAGAATCAATTATAGAAGAAGGTACTAAAAGACTATCTAGGCTTCGCATCATACTATTAGCTATGGAGGTAAGAACTGGTAAAACACTTACCTCTCTAGGGATAGCAGATAATATGGATATAAGCTCTGTTCTGTTTATAACCAAGAAGAAAGCAATCTCTTCTATTGAAGCAGACTACAAGCTATTAAACCCTAGCTACTCTTTAAAGGTTACTAATTATGAAGCAGTACATAAAGTAAATGGTAAAGACTATGATTTAATAATAGTAGATGAATCACATTCACTTGGTGCATTCCCTAAACCATCTCTAAGAACTAAACGTATCAAACAAATAATAGGTAAGAAGTATTGCATCCTATTAACTGGAACACCAACACCAGAGAGCTTCTCTCAAATCTTCCATCAGTTTTGGATATCAGAGTTTACTCCATTTGTAGAGAAGTCTTTTTATAAATGGGCAAAAGGTTTTGTGAACGTAACACAAAGAAAGATAAACGGATATAATGTAAACAACTACTCAGATGCTAAAGAGAATTTAATTAACCAAAAAGTATCTAAACATATTATATCATTCTCACAAAGTCAAGCTGGGTTTACATCTAAAGTAAACGAGCATATCCTAGAGGTAGAGATGAAACCTACAACCTATGCACTTGTTAAAAAGCTAGAGAAAGACCTAGTGTATGAAGGATCAAACGGAGGTATAATATTAGCAGATACACCAGTCAAACTAATGCAGAAAGTACTACAACTTTATAGTGGTACGGTAAAGCTAGAAGATGGAGCTGCAACAACAATAGATGATAGTAAAGCAGTATTTATAAAACAAAGGTTTAAAGCCAACAAAATAGGAATCTTCTATAAGTTTAAGCAAGAGTTAAAACTATTGCAGAAAGTGTACGGAGATAACCTTACAACAGACTTAGAAGAGTTTAACACAACGAGTAAGAATATAGCTCTACAGATAGTATCTGGTAGAGAGGGAATTAGTTTATCAAAGGCAGACTATTTGGTTTACTTCAACATTGACTTTAGTGCAACAAGCTATTGGCAAAGTAGAGATAGACTAACAACCAAAGAGAGACAGACAAACAATGTGTATTGGGTATTCTCTAAAGGAGGATTAGAGCAAAAGATATACGAGAAAGTATTACAAAAGAAATCATTTACAACGAAGCACTATGAAAAAAGTTAATTCATTAAGTGGTGGTAAAACATCAAGTTACATAGCAGCCAATTACCAAGCTGATTACAATGTCTTTTCACTTGTTAGAACAGATGATAAAAAATGTTTGTTTCCAGATGCTAAAATAAGGCAAGAGGTTTCTGATAAAATAGGTACAGAGTTTATAGGAACACTTGAAGAGGATATGATTATTTATACAATGTTAGACTTAGAGCAGTTTATAGGATCAAAGATTGATTGGGTAACTGGTAAAACATTTGATCAAATTACAGTAAGAAATGGTAAAAGGTATTTACCAAATGTAACACAAAGGTTTTGTACAACTGAAATGAAGCTGCAACCTATTTTTGATTGGTGGAGAAAAGAAATAAATGAAGTTGTTGAAATGAGAATAGGGTTTAGAGCTAACGAACAAAGGAGAGCAAAAACAATGTTGTCAAAAGCAAATGAAAATGGCAACTTAGAATTTAAAGCAATAGTAGGTAAAAGAGGTGGTAAAACAAATCAAAATAAGTGGGCGAACATTGAATGGCAAAAACCTAAGTTTCCTTTAATAGATAATCCAACTTTTAAAGATTCCATTGAGAATTATTGGAAAGATAAAAATGTAAGATTTGCTTACTTAAATAATTGTGTTGGTTGTTTCCATAGGTCTCCAGTATTATTAAAATATATGAGTGACAAGCATCCAAACAAATTTCAATGGTTTGTAGATTCAGAGGAAAACGGATATGGTAAAAGAACTTTTAAAAATGGTATGAAGTACAAAGACATTAAAAAAAGTTTAAAACAAACAGAATTATTTGACGATGATTTTAACGAATGTGATTCAGGATATTGTGGTCTATGAGCGAAGCAACGTATCAAAGTAAGTTGATAAAGAAACTTGAAGCAGAGGGATATTATGTCCTAAAGCTGATTAAAACGAATAAGAACGGAATACCAGACCTAGTGGCTTTAAAGCCTAACGATGTTAAATTCATCGAAGTAAAAGGCAAACTTACGAAAGTTAGTAAGCTCCAAGAATATAGAATAGAAGAACTTAAAAAATTAGGATTTGATGCGACAATTGAAAGAGAACATTAATCTACCAGACTTTGTTACAATGACAAACCATTGTGAAGAGAAAGGCTATGAGATTAAAATAATGCCAGTTAGCGATGGCTACTCGTGTAGAGTTTACAAGCAGCACAAGTTTATAAAAGCTGGAGAGATAATATACAAATCTTGTATAGATGCTCAAAAAGATGCATACACTAAACTTTATAAATATATCGAACAATGTTAGAAAAAGTATTTAGCTCTCATGACAAATGGATTAATACAACCTTAAAGTTTGGTTGTACGAAATATGAAGCAGAAGATATTGTTGGCGAGATGTATGTCATTATCGGAACAATGCTAAACAAAGGCTTAGATATTAGCTATAAGTCAGAGGTTAATTACTACTACATCTACAGAACACTAAAGACATCATACCTACAAATGCAATTGAAAAAGAACAAACTCCCTAAAACATCCATTGACTTAGTCCTAGACTTAGAATCTGGAGAATATATCGATTATGAAAAGCAGAACGATATCGTAGAAGAAGAACTAAAGAATCTCCATTGGTACGATCAAAAGGTTTACAACCTAATTCAAGGAGAATATAGCATAACAGAACTATCAAAGAAAACTAACATAACCTACCATTCCTTATACAATACATTCAGAAAAGTAAAGGATAGACTAAAAGAGAAAATAAAAAAATGAAGATTAACCATTTAGATTTATTTAGTGGAATTGGAGGATTTCACTTAGGATTTGAGAAAGCTGGGTTTGAAGTAAACTCATACTTTTCAGAGATTGACAAATACGCAATAGACGTTTATAAAAATAACTTTAAAAATTCAAAATATGTCGGATCAGTTACAGATGTTCGAGCAGAACAATTACCAAGAATCGATGCAATCACTTTCGGAAGCCCTTGCCAAGACTTTAGTCTCGCTGGAAAACGTAAAGGGATGGGAGGAGATAGAAGCTCCCTTATTACCGAAGCAATTCGTCTCATCGATGAGTGTAGACCACGTTTTTTTATCTGGGAAAATGTTAAAGGAACATTCTCCTCAAACAATGGCGAGGACTTTTGGGCAATTATCCAAGCCTTTACCAACATTGGGGGTTATCGACTTGAATGGCAATTGCTTAATACAAAGTGGTTTCTACCCCAAAACAGAGAGAGAATCTACCTTGTCGGATATCTTGGAGACGAAAGTGGAGGACAAGTATTTCCTATCTCAAAAGTCGTTGAATCTTTTGTTGAAAAGGGTGGAGAAAATAAATTTATAGATGTATATAATAAAAAATACAGAAATGTATCACCAACATTGACAGACCCTTGTCATAACAACATACGATTACAAGTAAAATCAGCAACTAGTAGAGGTTATGAGGAAGCAGTCAAAGGAGATAGTATAAACTATTCAAACCCTAAGTCAGAAACCAGAAGAGGCAGAGTAGGTAAAGGAATTGCACAAACTTTAGATACTGCGTGTAATCAGGCGGTAATCTACGATGGTTACAACAATAAAGTAAAAGAAGAAAATATAGTCGGAACTATTACTCAGCATTGTTCTCGTAGTGGATTAACTAATGGTTTTAAGGTAATAAATGAAAACAAAATAAGAAGATTAACACCTATTGAATGTGAACGATTACAAGGCTTTCCAGATAACTGGACTGAGTACGGAGAAAGTGG
>JAAHTG010001671.1_pt1 | contig 14466 bp, 12 predicted proteins | sample 6116081 | NCBI WGS metagenome assembly JAAHTG01 (sample SAMN13939989, study PRJNA603662) | sponge metagenome | isolation source: marine sponge | host: Mycale hentscheli | place: New Zealand | collected 2005 | reverse complement strand
AATCACATTTATGAATCAATTCAACGCCTTATCCAATAGCGTCTAGTACTGTGCGTCTATGGTAACAAAACTGTAGAGGATCAAAGGCAAATATACCGTGAGTGGGCGAAGACGTACGATTCGCAAACCACTGGTGAATTCGGGTGGATGGGATTTAAACCGGCAGCCACTGAATTTGCAAAAAGAATTACAAATAAAGATGCTCATATTCTGGATGCAGGCTGTGGCACAGGGCTATCAGGTGTAGCTCTCCATAAAGAAGGTTTCACTAATATTGAGGGGCGTGACTTGTCACCAGAAATGCTAGATGAAGCCAAGAAAACAGATGTTTATACCTTGCTTGAAGAGGCCGACCTAACGCGCCCAATCCAAGTTGCAGAAAATTACGATGCAATTTTTAGTTGTGGTGTTTTTGGCTTTGGACCACCAGATCCATGTCACCTGCCACACTTGTTAAATTTATTAAAACCGGACGGATTTGCAGTCATAACTGTCAACGGAAAAGGGTGGCTTGAAAAGAACTGGCCAAAAAAGCTTGAAGAGGTTGTCAAAGAAAACGCTCTTAAGCTTGAAGAACAACTGGACATCGAGTACCTCGAAAATGAAGCCATCGACGGCAAACTTTTGATATTCAGAGGTTAAATTTTACCTGCTTCCGGGCCTCAAGTATCGGTAAGCGCAAATCCCTTTGCAAATGGGTCAGTTGGATCAACACCTATTTGGTGCATTCCGAAAATCCACCCACTACCGGTGATTATTGGCAAAACTGCCTGCTTGTTGCCAACCATTGTAGCTCCGGAGTGCTTTACATTGAATTCACTGCCAATGGTTGAGCGGGATGTATAATTATCACCTTCAGCGACTTCGCCTCTGGCAGCACGTATTGCCAAATTGGCTGAGTTACCGGTTCCGCATGGCGATCTGTCCAAGCGCCCAGGCCACATCGTTGTCGCGGTTCTAATGGCGCCATCTTCATCCTGCCCACGAAACATCACATAAGCTATGCCATTTATGTCCGGGTTTTCAGGATGTGAAACTTTCAGCGATTGATTGAGAATATTTTTTATCTCCATACCAGCAACCACCAGATCACGCGCTTGCGCTGGCTCAATCTTTAACCCCAATTGATCAGCATCAAGGATGGCGTAAAAAACGCCGCCGTAAGCAATGTCGGCCGTAAGCATACCCCATTGTGTTTCAGATATCTCATGGTCTAATTCTTCGACGTAGGATGCCGGCATGGATAGGCTGACGGATACACATTTGCCACCTTTACATTGAGCACGGGCAACCACGACACCTGCTGCAGTTTCAAGCCTGACAATGTTTTCACCTTCATGCATTTCAACCATGCCTGTTTCCAATAATGCGGTCGTAACGCAGATTGAATTTGAGCCAGAGGATGCGTGTGCCTGGTCCGGTTGAAGAACAATAAACCCCGCGTGATTTTCAGGATTGTCGGGTGGAAACAACAGGTTTGCTGAGCCCGCAGCCGCACCCCGGGGTTCAAGAACCAACATGCGGCGCAAGTCATCATTTCCGCTATTAAGGTACCGAAATTTCTCATAAATATTTACGCCAGGAATTACTGGCTGGCCACCGGTGATCACACGTCCAATTTCACCTTCAGCATGTACATCGATGAGTTGTAAAGTTTGTGACCAATGCATTGTAAATCCTCAAGTTCCTGAATTTGACTATTAAAAAATTTCTCCATTTTGGCAATGCTCTAGGTTGGTTTTCAAAAATCGAATTTTTTGAGTATCTCATTCCAATTTTTCATCATATTTAAAAATCCTATCCTTTGATATACAATGGCAAAGCGACCATATTGGAAAATAATCCCGTTTTTGGGTTTGATAAAAAGTATTTTTGCGATGCGTCATTTTCCAGTTTTCCTAAATGTTCAGAACAAGCGCATCCTTGTGACTGGTGCAGGCGAGTGTGCAATTGCAAAGCTTCGCCTACTTCTAAAAACGGAAGCAACAGTAGTCGTTTACGCAACGGATGTGGATGCTCAAGTTGAAAGTTGGGCGAAAGCCGGTCTTTTGGAAATCATTCGCCGTGAAATTCAGCAGGGTGATTTTTATAATACCGCAATGATTTATGCTGCTGAAGACGATGAAGAACTCGATGCTGTAACTGCTTCAAAAGCAAAAAAAGCAAATGTGCTATTCAACATTGTTGATAACTTGCAGGAGAGTGAATTCATCACACCTGCCTTGGTAGATCGTGATCCTGTAACAATTGCGATCGGAACAGAAGGCACTGCACCAATTCTGGCTCGCAAGATTAAAGTGCAAATTGAAGATAGCTTGCCAAATGAACTTGGATTGCTAGCAAAGTTAGCTGAATATTTTCGTCCTAAAGCATCAAACTTGCCTCAAGGACGTACACGCAGAAAATTCTGGTCTCGCTATTTTTATGATCTTGGCCCTGCAGCATTGCGCGAAGGCGGTAAGCATGGCGCAAAGCGCATGCTCGACAGATTATTTGATGAAGCGCAAAATGAAGCAGCTGATGTCGGTAGAGTTTATCTCGTTGGTGCCGGATCGGGAGATCCTGATCTTTTAACCCGAAAAGCACTTAAGGTACTGCATGAGGCTGATGTGATTATTCACGATCGTTTGGTAAGCCCCCAGATATTGGAACTTGCTCGCCGTGAAGCAATGCTTATTCAAACTGGCAAGCAAGGATTTGGCCTTTCCTGGAAACAGGAGGATATCAATGCACTAATGGTTGAACACGCGCAAAAGGGTGCACAAATTGTTCGCCTTAAATCAGGTGATCCAACAGTATTTGGGCGCCTGGACGAAGAAATGGACGCGCTTGATGAAGCAGGTATTTATTTTGAAATTATCCCTGGCATCACAACCGCATCGGCTGCTGCAGCAAGTTTGAATGTATCGCTTACAAAGCGCAAAAGAAATTCGGCACTTCAGATCATGACTGCTCAGGACATCAAGGGCTTTGCAGAACAAGATTGGCGCAAGCTGTCGGATGAGGGCAGTGTTGCGGCAATTTACATGGGCTTTAAATCTGCACACCTTCTAAGCGGGCGACTGCTCATGCATGGGGCTGATGCGAAAACGCCAGTAACCATTATGGAAAATGTCTCGAGGGCCAATCAAAAGACTCTCGTTTCAACTATTGGCGATTTGCCGAATATGGCTGATCAAGCGGGTCACGATGGACCGGTTATTTTGATGCTTGGTCTTGAGCCACGTCAGGCAAAAACTGCCATCAAGAACAATCAAAAACAATTTATTCAAGCTGGAGTGCTTTAATGGCTCGTGTCGTCTACCCCAAAGTTGTAACCGCCAACCATCTCCTGGAAGGTGATGTCATTTACATGACTGCTTCAGGCGAATGGTCTCGCAAGCATGAGGACGCGCAACTTTATGAAGATAAAAATGAAGCAGAAGCTGCCTTAAAAATTGCAAAAGGCCAAGCTCACATGTTGGCAGGGCCTTATCTTGCTGATGCACAAATAGGTGAAAACGGCAAACCGGAACCTGTACACTTTAGAGAAGCATTTCGCACACGCGGTCCTTCAAATTACCCCAATCACGGCAAGCAAGCTGAGGTCTGAACAATGTATAATTATAACCAATTCGATCATGATTTTGTTCGCAACCGCGTAAAGGAATTTCGCGGCCAAGTTGAACGCCGATTAGACGGCTCACTGACAGAAGATGAGTTCAAGCCACTTCGTTTGATGAACGGTCTTTACCTTCAACTTCACGCATATATGTTACGTGTTGCAATTCCCTATGGCACTTTAAATAGCCGCCAAATGAACCAACTCGCGATGATTTCCGAGAAATGGGACAAGGGCTACGGGCATTTCACAACACGTCAAAACATTCAATACAATTGGCCAAAGTTGAAAGACACACCTGATATCTTGGATGCGCTTGCAGATGTGGAAATGCATGCGATTCAAACATCGGGCAACTGCGTTCGCAATGTTACCGCTGATCACTTCGCTGGTGCTGCAGCAGATGAAATAGAAGACCCGCGCCCAACGGCCGAACTTCTGCGCCAATGGTCAATGGATCACCCTGAATTTCAGTTCTTGCCACGCAAGTTCAAGATTGCAATGACCGGTAGCCCTAATGACCGTGCGGTTACTAAAGCCCACGATATTGGTATACGGATGGTTCGAAACGATAAAAATGAGCCCGGCTATGAAATTCTGATTGGCGGCGGTTTGGGTCGCACACCAATGATTGGGAAAGTCGTACGTGAATTTTTACCTAAGGAAAATTTGCTTCCCTACGTTGAAGCCATTTTGCAGGTTTACAACTTGAACGGACGTCGCGATAACAAATATAAGGCTCGTATAAAAATACTCGTCCACGAGACAGGTATTGATACGTTAAGAGGGTGGATTGAAGAAGTTTTCAAAACACAAAAGGCGCACCATCAGGCGCCACCAGCTGAAATGATTGAAGCGATCGAAGCTCAATTCCAACCACCAGAGTTTGACACTGCGAAGGTCGACGAAGACAAGCTTTCAAAAATAATTTCGGCTGATCCTCTGTTGCGTTCATTTGTGGAAACAAATGTTTCTGAACATTTTGATAGCAATCATTCGATTGTAACGATTTCACTAAAACCAATTGGTGGAACACCGGGTGACGCAACTGCTGAACAAATGCGCATTATGGCTGGGTTGGCAGAGGCCTATGGCTATGATGAACTTCGAGTAAGCCATGAGCAGAATATTATTCTACCGCATGTGCGTCGTGATGATTTGCCGGAAATCTACAAAGTATTGAAAGAAGCTGGTCTTGCAACTGCAAATGTCGGATTGCTATCAGACATGATTGCTTGCCCGGGCATGGATTATTGCGCATTGGCAACTGCACGTTCAATTCCCGTCGCGCAAGAGCTTTTAAATGCTTTTGAAGATTTGAAGGTTCAGCAGGATATAGGTCCACTTAAGATCAAAATTTCGGGCTGTATCAACGCCTGTGGCCATCATCATGTGGGACACATTGGTATTCTTGGTCTGGATAAAGCCGGCGTTGAAAGTTATCAAATTACGCTGGGCGGTGATGGTACAGAAACAGCCACTATTGGAGAGCGTGCTGGACCTGGGTTTTCGTATGAGGAAATTGTTCCCGCGGTAAGCCGTATTATTGACCGGTACATGGATATTCGTGAAAGCGGTGATGACACATTCCTGGATGTATACAGGAGAGTTGGTGCGGATGTGTTTAAAGACGCACTGTACCCTGAAGAAGCTGCAAGCGCGTAAGGAAAAGATATGTCAATAATTGTACGCGATAGCGGATTTGAAATAGACACTTGGGAATCCGATGGCGGGCTTTTCATCGACCTTGAAAAATATGGTCAGGATGTTGCTGAGCGTGAACCGACAAAAACCGCAATTGATATCCCAAATGATGTTACTGTTGAAAGCTTAAAAGGGCTCTTTGAGAGTGCAGCGATGATCCGCATTCCCTTTCCATCCTTTGCAGATGGGCGCGGATTCAGTTTGGCAAAGCAACTTCGCCAACAAGGATACGCAGGCCGTCTTCGTGCGGTTGGTCATATTATCGCAGATCAGTATGGCTTCACCCGTGTTTGCGGATTTGATGAAGTTGAAATCGACGATGAAATGGCAAAACGGCAACCCGAAGACCAATGGATTGCACGTATTCCAAAACAAGAGCTATCTTACCAAAAACTACTAATGGGTGAGCGCTCTCTAAGAAATATCTAATTGCGCAACGCATAAAAAGAATTCATATAATCTTCCCAGGAAATCCATCACTTAAAAGGTGACCCAATGAATACTCTAGCAGCTGAAGTACCAACACAAGAACGCCACCCGGATGCACAGACAATTACGAAAGTAACGCACTATACGGATCGGCTGTTTTCTTTTCGCGTGACGCGTCCACAGTCATTACGTTTTCGTTCTGGTGAGTTTGTCATGATTGGATTGATCGGTGATAACGGAAAACCATTGCTTAGAGCTTATTCAATTGCATCCCCTTCTTGGGATGATGAGTTCGAGTTTTATTCTATCAAAGTCCCTGATGGATCATTAACATCCAAGCTTCAAAACATTAAAGTCGGCGATGATATCATTTTGAAAACAAAGCCAGTCGGCACCTTGGTTGTGGATGCGCTCATTCCTGGAAAGCGCCTGTTCATGCTTTCAACAGGAACCGGGTTTGCACCGTTTGCATCTTTAACGCGTGATCCAGAAGTATATGAAAAATTTGAGAAAATTATAGTAACACACACTTGCCGCGACGTAGCTGAATTGGACTATAGCAAGCAACTCACAGACAGCCTCGCGAATGATCCTTTGATTGGAGAGATTGTTGAGGGCAAGCTGAAATATTATCCAACTACAACCCGAGAGCTTTTTCCTAATCAGGGTAGAATTACAAACCTGATTGAATCAGGAAAAGTTTTTGAAGACTTGGGTATTGCGGACTTTAATCCAGAAACAGATCGGGTAATGCTTTGCGGATCCATGGATTTCAATACCGATGTTCGCAAGATTCTGGAAGATCGTGGCTTTGAAGAAGGTGCAAACTCCAAACCAGCAACGTTCGTTCTCGAAAAAGCATTCGTGGGCGAATAATTTCAACAAATTTAGAGACTTGCTGGTGACTTAGGCATCCTGTTTGTGGCACAAAGATAGCAATTCTATTTCGCCACTCAAATTGGAAAATGCAATGAGTATTCAATCTAGTGATCTTGATACTAGTCCTTCAAAAGACCAGCCGCTAAAGGAAGACATACGCTTCCTTGGTCGCTTGCTCGGAGATGTGGTTCGTGAACACGAAGGTGAGGCTGTTTTTGATCTGGTTGAAACGGTTCGCCAAAAATCCGTAGCTTATATCAAGGGTGAAGATGAGAATGCCAAGCAGGAATTGGAAAAGATCCTCAATGCTTTAACTCCGGCTCAGACTGTTGAAGTGGTTCGCGCATATAGTTATTTCTCGCATCTTGCTAATATGGCGGAAGACCAACATCATATAAGAAGGACCCGTGCACACGAATTGGCTGAATCGCCACCTCGGAACGGTTCCATTGCCAAGGCATTTGAGCGGGCAATATCAGAAGGTGCGACAGCTGAAAGTCTAACCGAGTTTTTTGACGAAGCCAGTATTGGCGCAGTGCTGACCGCGCACCCAACAGAAGTGCGCAGGCAATCTACCATGAAGCGAGAGATCGCTATGGCTGATTTGCTTTCACGCCGTGACCGGGGTGGACTAACCAAGCAGGAACTGGCGGACATAAATGACAAGCTAAAACGCGCTGTTATTATTTTGTGGCAAACCAATATGCTGCGCCAGACAAAACTAACGGTTCTTGACGAAGTTTCCAATGGTTTGAGCTATTACGATCATACCTTCTTTAAAGAGCTACCCAAGCTTTATACAGAAATAGAAGATGACCTTGCTGAACTGTCAGGTAAAAAGCACAAGGGAATAAAATCCTTCTTGAAGACGGGTGCTTGGATCGGTGGTGACAGGGATGGGAATCCTTTTGTTAATGCAGATGTAATGTCGGGTGCAATGCGCAGGCAAAGTGTCAAAGTCATGGAGTTCTACCTTGAACAATTGCACAAGCTCGGCGGTGAACTATCTTTATCAACTCGCATTGTTGATGTTTCTGATGAACTAAAAGAACTGGCAGCAAAATCAGGAGACACATCATCGCATCGTGATACAGAACTCTACCGACGAGCAATCGTTGGCATGTACAACAGGCTTGCCTCGACACTTCGCAAAATTGATAAAACCAAGTCTCCTCGCGCTCCTTTGGCCAAGGCAGATCCTTATTCGTCTAATGATGAAATTATTGCAGATCTGGATATTATTAGAGGCTCCCTGATCAAAAACGGCTCAGAATTCTTGTCCCGTGGACGTTTGAGACATTTGCGCAGGGCGCTTGATGTTTTTGGCTTTTACCTGGCTAGCCTGGATATGCGCCAAAATTCTGATGTGCATGAGCGCCTTGCTGGTGAATTGTTTGAAGCGGTAATGCCAGAACTAAATTACGCCGAGCTTGACGAGGAGGGTCGCATTGATCTCTTGGTTGCAGAGCTTGAAAATAATCGTCCATTGATCCGTCATGATATGACTTACTCAGAAGAAGCCGAAAAAGAACTAGGCATTTTCAAAATGGCGGCAAAGCTGAAAAAGCGTTATGGCGTCGGTGCAATACGTAATTCCATTATCTCAAATGCACAAAGCTCATCTGATCTTTTGGAGCTTACTGTTATTCTCAAACAAACAGGTCTGGTTTCCCCGCAAGGCGAGACAACCATGCATCTTATCCCACTGTTTGAAACAATTGGAGACTTGCAAGCATGTCCTGAAATCATGGACAGACTGTTGTCGATACCACAATATCGAAGGCTGTTGGATGCAATGGGCGGCGTACAGGAAATTATGCTTGGTTATTCTGACAGTAACAAAGATGGCGGGTTTATTACATCAAGTTGGGAGCTCTACAAAGCTGAAATCAAGCTGATTGAGCTCTTCCAAAAACATAAAATAAAACTGCGTCTGTTCCATGGACGCGGTGGGACTGTCGGCCGTGGTGGTGGCCCAAGCTATGATGCAATTTTGGCTCAGCCGAATGGTGCTGTGAACGGTCAATTGCGTTTGACCGAACAAGGTGAGATTATTTCAAGTAAATATACGAATTCGGAACTTGGGCGCCGTAATCTGGAAATTCTTGCAGCAGCAACGCTCGAAGCTTCTTTGCTTCAAGATGCCCGTCCAGAACCAGAAGATGAATATTTATCCGCAATGGATGAAATTTCATTGGGCGCATTTAATAAATATCGTGATCTTGTCTATGACGATCCCGAATTTGTAGAATACTTTTGGAATGCAACGGTAATCAATGAGATTGCCGGATTAAACATCGGATCACGCCCAGCTTCGCGCAAGAAAACCCGCGCAGTAGAAGATCTGCGTGCAATTCCGTGGGTGTTTAGTTGGTCTCAATCTCGATTGATGGTGCCGGGATGGTATGGCTTTGGCAGCGCAGTAAAATCCTATGTCGATAAGCATGGCGATGAAGGACTCCCAAAACTACAAGAGATGTTCAAGACTTGGCAATTCTTCCAGGCTCAACTTTCAAACATGGATATGGTGCTCTCCAAAACAAATATGAGCATTGCAGAACGCTATGCGGATTTGGTACCTGATAAGGAACTGGGATGCCGAATTTTCCGGAAAATTCGTGATGAATGGCAACTCACAGTAGATATGCTTTTTGCAATTACCGGTCAGGAAAAATTGCTGGAATCCAATCCATTGTTGGAACGGTCGATCAAAAATCGCTTCCCTTATCTCGACCCTATCAACCACCTTCAGGTTGAACTAATGCGAAAGTATCGTGCTCAAGATGATGACCAACAGGATGAGAAAATTCTGCGCGGTATTCAATTGACCATCAACGGTATTTCAGCAGGTTTGAGAAACAGCGGCTAAATCAACCGCTTGTCGTTTTCAGAACTTGGCATTAAGGGAATGATGATGAAAAGAGTAGTCAATCAAATTCCCGGGCTTTCAAATGGTCGAAAATAAAATTCTATTAGGCATAGATACAGGCGGACCTTACACCGATGCTGTTCTTTTAAGTGATGAGGCGGGCGTTATTGCAAAAGCAAAATCACTGACCACAAAACATGATTTGGCCATTGGTATTTCAGGTGCCGTTGATGCTGTGCTAGCGCAGTTTGAGGGCGATGTTTGCGAAGTGGCACTGACTTCTATTTCAACAACACTTGCTACAAATGCACTTGTTGAAGGAAAAGGTGGCAGTATCGGACTTGTCATGATCGGCTTTGATGAGAAGGACATGGAAAAATCTGGCTTGAGAGAAGCGCTCGCCGGAGACCCAGTAGTTTTCATCCCTGGTGGGCATGATGTTGCCGGCAATGAGCGCAAGCTTGATATGGCTCTGCTGGATGACTTCATTACTCAACATGGGTGCAATATTTCGGGATTTGCGATCGCGGGATATTTTGCAGTACGAAATTCTTCCCATGAACTAATGGTTCGCGATTTTCTTCAAGAAAGAACGGGTTTGGCAACAACCTGTAGTCATGAGCTTTCATCAAAACTTGGTGGTCCAAAGCGGGCTCTTACAACGGTATTAAATGCAAGACTTATCCCTGTTATTCAGGATTTGATTTTGGCATGTCGTTCGCACCTGGAAAAAACCGGTATCAACTCACCTCTAATGGTGGTTCGGGGGGATGGTGCGCTTGTTGAAGCAGATTTTGCGCTTAAACGCCCGATTGAGACAATTTTATCAGGTCCTGCAGCAAGCTTGGTAGGTGCAAAGTTTTTACTCGGCACAAAAGATGCAATCATTTCAGATATTGGCGGCACAACAACAGATGTTGCCATATTGGAAAAAGGATGGCCTCGAATTGAGCCAGAAGGTGCAAGTGTTGGTGGTTTTACAACCATGGTTGAAGCAGTCGCCATGCATACATTTGGGTTGGGCGGTGATTCAGTCGTTGAAATTGATGATGCGACGAAAACCAAAGTCAAACTTGGACCGCGGCGTCAAATACCCATAAGTTTACTTGCAGTTGATTATCAACAAGAGGTGATGCAAGCTCTTAAGAGACAATCACAGATGGAATATCCTACTCATTTGTGTGTGAAGTTTACCTATCGGGTTGCAGGAACTGAGCAACGCGTAGGTGGTCAAAATCCACGGAACTAAAACTATTTGAAAAACTCGATGATCATCCTCAACCGCTCGATACTCTTCTAAAAGGAGGTTCTGAAGGTGGAACATTAAACAAGCTGGTTTCACGCGGCTTGGCGCAAGTATCTGGATTTACACCATCTGATGCGATGCATGTATTGGGTTTTCAAAATAATTGGGATGCTGGCGCGGCCGAACTGGCAGCAGGTGTTTTATGCAGGGTGCGAGATCGATTTGCCCAGGCAATTGCCAATAACAGCGAAGAATTATGTCAAAACATAAAACAGCAGCTAACAACTCAAAGTAGCAATGTAATCCTGCAGACATGCATGGCTGAAGATGGTGTCAAAATTGGTGAGGGCGCTGCAGACTTAATAGCTCGCTCCCTTGATAGACAGGGAGGTTTCGTGAATTTCTCGCTCAGCCTAGATCGTTCTTTGGTAGGACTTGGAGCTTCAGCAAAGGTCTATTATCCGGAAATTGGTGAGCGTTTATCTTCTGAATGTCTCGTTCCAGAACACGCAGATGTCGCAAACGCCATTGGATCTGTGGCAGGCGAAGTACGTGTTCAGAAAACGGTTACAATTACAAGTTCTGACGGGGGCAGTTCTTTCCAGTTCTTGTCTGGTGGCAACTTGATCAATATGGTGGATGAAAAAGCAGTGATTGAGAAGGTAAAATCTGATCTTCAAGCTGAATTGGCCCAAATGGCCGATGAAGCGGGAGCTCAATCTCCAGTTTTTGAGGAAAATATCTAGGTTCAAGCGCCAACAATTGATGGATCTCGCCATTTTGTGGAAGCAATTATCCACATGAGCGCAACAGGTCGTCCAAAGTTTGATTAAGATCAATAACCGCTAATCAAGTGAATGTTATGAAAAGTGCGACGAAAAGTCGGGTGTGTTTGTTGTTAATGAGTCGCCACCTGTGATTTAAACATGTATTACAGAAAAAAATAATTATTGGGTGATGTTGTGAATTTCCAATCTTTTTTCCTGTCCCGTCTCGAAGAGCTAAAAGAAGAAGGCCGTTATCGTGTCTTCGCTGATCTTGAACGCCATGCAGGCAGCTTTCCTAAAGCTACCCGTTATGTTGATGGCAAGACGGAAGAAGTTACCGTCTGGTGCTCAAATGACTATTTGGGAATGGGACAACATCCATCAGTTTTGGCTGCCATGAAAGAAGCGGTGAGTTCATGCGGTGCTGGTGCAGGGGGTACTCGCAATATTTCCGGTACAAACCATTTTCACGTCAAGCTTGAAGAAGAATTAGCAGACCTTCATGGCAAGGAAGCAGCGCTTCTTTTCACCTCTGGTTATAATTCCAACTGGGCAACACTAGGCACACTAGGTGCTCAAATTCCTGGCTGTGTTATTTTCTCAGACGCCAACAATCATGCTTCAATGATCGAAGGCATTCGCCATTCGAAAGCTGAAAAACGAATTTGGAAACACAATGATGTTGAAGATCTTGACCGGGTTCTTTCTGAGTATGGGCCCGATGTTCCAAAGATAGTTGCGTTCGAATCCATCTATTCAATGGACGGCGATATAGCTCCCATCGAAGCAATTTGTGATGTGGCAGACAAGCATGGCACCATGACATATATCGACGAAGTACACGCAGTTGGCATGTATGGAAACCATGGTGGTGGATTTGCCGAACAAGAAGGCATCGCCCATCGTCTTACAGTAATTGAAGGCACACTTGGAAAAGCCTTCGGTGTGATGGGCGGATACATAACCGCCTCTGTTGAGTTGGTGGATTTTGTTAGAAGCTTCGCCTCTGGTTTTATTTTTACAACTGCATTGCCACCTGCATTGGCTGCGGGAGCATTGGCAAGCATCAAGCATTTGAAGCAAAGTCAGTTGGAACGAGCGCGCCATAAAGAGCGCGTTCAAAAAGTTCGTGCGAGACTTGATGCAGAGGGAATTCCGCATACCCCGAACCCGGGACACATCATTCCGGTGATGGTGCAGGACCCTGTGAAATGTAAATGGATTTCTGACCTGTTGCTCAATAACCATGGCATTTATGTGCAGCCGATCAACTACCCAACGGTTCCAAAAGGCACAGAAAGATTGCGCATTACACCATCTCCCTTGCACACAGATTCAGACATCGAAAACCTTGTTAGTGCACTGTCAGAGCTTTGGTCGCAATGCGCATTAGCGCGTTCAGTTGCTTGATTCATTTTCTTAAGGTCTTGAATCAAGTCTCTTGCTTCAGTCTATGAAATATTGAAAATAAAAGCTTATTTCTGAATCAATTTTATGAAATTTGATTGCCGGTAACCGAAAGGTTTGGATATTTGCGTGTGCCTTCTTTAATAAGGTCGCCAGTAACAGCCTCTTGCCAACGATATCCAACTACGCCGCGAGAAGCCTTTGCGATGACGTTATTGGCGATGGAAACTTGGCCAGTTCCTTCTACAACACTTACGTAAAATCCTGTTCTGGTGTCGCGAATAATATTATTGCTTGCGGACACATTGCGCAGGTATTCTCCCCAACCGAGCAACATGCCAAACTGTGAAGTGCGTTCTATGACATTGCCGGTAACTGCTATATCAGCTTCAACTAAAATGCCGGTACCAAAGATATGTTGTTCTTTGTCATAAGGAACATTTTCATGAATGTTACGGACAAGGTTATTTGAGCAAACTGACAGTCGTCCACCATGATCAAGGTTTGCGATAGAAATTCCTCGCGCGGCACCGTCAACAATATTTCCGGAGATCAATGCGCCCTGAAAAGCGAATTCAGAGTAGACAGATGTCTCCCCGGCGCGAAGACAGGTGTTGTTTGTTATCTGGATATTGCTGCAAGAATTAGATCTTATAGATGAAAAGGCACAGTCAGAAATATGGTTGTTGGAGATCATCACGCCATCTGCCTGCCAGGTATTTATGCCATTCCCATATTGGCCGGTGCCACCCATTACTGCTGAAATAAATTTAACACGGTTATTGGTGATGATCGTATTGTCCGCACCTACATCTCGCCGGTAAACCAGAATACCCGCATTGGCACATTCTGAAACAACGTTGTCAGAAATCATCAGGCCTGTGTTTGCCTGACCAACTATGCCAGCTGTTCCGACAGCAGTATCGATTTGGTTTTTGGAAATGCGGCCAGCAGAATTTGAAACTTCAATTCCCGATTTAGATGCATTGGTGATGTTGCAATTTTGGATGCTTACATGTTTGACGTTCACAATACCCAGATTTGCCTCCGCATAGTCCTTTACGGGTAGGAGACTACCATCAAGACTGATCCCATCCAGCTCAACATGATTTGCATTTTCCGCGTAAAGAAAATGATCACCACCAGCATATTCCAGTTTTGTTGCCCCATTAATGCCGTGCAATCTGGTATTTTTGGGTAGGGTGAGGTTTGAAACCTTGTATCGGCCAGGTTCTATGAAGACAGCCTGATTGTTTTTTGATGCAACATCCACGATTTTTTGTAGTTTTTTCCCTTGATCGCTAACTGCACCTGCCCGAAGTCCCTCAGAATTTGCATTAATCCCGCTGCTAACGGAGCGTGCAGACGCAACATTTGCTGTTAAAGCAATTGAACTTGCCCCTAAACCTACAAGGAAATTTCTGCGTGCGAGCATGTTTTACCTTACCTTTGGGTATTTTTATGCAGGAAACATGCCATTTTCTTGAAATCAGGCTTTGCGATTGTCTCAATTATACCCATCCTACTCCAAAACCCGAATGTTTTGGTGTGATATGATACGAAA
>JAAHTG010001670.1_pt1 | contig 14477 bp, 8 predicted proteins | sample 6116081 | NCBI WGS metagenome assembly JAAHTG01 (sample SAMN13939989, study PRJNA603662) | sponge metagenome | isolation source: marine sponge | host: Mycale hentscheli | place: New Zealand | collected 2005 | reverse complement strand
CTGATATGATTCAGTTGACTCACTTAAAACTGCAGCAGGTTATATCAAGAATGGTGCCTGACGGCGTGTTCTTAGATATGGACGGTTTAGCAGAGGTTGATCTTGGCAACGGAACTAATTATAATCCAGCCGAAGCGCTGAATATGTATTTTCAAACTGGCTCAGTGGTTGGTAGATCACTTACTCAAGACGGTGCTATGAACGCTGGTAAAGTTCCAGTTCAGGAATTGTCATCATCGTCAGGACAAGGAAAAATAGGTGCCTTAGTAAGTACATACAACTTTTACGTTCAAATGATTAGAGACGTAACAGGTCTTAACGAAGCTAGAGATGGTAGTTTACCAGATAGAGACACGTTAGTTGGGCTACAAAAAATAGCTGCACAACAATCAAACATAGCTACCAAGCATGTTAATAATGCTAGTTTATATATAACATTAAGATTATGTGAGAATATTTCTAAAAAGCTAGCTGACGTAGTAAGATTTCCATTAACAGCCGAAGCACTAAAGAATTCTATATCAACATTTAACGTCCAGACATTATCAGAGATATCTAATTTAAACTTACATGACTTTGGTATATTCTTAGACTTAGAACCTGATGAAGAAGAAAAAGCACAGCTTGAACAAAACATACAGGTTGCATTGCAGACAGGCGGTATTGATTTAGAAGATGCCATCGACCTTAGACAAATACGTAATTTGAAACTAGCTAATCAAATGCTTAAGCAGAAGCGTAGGTTAAAACAAGAGCGAGATCAAAAAGCGGCTCAAGCTAATATGCAAGCTCAGGCTCAAGCAAACGGTCAATTAGCGGAGCAAACAGCTATGGCTGAAACTCAAAAGCAACAAATACTAACTGATCAGAAAATGCAGTTAGAGCAAGCTAAGTCTCAGTTTGAAATACAAAGAATGCAAGCAGAGGCATCTATAAAAAGAGAGCTTATGGCTGAAGAGTTTAATTACAACGTGCAGTTAGCTAAAGAAAGATTTAATGGAGAGAAAAGCAAAGAGGTAGACATTGAAGATAGAAAAGATAAGAGAGCTAGAATAATAGGAACACAACAATCACAAATGATACAGCAGAGACAAAACGATGGAACACCTATCGACTTTGAATCTACTAACGACAATTTAGGAGACTTTGGCTTAGAGGCCTTTGGTCCTAAATAATTTTTTAATTTTATAATATTATATTATGTCAGAAGTAAATCAGGCCGTAGAGGTCAAACAAGAAGGTGAGTTTTCTTTAAAAGGTAAGAAAAAAACACCAAAGAAATTTTCCGATACATCAAGCAGCGAACCGGTTAAAGTTGATTTAACAAAACCTGAAGCACAGGGAGAGGTTGTGCCAGATGTCATTAAGGTTGATTTAACAGAAAAAAAAGAAACAGATGCCGTTCAAGAGTCAAGCACAGAGAGCGTGGATGTATATGAACCATCCGCAGATGGCAAAGAAGTGGGAGAAACACACGCCAAGCCCCAAGACACTACCCAAGAAGTTACAATCCAAGAAATAACTGAAGAAGAGGTAGACGAAAAAACAGTGGAGCTTTACGAGGAAGCAGAGCAAGCTGTTAAAGATCAAGTTACTCAGGGAAAGGATTTGCCTGAAAACATACAATCACTTGTAGACTTTATGTCTCAGACAGGTGGAACAATAGAGGATTACGTAAGACTTAATCACGATTACTCTAATGTAAATGAAAAGGTATTACTCAATGAGTACTACAAACAAACTAAACCTCATCTTGATAAAGAAGAAGTTGATTTTCTTATGGAAGATAATTTTTCTTACGATGAGGAGCTTGATGAGCCAAGGGATATTAGAAAAAAGAAATTGGCTTTCAAGGAAGAAGTTGCTAAGGCCCGTAAGGAGCTTGATGCTATGAAGGATAAATACTACCAGGAAATCAAGTTGAGACCTGGTGTTACCCAAGATCAGCAGAAAGCTATGGACTTTTTCAATAGATACAAGCAGCAAGAAGAGAATTCGAAAACTCTTCAGCAGGATTTTAAAGTACAAACTGAAAAAATTTTCAATGATGATTTCAAAGGTTTTGATTTCAGTTTAGGAGAAAAGAAGTTTAGATACAAGCTACAAAATCCATCTGAAGTAGGTAAATCACAGCTCAACATAAACACTTTTGTTTCAAAATTTGTAGACAAAAATGGAGCCGTGACAGACCCTTCTGGTTATCACAAGGCTATGTATGCTGCTATGAACTCGGATAAAATCGCTAATCATTTTTACGAGCAAGGAAGAGCTGATGGTATTAAAAATATTGTCGACTCATCTAAAAACTTAAGTAATGACAAGCCTAGGCAGGTTGCCGATGGAAACGTCTTTATAAACGGGTTAAAAGTAAAATCAATAAGTGGATTAGATTCGTCTAAATTAAAAATAAAAAAACGAAAATTTAACTAATTAAACTTTTAAAATTATGGCTTTAACACCACAATTTGGTTCGATAGTACCATCGCAGCTGCAACAGCCGCTTGCTAATAACTATCTAACATTTGACGGTGCTGCTGGCGGAAACTTCGCGCAGCAATACCTACCTGAACTTTACGAAGCAGAAGTAGAGCGTTACGGAAATCGTACGCTATCTGGATTCTTACGTATGGTTGGGGCTGAACTACCAATGACATCTGATCAAGTAATATGGTCTGAGCAAAATAGACTACATGTAGCCTATGACAACTGTACATTTAACAGTGGTGCAGGTACTATTACTATTCCAGTTGCTGCAAACATTATCAACGTTATATCTCCACAGCAAACTATCGTTGTGATGGATGACTTTGGTGCAGAATCAAAGTGTTTAGTAACAGGATCACAAACTGCAACAGGTGTATTAAACGTGTTACCTTACGGTTCTGCTACATTAGCTACTGAAGGACTAGTTGGTACTGTAAAAATATTTGTTTACGGTTCTGAATATCCAAAAGGAACAAACACTACAATTGCTGGAACTGGAGCACTAGCAGTAGCGGGTAACGATTACCCTATTCAAACAATAACTCCTGCTTTCACTCAGTTTTCTAACAAGCCAATTATCATTAGAAGCCAATATTCAATTAATGGTTCTGACACAGCTCAGATCGGTTGGGTAGAAGTTGCTACTGAAGATGGAACATCTGGATACTTATGGTACCTAAAAGCAGAGTCTGAAACTAGACTACGTTTTGAAGATTACCTAGAAATGTCTGTTGTAGAAGGTGAGCAGGTTGCTGCTACATCTACAATCGCAGGTGTTACCGGTACAGAAGGTTTGTTTGCTGCTGTTGAAGACAGAGGTAATGTACAGGTTGGATTCTCTGCTGCTACTGGTATTGGTGACTTTGATGATATTCTTAGAAACTTAGATACTCAAGGAGCAATTGAAGAAAACATGTTATTCTTAAACAGAAACACTAATCTTGACTTTGATGATATGCTAGCTGCAATATCTGCTGGTCAAAGCGGTGGAACTGCTTTTGGATTATTTGAAAACTCTGAAGAGATGGCATTGAACCTAGGCTTTTCTGGTTTCCGTAGAGGATCTTACGATTTCTACAAAACTGACTGGAAATACTTAAACGATGCTTCTACTCGTGGAGCTATGACTGGACCTGCGTCTATTGAAGGTATGTTAGTTCCTGCTGGAACTTCTACTGTTTACGATCAGATTCTAGGAACAAATATCAGACGACCATTCTTACACGTTCGTTACCGTGCTTCACAAGCTGATGACAGACGTATGAAGTCTTGGTTAACTGGTTCTGTTGGTGGAGCTTTCACTAGCGACCTAGATGCTATGACTGTAAACTTCTTATCTGAAAGATGTTTAGTTGTACAAGCTGCGAATAACTTCGTATTATTCAAAGGAGTGTAATTACTCAATAATAATTATCCCTGTCTTCGGGCAGGGGTTTTTATTTTTTTTTATAAACTATTTAATTATATTATATTATGGCTAAAAAAGCTGAAGCAAAAAAAGTTGAGGTTGCACCTCAAAAAGAAGTAGTAGTAGCAAAAAAAGTTGCTGCTCCAGTAGTACCTACAAAACCACAGTGGGAAATAAAACCTAGAACCTATATTGTTAAAGGTAACAAACAACCATTGACATTAACAATTCCAGGTAAACATACTAGAAAAAGCCCTTTGTTATATTTTGATAAAGATCAAGCTAAGCAAAGAGAATTAAGATATGCGACCAACATGAATAGCCCTTTTGCAGACGAGCAAAAAGGTGAAGCCACGTTAGGGCATATTACTTTTAGAGACGGTGTATTAAGTGTTCCAGAAGAAAATCAAATTCTTCAAAGGCTACTTAGTTTATATCACCCATTAAAAGATAAAAAATATTTTGAGTTCGACGCTGTTGAAGAAGCTGAAGATGATTTAGATATTATAGAAATGGAAGTGCATGCGCTTAATGCCGCAATGGAAATGGACGTTGATCAAGCTGAGGCTATACTCAGAGTTGAAAAAGGAAGTTCTGTTTCTAACATGAAGTCTAAAGAACTTAAAAGAGACTTGTTATTATTTGCTAAAAGAAAACCAGGTTTATTTTTAAACCTAGCTAATGACGAAAACGTTCAGCTAAGAAACTTTGGTATAAAAGCTATCGAAGCTCAAATAATTAACTTGTCACAAGATCAAAGAACTTTTCACTGGAGTTCAAATGACAGAAAACTATTCACTGTACCATTTGACGAAAATCCATATTCAGCTTTAGCTGCGTGGTTTAAAACAGATGAAGGTGTAGAAGTTTATAAATCTATAGAAAAAAGAGTATAAACAAGTGATACTAATATATTAGGGTATCATATCAATGGTACCCTAGTGTATTATAATTTAAAAAAGTATGGCTGTAAACGTAAACACTGTATATCAAACAGTACTGTCTATAATAAACAAAGAGCAAAGAGGTTATTTAACCCCTGCTGAATTCAATGAGGTAGGTACTCAAGTTCAATTAGATATATTTGAAAAATACTTTGAAGACCTAAATCAGCAATTAAGAGTACCACAAGCAGACGTAGACTACTCTGACAGGATTATGAATCTTGACGAAAAGCTAGCTATATTTAAAACATTTGGATCAGCTGTATATGACAATACAAGTAATCCAGGATTATCGTACTTTACTTTACCAACCGTAGACAAATACGGAGCCACTGTAGACTTTTACAGATTAGGTACTGCAATATATAAAGACGATAGAGGTAATCAAATAGAACTACAAAGATTATCTAGAACAGATTTCTACAATATAGAAAGATCTCCTTTAACAAAAGCAACAAAAAGTTTTCCTACGTATTTATACGAGAATAGAGGTAATATAAATAATGCAGGTGCAACTATAAATAGTCACTTGCAAAACGTTATGTATGTAAATCCTACTAGCATAACAAGTAATATAGAAGTTGATTATATAAGAAAACCTATTCCACCTATATGGGGCTTTAACACGGCTGGTCAAGGTCAATACATATTTAATGGTAATTATTTTGATTCTAGTTTAGGCACAGGCTCTAGAGACTTTGAACTACACGAGTCAGAGCAAGTTAACATTATATTAAGAATACTAGCGTATGCTGGAATAATAATACAAGATCCTTCTATAGTTCAAATAGCCTCGCAGCAAGTTCAAGGAAAAGAAGTAAACAAAAAAAGCTAATAGATGGGAGTTATAAACGAAACTAATCAACAATACTACGCTGGAGCTCAAGGGTTTACAGTTGAAAACGCTTTAGGTCAAACTGATTTTACATTTACTTTTGATACTAACTTAGTATTTGGATCTTTTGATCCTGCGGCAGTAGACTACGCATTAAATAATTTTAAGCTATATAGCAGTACTGATGGTATAACTTACACAGAATATATAACATCATACACCGTAACCGGTAACACTATAAAACTAGGTGTAGCGCTTGCTCAAAACAGCACTTTAGTATGTCAGTTAAAAAGACTAGATGGCGGAAGTTATGGTGCCAGAGACGCGTACGGTAATACTACAGAGCAAAACTATGGTAGTTATGAATATGTAACTTTGAACGATGTAATTAACAATTTCATAGTTGCATATGTAGGAGCAGGTAAATTAATACCAAGTGTAAAAAGAACTGATTTAATATTTCACGCAAAACGTGCTTTACAAGAATTTAGCTATGATACTTTAAAAAGTATTAAGTCTCAAGAGCTTACTATACCACCTAGCCTTAGCGTGGTTATACCTCAAGACTACGTAAACTATGTTCGTATGTCTTGGATTGATATGGCCGGTGTACAAAGAATAATATACCCAGCAAACAACTTAACTGACTCACCTTATAGAACACCTGTACAAGATTCTGAAGGCGTGCCAACTCAAGACAATTTTGGTGAAAATATACAAGGAACATCAATAACAGAAGAAAGATGGAGAAATAATAGCATAGGCACATTGGAAGGAGAATTTAATGCCAGTGTAGACTGGGCGGGGTTTGATTGGGGCTATGGCGGAATGTGGAACTTTGGTTATGGGCAATTATATGGAATAGATCCACAGTACTCTCAAATAAATGGTTGGTTTAATATGAACGACAGAGAAGGTAAAATATCTTTTTCAAGTAATCTAGTTGGTAGACTTATAATACTAGAATACATCTCTGATGGCTTAGCTTATGATATGGATAGTAGAGTACCTAAGTTAGCTGAAGCTGCTATATATGCGTACCTATCACATGCGGTACTAGCTAGTAGAATTAATCAACCTGAGTATATAATAAACAGACTTAAAAGAGAAGCTAGCTCTAAATTAAGAAATGCAAAAATAAGATTATCTAATATTAAGCTTGATGAGATAGCTCAAGTGATGAGAGGTAAATCTAAATGGATAAAACACTAGAATTAAATGGCAGAGTTTAAAAATGTTTTTATAAAATCTAAAATGAACAAGGATCTTGATGATCGCTTGTTACCACAAGGAGAATATAGAGACGCATTAAATATACAGGTCAGTAAGTCAGAGTCTTCGGATGTTGGTGCGCTAGAAAACGTTTTAGGTAATAGTGAGTTAATTAATTTTAAAGAAATTATTCCAGGTAAACCTGATGTGGTTTGTATTGGTTATTTAGTTTCTGAAGTTAACTCTTGTGTATTTTTCTTTTTAACAAACAACACTATAGCTAGTAACCCAAATGGTAGATACAACAAAAACCCGTTAACCAAACATTATATAATAAGGTCAATTATATCACAAGGTTCAGCTACGCAAAGTAACATACTAGTTGAAGGTTTGTTTTTAAACTTCTGGGAAGGAGCTCCTATATACGGGGTTAACTTGTTAGAAGAGTTATTGTTTTGGACTGACAACAGAAACCAGCCTAGAAAAATAAATGTAGATTCAGCATTGAATGACGCTAGTTATTATGTTATAGAAGACACTATTAGTGTAGCTAAGTACATGCCTTACACAGCTCCGGTGTTATGGGATGAAAGCATTTTATCCCCTGGAGATTACGAAACAACAATGAAAGACGTTGCTAGTAAAGAATATCCTAACGGAGGAATAGCTTCCACTAACGGTGCTGTGACATTTGTTACTACTTTTGCAATAGACAATGTAAGTGGTTATGTGTCACCAGGATCTACAGTCACAGGAAGCGGCGTAGCGGCTGGAACCACAGTTGTTAGTTACTCAGGTGGAGTTAGCGGCAACTTAGAAGTTAGTGTTGCACAAACTTTAGCTGACAACGTTGAACTAGTTTTTAATGCTAATCCCTACTACGACAGCACATATAGAGGAGATCCTGACTACTTAGAAGATAAGTTTGTAAGGTTTAGTTATAGGTTTAAATTTGATGATGGAGAATACTCTTTATTCGCGCCATTTACTCAAGAATGCTTTATACCTCAGCAAGATGGTTATTTTCTTTTTCCAGATCAAAACAGCTCACCAACCAGCGCTGAAATAGATAACAACGACATGTCTGCTTCATACAGGAGTACCGTGGTTGACTTCATGGAAAACAAGGTAAATGAATTAACTTTGTTAATAGAAATGCCTAAGTGCGGAGATCCGGCGTTACCTGCTACTAGTCTTAGTAATGTAGCTAGTCAGTTTAAGATAACAGAAGTAGAAATACTTTACAAAGAATCAGACGGCGCGGCTGTTATGGTTGTTGATACTATTAAATTTGGCAACCAGTTTGCAAAAACAACTAGTAGCAACACGTTATCATACGTTTATTCTGGCACAAAGCCGTTTAGAACATTGCCAGAAGATCAACTTACTAGAGTGTACGATAAAGTACCTGTAAAAGCACTTGGTCAAGAAGTAATAAGCAATAGAATTGTTTATAGTAATTTCCAAACAAAACACACTCCACCTACAACTTTAAATTATAATGTAGGAACACAGCCAAAACAAAACTTCAATGTTGCGCCTACAAACCCAACTCAATGGAGAACTAGTATGGTTGAATATCCTAATCATACTTTAAAACAAAATAGAAACTATCAGGCTGGTTTTGTCTTGTCTGATAGATTTGGTAGAACAACTTCAACCTTGTTGTCAAACACAGGAGATGGAGCTGTTGGTACCGTTAGTAAATTATCTACCGTGTATTCACCTTACAACGAAGGAAGTGGTGTTGTAGATGTGGGAACTTGGCCAGGTGACTCACTTTTTGTACAAGTAAACGAAACAATAAATGAAATACCTGTAGCACCTACACTTTACCCTGGCACGTACGTAGGGGATCCAACTTTACGCAATTATAATCCGCTAGGATTTGAAACATGGAAAGTAGTTGTTAAACAACAAGAGCAAGATTACTACAATGTATACCTACCTGGTATACTAGCTTCATATCCTGAAGACATAACTAAAGAACTAGGCCTCACGTCTCATGTGGTTTTACTTAATGACAATATAAACAAAGTACCTAGAGACCTATCTGAAGTAGGTCCTGATCAGCAGCAGTTTAGAAGCTCAGTTCAATTATTTGGTAGAGTTCAAAACACAAATACTGATCCGACAGTTATTGATACAACTAACATTGGTTTAGTAAACGAGCAATACTATCCTTCAAGATTTTCAGATACAGTTTCTACTATACAGGATGAAGCTGATATTTTTAATCTAGAATCACCTATATCTTCTGCAGAAATTACACTTTATAATGGTGCTTTCTACGAAGCAGAATCAAACCCTAGTATAGGTAGAATAAGTACAACTAATCAAATAGGTCAAATAAACCCCGCATCATCAGGCTTGCTAAATTACTCAATACAAAACCTAGCTGTATATGAGACAGAGCCTGTAGAATCAAAACTAGATATATACTGGGAGACAAGTACAAGCGGTACTATAGAAGATTTGAACGCTCAGGTTATAGAATCCGGCGGGCAGACTATATTTGAAATGGTAAACTTTGATTGGTATCTTTCAGAGTACTTTGGTGTACTAGATACTACAGTCGCTTGGGATCCAGCTATCGTTAATTCACCAGAGCCAGGTGCTGGGCCAGCTGCTATACTTGAAAACGGGTATTCAGGAAGATTTAGATCTGTCATAGGTGGAATAGATGCTGCCTCAGGTTCAGAAAATGGTGCTTTTTATTTTAGAGATTTTTCTGGTACTCCTCTTCAAAGTATTACTCTTGTAGATTTTGTTGTTACTGACGGTTTCGGTGTTGACGTCACTAGTGACTTTGATATATTGAAAATAGACGGAACAGCTAATGGTGGGTTCGGCTACTATACAAACTACAGGAACCAGCCGTCAATTACACCAGGCGCTGCCCACGATTCATTTATATTAGTTAATAAAAAACATAGAGTATTTCTTACAAGCAACGGTTTAGCCAATGATTTTTCTATTACAATAAAATTTCAAGATGACAATAACACAAGCAATCCAATACCTATAAAAACATTTCAGTTTCCAGGTGACAATCAAATTGATGAGACTTCTTTAGAAAATCTACAGACGATACATGTTGGGGGCGAGCAATTGATTACTCCTTTTGTACAGTGGGGACAAAACTCACTTCCTATAGAAGACTTTACCTTAAATACACCTAATCTACCAGGTTGTACACCAACTTTTTGCCCTGGTTTATTTTATGAGTATGGTTACGAACAAGGATTAACTGCCCCTGTGGATTTAGTTAAATTCTATGGAATGAATGGCGCTAATAAAAATAATAATGGTGGACTTGTTGCATCTACAGGACCTAATCAAGAAACACTTAAGTGGTCAATAGTTTTTGAACAACAACCGTTTACAGGCGATAATGATCCCTCGAACACTACGCCAACAATATTTGAAATAAACGAAGACACGGGTGTATTAAGAGAGATTGAAGCTGGTGTAGGTTTTGGTTTATATGCTTTAAGAATACTAGTACAATCTAATGATGGTTCGCAAGTTGATGCTAATTTTGATATAAAAATAACTATTGGTAGAAAAACAGCAGATGGTTCCTTTGACAACAACAATGAACCCTACGACTTGTACTATGATAACAGCTATGTCTTTAGTCTGCATAACACAAAAGATCTAGCAAACACGGCATTTAGTGATTTAAAAGGTGGAGGACCCCCATTAGGTGGTAATATAGAAAACAGTTTTAAGAAAATATTTCCCGACGTAGCTAATCTTGCAACAGAAATTGATCCTGAAACTTTAGTTGGTTTTTTTAATAGTAATGGTAACGGTAGTTACGTGTATGGTGCCCCAGGACAACAACAATATCAAAAACTCAACGCAGTTCAGCCAGGTACAAATGCAAGCTCTGAAGGGGCATTGACCCAGGGTACAGGTTACATAAACATAGAGATGTTGATAAAAGGTGTTGAAACAGGACCGTACGGAAATACTTTTCAAACTTCACAAGTATCTTGGGCTGTAGAGTATAGAGAGATAACACCAAGTGTAGGTCCTTGGAAACCAGCTACAGATATTGAAGGTAATATACTTTCTTGGAATAACGACTTAACTGGTAGCACAGAGACAAATCCACAGCAATCAGGCAGAAGGTTAGATAAAGATGTACCTTCTGGAAGCCTTTCGCCGTTTAGCACTTCAACACATTCATCAGCTCACAACCCCCCGGCTGGTCAACCAGAAACCAGGCAGATATACGGAGCGGCATATCCTACAATTATCGATGGTAGCGGTAATAACGATACTCCAGCTAACTTTGTACAGTACAGAGCACAATTTAAATCAAGCGGAACAGCAAATTCAACTCCTGAAATTTACTTAGGTAGATGGGTTGTGGTAGGTGAAAGTCCTATTTATGGTAATACTATCGCACCCGCTTGCTTTGGAGAATACCGAGTAATAATACAAAATATAGGTGGTGAGTGTGATACGTGCCAAAGTAAAATAGTAGGAACTTTGCCCGGTCAAAATACAAACCCATACTCATTAAGCTTACCTGCCAGCCAGCCTCAAATTGCTGGAGTGATGAATGTAGGTGATTTTTACTATGACTTAAAACCATTAAACTCTCCTAGATCATATGCCTACATAGTTGATACTACTATATATGTTGATCAACCTACCGCTCTTAATAATCCCATGGACAACGTGGTAACCATGTACGCTGAAGAAGGTGTTAATAGATATGTTAGTCAATTTTATACAGACCCTGGTTTAACACAATTAGTAACAAACGCTACGACCCCTGGCTGGAGTAGCGCTAGTGTAGGTTTTATATCTTATACAGCTGCAGCGGGTACCGATGGCAATTCTAATGTACCTTATAGTGCGTACACTGCACCTATAAACCAACCACTAACAGAAACAGTAGGGCCAGCTCTTGCTGCTGAAAACGCAAGTGTAGAGAATGGTGGATCCCAGTCTGAGCAATGGCAAAGGTTATGGGCGTGCCAAATAACACCTACTACTGGTAGAAAAACACCAAAATCATCTGTAGGTAGAATTTAATAGTTAAGTAAAGCGTTCTTAAAACATGTAATCTAATATATATAATGGCATTAATAGAAGTAAAGTATTTTAACTCTTTTACACTAAGGAAGACTATAAAAGATCTACCAGGTCTAGGTGTTACAAACCCCTACAATATCAAGTGGTTTGGATCAAGAGGTATACCTAGTGCTATAGGTGGTTATGGAGATTATGGTTTTCCACCTGAAAGCACTTTAAATTGGGCGATAGAAGAATCAAGAATTAGAGGTGGATATAATAATACGTCTGTTTCTTTTGGAGCTAAAGCTTATTTAGTAGAAGACGAACCTCAAGGAAGTGTTAGAGGTAATGCTATGATATACTCAGGTATATTTAATTCTAGAACTGGTATTAATCAAACTAACCAGTTTTCAGTAGCAGAAGATATAACAAAAGCAACTGACCCAGCCAATGGTAGTATACAGAGGTTATATGCTGAAGACAGTAATCTTATTATATTTTCTGAAAATAAAGTGAGTAGAGCTTTAATAGACAAAGATGCAATATACACCGCTGAGGGAGGTGGCGTACCTGTCAGTCAATTAAATTTGGTTATAGGTCAAATAACTCCCTACGCTGGTAATTTTGGTATATCAGATAATCCAGAAAGCTTTGCTGTGTATGGGTACAGAAAATATTTTATAGACAAGAACAGAAATGCTGCTTTAAGACTATCTAGAGACGGTATAACAGAGATTTCAAACTATGGTATGATTGATTGGTTTAGAGACAACCTAAGTACTGTAGATTCAGTTAGCTTTGGACCAGGTAGGATAGTTGGTGGATGGGATATTTACACGAAGCAGTTTACGGTTTCTTTACAACAACCAAATAGTGGTTCAACAACTGGCGGGTATAATACGCTTCAATTCGACGAAGCTGTATTAGGTTGGCCATCGTTCTACAGCTTTAAACCAACTTGGATGTTAAGTTTAGGCGGTAGGTTTTACAGCGTATCAAAAGGAAGTGGAGCAAGTGATATTCTTTGGTTACATAATAACCCTAAGTCTGATAGAGCAGAGTTTTATGGCGCTAAATATAAATCAAATATAACATTTGTAGTTAATCCAGATGTAGGTAGAAGCAAAGTATTTAAAACTGTAAACTACGAAGGTAGTAATGGTTGGGAAATTATATCTTTTGTATCTGACATAACAGGTGTTGATAGTATAGAAAACACAGCTTCTAATATACCAGTGTGGCTATTACCACCAGAAACTAGAGATACAACAAATGGTATATATAGTTATTATGAAGGAGAATATATAATAGATCCTAGGCCAGCTGCCGCTACATTTAATACAGCGGTTTACAGAACAGACTATGTAAGTGTATTTGGAACTGATAATCCACCTTACAACAGATTGTATGCTGGATTTACAAGAAAAGAAAATAAATACTATGCAAACCTAGTTAACAACTCAGAGGCTACAGCAGCTGAAGTTAGGTTTGGTAATCAAATGACAGGTATAAAAGGATATTACTGTACAGTAGTAATAGAAAACGATGCTTATACAAATCCAGGTGGAGCAAAAGAATTATTTGCTGTCAACTCAAACTTTAGTATAAGTAGTTAAATTAAATCAAATCAAATGGAATTACAAGTTAGAAAACTAGAGGAAACTGATTGGGACACTTTAGTTAAATGGTGGGACAAGTGGCCTAAATGGGTTAATCCACCAAAAGGTTTTTTACCAGACAATGGTACTGGCGGATTGATGGTGTACAAAGAAAATACACCTATTGTAGCTGGGTTTTTATACTTTACAAACTCAGACGGCGTGCTATTAGAGTGGATAGTATCTAGCCCAGACTATAGAGAAAAAGACCGTAAACAAGCTTTAGAGTTATTAATATCTACGGCTGAAGAGACTTGCAGATTAGCAGGTAAAAAACACATGTTTAGTATAGGTAGAAATAAACACCTAATAGAAACACACAAAAAGTTAGGGTGGACTGTAGATTCAGATCCATCATACGAATTAATAAAAAATGTATAAATTATGGCAGTAGTAACAGCGGTAGCAGTAGGGACAGCAGCAGTTGTAGCGGGTGGTGCGATTCAGGCTGGGCAAGAGCATAAAGCAATGCGTGGTGCTAATGCAGAAAAAAACAGAGCAGCTGCTAAAGTTGCTTCATTGCAAAACAGTAGACAGACTATAACTAATCCATATGCAGGCGTTACGTCTTTAGCTAACTTAGCATCAGACCTTTCTGGTCAAATGTCTAATCCCTATGCTAATCTAGGTGTTGCCACTCAAGCTGCGGAAATACAAATGGAGCAAAGCGACATAGCGTTAGCTAACTCACTAGATGCCATGATGGCCACGGGAGCTAGTGCTGGTGGTGCAACCGCTTTAGCTCAAGCTGCTTTGAGAAGCAAGAAAGGAGTAGCTGCTAGCATAGAACAGCAAGAAGCTCAAAACGAAAAGCTTAAAGCGCAGGGCGAGCAAAACTTACAACAAAGACAAACACAAGAACAACAACGATTACAACAAATAGCTATATCTGAAGGAGC
>JAAHTG010001500.1_pt1 | contig 14486 bp, 14 predicted proteins | sample 6116081 | NCBI WGS metagenome assembly JAAHTG01 (sample SAMN13939989, study PRJNA603662) | sponge metagenome | isolation source: marine sponge | host: Mycale hentscheli | place: New Zealand | collected 2005 | reverse complement strand
GAGTTTAAAATATAATAAAAATAATATTTATTTAACACTATAATATGAGCAATCAGGAAGAAATCGTAGTATCACGTAGAAATTTATTTTTAAATTCTGAAGATAGAAATAAAGACGTTAATTCCGATGTGGCATACAACGGGCAAACATTAACAGTTCCACTACAAAATTTAAATATTGTAGCAAATGATAATCAGTTTATTAGATTAAAATTAGAATCTTTTATGGCACCAAATAGTTTTGATAATCACGCCGCTCTTGATCAGGTTATTTATACTTATTTTGGGGGTAATTTAATACCTAAAGTAAACAACGGAGATCCATTACCTTCGGCACAGTTAGTACACAATTATTTAACATTACCAAGATACACATCTTTCTCGGATGTAATTACAGACACCGCAAATACGGTAGCATTAAATTTTCAGGCGGCCGGTTTTCCGACGGCAGATTGGGATTACGATTTTAGTGGAATCGCAGGTCAAGGTACGGCTCTATTTCCAGCGGTTGCACGTAACGGTGTAGTTGCCCCTTCGGCGTTTTCGTCTACATCGGTGCCAAGTAAATATGAACCGGTGGTCACTTATGACGATATTGGCTACTATTCTCAATCTGGATACAACGGAATAGCGGCATATTTTACACTTACACAAAATAAAACTTTATATTGGGGAGCAGAAAACAGTGGTTCTTTTGTCCCAACATTAACTTCGGGAAGTCTTGTAGATAATACCGCTTCCGCCACCGCAATCCAAATTACTTCTTTTCAAGATTCCGATGTGTATTTACAGGTTGGAGGTCGTAAGGGATACACACAACAAAAAGATTTTCCACTGGGAACTACGGCCCAACAAGGTGCTGAGTGGGCTGCTTCTAACTGGATTGCGGAAGCAACTACGGCAGGGTCAAAGAATCAACTATTTGATGTTACTTACAACACGGCAATAAATGGTGTTGCCGCAGGAAGTCGTGCTACAATAACAGTTATAATCCGAACAGTTTTTAAAATGCAACTAAACATTAATAAAATGTTATTTTTACGAACAAATTTATCAAGCACAAATTATCAGTCAAACAATTTTAATCAACGGCAATCTGTACAAAGCAGCGATGAATTATCTGCCTCAAATATTTTAGCTTGTTTCCCAATGAATACCGAAACTATTTATTATACAAATTCTGGTGGAAATACTTGGCAAATGGATATTGCTCAAAGAACCATTCCTACGCTAGAATTATTCTTAACAAATAAAAATAATAATGAACTTATCAAAGATAACGCAAATCCCAATATTGGAACCCCTAATTATAATATTAATTTCCAGTGTGTTTTAAGAATTGAGGTTATAGAACGTGCTGTAATCCAACAGGGTCAAGAACAGCAAAATGCTCCAGGGGAACTTCCGGCAAGATTTACAAGCAATCTCAGTATTAATCAATCTCATGGCAATAACTTTACACGTAATAGTAATTTTACGCGATTAGCACAGCGATCTGGACGTTAAGGTGATAAATCCCCTTAAACCCCAAAAAAGAAGGTTTTAAAGGAAACTGGTTTCCTTTATGAGTAAGATAAGTTTAAAAAATGTAAAAAAAATCTTTTGTAATATTAATATAAACAATATGGGTTCCATGATGAATGACGCTCTTTCGTATTTTAGCAACCAGCTCTCTGGTTTCTCTACCAATACCTTCAAGATCATGCCACAAGGGAAGACTGGAGGTATTGCATCTGGTGATATTGTAACCGTAAATCTTCCGTCGAATTCCATCATCGATTTAAAAAGTTTCCAACTCCACCTGAAGGCGACTGTTGCGGGAACTACCGCACGTCTACCTAACGGAATTTCATCGCTAATCCAGCGTGTTGAGATTCTTGCTGGTGGTGTCCAACTTGCACAGGGTGTTCAGTATTACAATACCCTTGTAAAGGTTAAAGAAGCACTATGTGAATCGATGGCAAATCCAGTCGCTGGTCATCCTGATATTGTCCGCCTTAACAATCCCCTTGACGGTGCTGTACAGGCAACATCGAGCTTTGAACGTGTCCCTGGTGCTTTCCTCGATGCCACCGATTCTCCTTTCGTAATTGATCACTGGGAGGGATTTTTAGGAACTGCTGCTCCTCGCTACCTAGACCTTAGTCTTTTACCTGATGTCCAGATTCGTCTATATATGGCATCTAATACCGTTCTAACTGCTTCGGCAGATGTTGCAGCAGGTGCCGCACTTATTTCGACTGCCGATGGTTCCGCCTTTACCGATAGCACAGTTGGTGAAGCAGCAACCTACGAAGTATCCAATGTATTTGCTACTTGCGAACTTATCTCTCTTTCTGATGTTTCGTACGATAATATGTTAACAGAAATGATGGCACAGCAGTCGTTCCTCGAGGTTCCCTTCAAAGCATACTATTGCTTTTCGCAGGGCCACACAGGTTCATCTCGCTTCCAGGTTTCTTCTCAGTCTATTGACCGTATCTGGTCTGCTTGGCAGTACAACGGGTCCGCAAAGGTTGATAGTCAGGCAACTGGACGTAAATACCCTTTCACCGCTCAGGCAGCACCAATTCCTGTTATGGGATATGCACCCAATCCCGCCCTTCTTGAAACCCACGGTTCTTCAAAGGAAAAATACACCGCTGCGTGGGAATGCTTCCAGCAACCCGTTGTAGGTATGGAACTACAGTATCAGCTTAATGGAGCTATGATTCCACAAACGCCACTAACTTCTTCCCAGCTTCTACCTTTCTCTGGCCACAATCTACCGCCCGGTAAATACGTTTCTGATAAACTATCTATGGCACAGTATCTCAAATCCAACTTCGTCCAGTGCCTCCGCCTTAATATGGCGGGTTCGGAAGATGGTCGCATTCTGTCTGGTATTGATTCCCGCTCAGCAAATTTACAGGGTCTGTTAAATACCACTGGTGCTACTTTTGAATCTGACGAACCCTACAACTCTTTCATTGCTGTTGAAACTACCTGTACATTAAGAATCATGCCTGGCCGTGCCGTTTCGATAATTAGTTAGAGTTATACCAAAAAAATAAAAAAAAAATGAACTTAAAAATAATACACATGTATAACTATTAAAATGATTGCATATAACGAGGTTAATTTTTACCCGATTCCTAACATAGAAAAATACTATATTAGTAAATGTGGTAAAGTATTATCAACTAAGAGAAAAAATCCTATAATTTTAAAATCTACAATTGCTCCTAACGGATACGAAATAATTAAAATGTATTACAATAAAAAACACAATTTTAAAACAGTTCACAGATTAGTTGCTAAAACATTTTTACCTGATTTTGATGAAGAATTGCAAGTAGACCATATCGATAATAATAAATTAAATAATGATTTATCTAATTTAAGAATGGTTACAGGGAGTGATAATGAAAGAAATGTGTTAAGTGCAGAGGGTTATACTTATGAAAAAAATAAAAATTTTATTAGAGCACACTGGTATGAAGAATGTGGTAAGCAAAAAAGAAAAGGTTTCAGCGTTAATTTATATGGATTTGCTTTTGCATTTTTATTAGTAACAAATATTCGTGAAGAAATGGTTGATAAATATTATAATCGTGTTTAAAAAATATAAAAAAAATATTTGTATAAGGTATATGACATACGGAATCACAACAAAACCGATTGGACTTCGTTCAGTGGAACGTGGTCCTAATATTACTAAAACATTACCTCTACAGAATGTAGGTCAGACAGGGGGTTATACGAATAGAAATCACAACAAAAGCACATTAGGTAAACTATATTATCAGGGTGTTGATTCGGCACCGCTCGATTTAAACATTATGACTAATTTAGGAGCAGTAAGAGGGGTTCATTTGTGTGAACCCGCATACAATACAATTCGGGTTTTACGCCGACCACCAGTAAAAGCTACAAATGCCTTTCAAGTACCAACTGGATTTGCAAGAGATCAACGCACAGGTGCCGCTACACAAGGCCCCGTGCTTAAAGAACTACCTGTTGCTCGTGGTAATTTTTCCAGAGAATAGGTGTTTAATATTTCATTTTTATAATATTTTACTTTATTAAAAATGACGTGCGATTCAGACTGCGATAAATGCGGAGATTGCAAAGAAAAAGATAAATTAAACTATTGTAAAAAAAAAGAAAATGCATCTAAACTTGTGTGTAAAAACTTTCATTTTTTTGAGCAATTGGAAAGTTTTAGCAAAATACGCCAAGAAAGAAAATACGTTTTAGGTTCGCCTGTTGAATTACCAAAACCAAAACCACAACCGGATCCAGATGAAGAACCAGACCCAGAACCAGAACCAGACCCTAGCGGTGAAGACCCTGAAAAAGAGATTTTACCTAAACTTCCAAACATTTCTGCGTACACTTCGTGGCGTCCCACTTTTAAAAATACGGCAGATATATTTAATGAATTACGCGAAGAAAACTTTACGGTAAAAGAAATAAATGATATGATTTCGGTTGCTGAATTATCAAGTTTAAATTATCACCCATATTTACACCAACTTGCTTCACTTTCAGCAAATTTTATTGGGCCTGCGTTAATGGTTGGCGGTAATGCATATTACGCTTACGAAAAACGAGTTAGAGACAGTCAAATAAGGGCGAACCGAAGATCGTCTACACGAACAAAAATTGATCCGACAGAAAGATATGACCATTTTAAAGACGAATTTGGCCCTCCTAAACAAGAACCGCCGAAAAAGAAACCGTCGAAAAGAATTAAGGCAAGAGACCGTGCTCCGAGGGGTGAATCCACGCGTGCAAGACAATTAAAGACAACAAGTGCAGATGATGTTGGTGTAGATGATGTTGGTGTTGAAATGTCGGGCGGCATAGACGGAATGCCAAATATACCTTTATCACAACAAACCGGAGGTATACAAAGACCGCCACCTGACGACCCAACAAAACCACTCGACCCTAGTAATCCAAATATACCTTTATCACAACAAACCGGAGGTATAAAAAGACCGCCAGTTCCACCAGCTGGCGATCCACCATCTGATCCACCACCTGGACCACCAGAAGAAGAATCTTTATTACCACCAAAAACACAAACAATTGACCGCGACACAACACCAGAAGACAAACAACCATTAATAGGTGCTGGCGACGAACCAAGCACGGATGCCCCAGACACGGATGCCCCAGACACAGGAGACCAACCTGACCCAACTATTACTGCCGACCCAGAACCAATTGAGGAAATAGACCCATTTGAAACCGCATTAAACCAATTTACCATAGAAAGTAATGTTACATTTACGGACGGTTATCAGTCATATTTAAAAAATTTTACAACAAAAGATTTAGCACCAGAAAAAATGCTACCATCAATCAGACTTTTTTATAACACGCAAGTGCAATATTTTAATTCTAAAATACCTATATTACAAAGCGATCTTGATAAAAGTTTTGACTTATTACAAGAAGACCTCGCACAAGTAAATGCTAAAAATTTGGAGGGTGCGGCAATATTAGAAAAAATTAAAAAATCAACCAGTTCCACTCGCCCAGCACTAATAGAACAAGCAAACCAAATAAAGACCGAATTGCAGGTTTTAAATACGGATTTACAATCACAACGTGCGGTATACAATACAAATTATACTAGTTATAAAAAGATGGTGGATGACAATAATTATTTTCGTGGTCAAGATTCCGGTTATGAAAAAATAAGTATGAACCCACAAGTTATTACCGATAATGATACTTTTACCTCAGACATAGAACCAAAAGCAGATATTTTAAATTTTGCGGCAGATAATGCCGATGATGCTATACAAACGGCAAAATCGGAGGGAGCAAGTTGGGCTGCGGAACAGCAAGTAAAGGTGGTACAAGCAATAGAAGCGTACAACGATGCCAATGACGCAAACCTCGATATTTCGAAAGGTGAAATAGAAAAGATAATAAATGCGGGTGGAGATTACGAAAGTTCTATTACCAGTTATTATGACACATTTAAACAAACACAATTAAATTTGGTAGAAGTTCAAAAAAATTCTCTAACCGCTAAATTTAATTTGTTTAAAACTAGTATGGGCGAATTAGAATCCGCTAACCAAGACGTTTTAGCAGAAATTTTAAAATTTAATGCTATGAAAACGGATGGTTCAAGCGTAGAAACGGTAACCGCGGAAAAAGTAAAAATTAGTGGAATGTTAGATAATTTAAGCAATCTTAAATCGGAATCAACGGCCGCTTATACATCATACTTTAACCAAAGAGGTGTATATGATTCTACTGTTAACGCGTCAAACCAAGCAATAAAAGATGTTAATTCAAAATATAAAAATCCCCCTGTTCCAGACGACGTGAAATCATTTGAGCAATATGGAATAGATACAAGTTATACACAATCCGAAATTATGGAAAATATACAAGAATTTAGAGGCATAATTTCGAAGGGTTTACAATCCGTGGAAGCACAGGCTGAATTACAAGCATTAACAAATTCCGCCAACGAAACAACATTAGAGGTCGCGGATGCTAATATTACACAATTAGAAGCACAATTAAAAAATGCACAAAGAGCATTAACTGATGCAAAAACCGCATTAAATAAAGCGATGAATACCGCCACAACTAGTACAGAGGCTATCGCAAAAGAAGAAGATGGAAGTCTATTTTTTACGGCGGCACAAAACGATATTAAAGCGGTCAAAGCAGCAAAAGCAACTTACGATGATATATTTAGTAAATGGTCTACAAAAAGAAATCTATTAATTGACGCAATACAAGATAGAAATACATCTGATGCATTTAATCAACTAACAGAAGCGGGAGAAGCACCGGCTGAAACTCTATACCCCGCCAGCGAAACCGTAAGCACAAGCGAAGATGTATTTACATCATTTAATGAAGTTAAAAGTAGTAATACTACAAAAATTTCTAGTTTGGTTGATACATTTAAAACAAATATGATGAAAGTTAAAACAAATAATTTACAAAAACCTAATTATACCAGTATAAACTCTGAAATTACAAAAAATAAAAACTTACTTAGAAATGCTCAAAGAAGATTAGCCACCGCAAACAAAAATTTAGATAAACCTAATTTAACAGACGCACAGAAACAAAACTTCCTCGCAAAAGCAAAATTAGAACAAGATACTATTAATGAACTAAAACAAGATCTTTTAAATTCGGAAACTGAAAAATCAACAATGCAAGCAACATACAAATCAGAATTGCAAGCAGTAGAAACAACCACAGATGATATTATAAAAAATGATTTTAATTTACCAGTAAGTGACACAGTTCCAGATGTGTATCAAACGCAAATGGATAGTTTAAATACGCAAATGTCTACTCTTGCGGAAGATATAACTGAAACTATGGCTATGGATCCTGAAATAAATTTCGAACCGTCGGAGATTCAAACTTTAATTGGTGGTCTGAGCAAATCATACGTCTATAAAGACACGAGCATTATGGCACGTGCGGTAAGAACTATTAGAAGTTCCAAAGTTTTATACACGGATTTATTTAGTAGATTTAATATAGTATCGCCAGAAACATCCGCATTCGAAATAGCAGAGGGCGTTGAAGAAGCATCGCTTGGGTCGAGGGCGATGTCCGGTACGGCGGCATTAATTGGTGCTGGTTCATCATTTATAAGTCGAGCAATTATGGCTCCTTTAACAATTGCCGCATCAACTTTAACTGGTGCCGCAATAGGTGGTCAATTAGTATCATTAATTGGTCGAAGTATGGGTCCGATTGGAATGGTTTTAACACTTGCTGGTGCCGGATTTCAAATTTGGGTTGATATGAAAGCACAACCACCGGCGAATTTTGCGATACAAGCAACAGACTCCACAAGAGATAATCTGGTGATGCCGTTGCCTGCTGTGGCCCCAGATAGTTTACGCGATACCACACACGATCAATATGGTCTTTTCCAAACAACAAGTTATTTAAATTATATGAAATATTATTTAAATGATACAGATAAATTTCAGACCGCTATTAATGGTGGATATTCGGCCATGGACGCATATAGAAGTGTTTTTACAGGCTTCCCTTTGGTGTATCACTCCAACACCCAAGGTTCAATGGAGGGTCGTGGTGGAATGACTGGTGTTTCTTCGAGCCCAGCATATTATTCCGTTGATTATACAAACCCCACAGAGGGACAAGCATATTCGTATTTTCAGTTAATGTATAATTCTATAAAACAAAAATATAATACATTCGTCGCAGGTGGTATGGACCCAACAAAAGCAATGAATTTAACAATTACTACTTATCAGGGTCAGGTTAAGTATGCACAGGACAATAATCGTCCACTATACGTATCAAGATATACACAAGATAATGGTGGTTATGCGTATGGTTCTATTAACGGCTATTCCGAAAAAGACACAGCAAAGGCCTTGGCGGAATTTAAAGAAAATCCATATGTTTTTGCTGGATTACCAAAAAGCACTTTAACTCTTATGGGTTTACCAGATAATATAAATGACGTAGGATTTTTAGATTCAGACCAATTTAAAACAATTACACAAAATAATAGTTTTTACCAATCAGAATACGACCAAGTCCAAAAAGAAGTAAAAATTGCGTCAGCAAACGCACAAGTTGCCTCATTTAAAAAATTAATTTCGAACATACCTGACGACCAAACAGAAGTTAAACAATACTTTTTATATCAATTAGATCAATTACAACAAGATCCACTTATTGCATCAGATTTAACTGGTTTAAATAAAATGCGTGACCCATTCCCCCCACCATTAAATTTAGTTCAACAAGATTTCTTGGATATATTAAATGATCCGTATTATTTCAGTATTAATGCCGCTTGGGATGCACAAACAGACCAATATACAAATATAGATGAATTTAGTGATGATAATTTAAATAGTCTTCCCTCTTGGTTTTCTCTGGACCCAACCGATGATAATGATTTTAATGTTTCAACAATTGAAAATGCAAAATTGGCAACGGAAACAAGTTTACAGCAACAGTTAGGTTTATATGATTACAATTTAGCAACCATGGGTAGCGAAGGTGGTAAAGTTTTTCAAGATACATACACTTATCACACTGATACACTAGAAGATGTAGCTGGTGATTTAACGAAATTAAAACAGGCTGGAACACATTGGTATTTATGGATATTAAATTCGCCTGACCAAAAAAATTTATTAAGATTGTACCAAAGTTATTACAAACAATATCAACTCGAAGGTGTTGACGATGCATCAGATTCCGCGTATCAAACAATAATTAATCAACTTCAATTAGCCGTCGATAATGGTGATGATTATAGAATCTACACTGAACATAGTCCAGATGGTTTATTAGTCAACGCTTCATCAGCTATGGGTGCCTTAAATTCTTCACAATTAGCGTATTATCAGGCGTTATATAATCAAGATCACACAAGATACCTCGGCTATAATGATGCGGCACTACTGGCGTTGGGGTTAAATAGTCACTTGGCCAACGGAGAATTATTTCCAGGTGAAACAGTTGGCAGGAACAATGAAACTATTAATCCAGATTTACTCGCACATTTTACATCTATGGTTTCAAATCGAGATTTAAGTTTACAAAAGTTAGAGATTAATGGGGTCGTTTTTGGCGAACCGATTCCTGTTTATGAGGCCGACGGCAAGTTCTCAGGAACATATCTCAATCCGTCCGATGAAGATTATGATTCAACATTCCAAACAGAATTTCCCACATATAATTATGCAACGACCGGTTATGACCCGTATGCCACCACGACACAGACACAAAGCACGCAAGATATCGATGACGCACCGCCAGGTACGGACACAGCTACAACCGACACAACCACCGCAGGTCAAAATAATACTAATACTGGAACTTAATTAGTTCAATATTATAAAGTTAAAATATTTTTTATATTATATAAATGGCTGCAAATATATCATTCGGAACTCCATTTGGAGAAAACCAGTTGAGAGTAAGAAGAACAACACAATTAGGACAACTAACTGATGTAATTTATGACGGCGACGATGGTAATTTAATTATTGGTGAAGACGCCGGAACAGGTTTATTAGATTCTGTCGATGGTGTAATTTTATTAGGTAAACAGGCAGGACAAGCTGGTGCCGATGTTAAGGAAGAAGCAATCGCAATCGGATTACAGGCAGGTGCTCTTGGAATTGGCGAATCAAGTGTTTGTATCGGTCGTTCCGCGGGTCATGGAATTAATGCGAAAGACGCAGATGATTCTGTAATTATTGGTGCCAGGGCATGCTCTGGTTTAAGCGGAACTTACAACGATGATTGTGTTGTAATTGGATCAGATTCTGGAATTGGTGGCACAGGTGCTTCTTCAATCTGTATCGGCGATACGGCATCGGCAAAAGGTGATCGTAATATTTCCGTGGGTAAAAATGCTAACTTAAATTCAACGTCTACCCAGTCTATTTGCGTTGGAGAAAATGCTGGTCGTGGAACTACTACCGGAACACTTCAAGGTAACGATTTTATTTGTTTAGGCAATGAAGTAGGGCAAGCACCTGATATTCAATCAAAAAGTATTAGTATCGGTTCAAAGGAAATTAATAGTGGATTTAATAATGCTACGAGTGATGAAGGTATTGGTTACGGTTCAATTGCTATTGGAACAAGTTGTAATGGTGTTGCTAATTCCACCGCAAAAAGAGGCGACTTATCTGTTATGATTGGTGGTGCGTGTGCTTATAATGGAATTGCTGGTAATTCAGTTGCTATTGGAGCATTAGCAGGAACTACAAACCCCCCATCGGAAGGAACTGTAAGTATTGGATTTAATGCCGGGGCAGGGACTTCGGCATCAGTTAAAAGTAAATCTGTACAAATCGGAGATAGTTCTAATATTGCTGGAAGTGGGTTACAATCTTGTGCTGTTGGGTATAATTCAAATTCTAGTGGTGATTATTCGCAAGCATACGGTGTTAATTCTCTCTCAAGTGGTATTTCTGCGATCGCCGTAGGAGCTGGTGCACGGGCCGTAGCAACCGGATCTATCGGTATAGGAGGACGGTATAACGGAGGAGCCCCATATGGTGAACTTGGTACAAAAAGTATTGTAATTGGTGATGGAACTGCTCTTAATGGTGCTGTTGGTGAGGGGTCAGTTGTAATTGGTGAAAGTTGTGCTTTAAGTGGAACAGGAATCGATAATGTTATAATTGGGGCATTTGCTAATTCGTCTGCAACAACTAATAATTCTATTTGTATTAATGCGAATGGAAGTGATTTACCAGGGGTTGATGGCGGTTTAGTTGTTAAACCTATAATTAATAACGGAGCAGTTCACTCGGCGGGTGGGTCTGTAAAAAAGCCAAACCCTGTTAACGGATTTACACATATCCTTTATTATTCACCGACAACTGGTGAGATACAAGCATTTGCTTATGCCTAAATTTTTTAATTATTTAAAATAATCTTAGGATTAAATTTATTTAAAGAAAAAGTTGTATGTATATATAAATGGTGTTTTACAACGACATTGAATTTTACCCAATTAAAAATTTTAAAGGATATTTTATTTCTAAGTGTGGTAAAGTTTTATCAACAAGGCCAAAAAATGGAAGAGGTGAATGCGACATGAAACATTTAAGGGAAATAAACCCCTGTATTAATAATCACGGATATAAAACAATTCATCTGTTTAATGGTAAAAAAATGGTTAAGTCAATACATACTATTCTTGGGGATACATTTTTAAAAGATTCTAAAAATGAAAATGTGGAGATAGACCACATAGATAGAAACAGATTAAATAATAATTTAAATAATTTAAGGTTTGTATCAAAAAGTGATAATCAAAGAAATAAAAATGGAACAGGTGTATTTAAAAGATTAGATAATAGATGGAATCATGAATTTTATGTAGCAACTTGGTTTGATGAAAAAGGTAAAAATAAGCAAAAAAGTTTTAGCATAAATAAATATGGCGAAGATGAAGCATTTAAATTAGCAACCGAATTGAGGCAGGAGATGGTAGAAAAATACTATAATAGACCGTAATTTTACCAAAAAACTCGCATTTTGCGTTAAAAAACCAGTTTTTTAAATAAATACTATAAGTTATACAAATGCCTAAACTAAAAGAAGGAACTGTGACACTCGCCGAACTTAAAAAGGTTGCGACCGAACTTAAAATTAAGGGTCGCTCTAAAATGAAGAAAAAGGAATTAATTGATGCGATTGAGAAGGCAAAGGGTAAATTTGATGAAGAAGATATGGAATCATTCCTAAATGATGCTGCCGAGGACGTAGGTCTACCTAAACTTGAAAAGACCAAAAAGAAATCCGCACCTAAAAAGGTGCCAAGTGTCCCTGCGATTAAACGTCAGGATTCACCAACACGCATCGATAAGTCAAAAATGAAGGAACTAAAACAGACTGGTAGATACAAGCCTGGGCGACCTAAATATCGTGGTAAAACACCGGATAAGTCCTCTGGTTATGCACCTTTCTAATGGTCTAAATCAAACCAACCCCAATAAGATTCATCTGTTTCATCATTTTCAACCGTATTAACATGTTCTAAATCTTCTGGAAGAATGCAAACTTTAGCATTTTTTACATTATCTAAAACATGTTTGTACTCAAAAAGTTCTCCTAATTTTTCATAAGCATTTATTCTTTCCGACCACGAAAGATTGCTACACTGGATAATATTTTCCCAGCAACTAATTTGCACATCGACTTTCTTTCTAAAATGGTCACGTCCGTTGATTGGTAAGCAAAAACCAAAAACAATTTTGTAAATGCTGATCATTTCTATTATATTATATTATATTGTCATAACTTTAAGCGTATAATTCAACAATCCTAAAAATCCTAAATAATATGGCTGGAAAAAACTCTTCCATATATATAGAAATTAAAAAAAAAAATCAATATATAGTGAAATATATAAAAAAAAATAAAAATTTATTTGTATATACAAGAATTTTAAGAATAGGATTTTAGGATTTTAGGATTATAAAAAAGTAATGAGAATTACGAGATGAAAAAAACAAAGTTTGGGTTTTTGCTTTTTATTATTTTTTTAGGAATAATATTTTTCAAATAAACGTGGATTATCGATTAAGAACGAATATTTTTTATCTTATGTACATGCAAATTCATATCCGCCTCATTCACATCTTTAGTTTTTTCATATACGTTAATTCTTAAATAGCAAACAACAGATAATCTAATGGCATCAGGTGTTATTTTACATATAGGAAAATTGCCGTGATACTCATGTGTGTCCATAAATAAAATGTCATTTGTTCTTAAATTTATTCCTACCTCAAATTGTGGAAAACAAATTTCACCTCCTATATAGTCGCCACTTTCCATAACAGATAAATTTCCAAATCCGTCAGGGTCGTCCCCAGTATCTTTATGAATGCTTGTTTGATAATTTACATTTGTTGTTATAGTTGTAAAAGAAGTTTTTGGAATTTTAAATAAAGTTTTTTTATTTATTTGTTTAGAATAATAATCTGGAAGTAAAGTATAATAATGTTTATCAATTTCTTGAATGTAAGGCAATAAATTATCATACTTTTCAGAGTAATCCACATTAAAACGGCAAGGTCTAATGTTATGGTCAAAAGATAAGTTTTTTTGTCTAATCAATTGTTTTTGTTTGGGACTAAAACCGTCTATAAAACCAATCACGTTGCTATAAACTCTTGGGTTATCACTTACATTTTTACGATTGCTACCACTCGCTGACCCTCTGTTTGTGCTATATGAACTTTTAGCAAAATTTATAACATTTTTATAAAAAATTTCTGATTGAGTTAAAACATTTTTCCTAAATTTAAATAATAATTTATCTCCGTGGTACGCATCACAGTCTTCATTTATAATTAAATAATCCTCTTCACCAGTTAAAAAGGTGTTGCTTATGTTTATCATTTCCTCGTCAGTTTTTATTTTATTTAATTGCAACAATTTTACCATTTATATATACAATTAATTTTTTATAATAACAAGAAACGTGGTCTTATATCACCCAAAGGTGAATGCCGTTAAGGTAATTTAAAATTTGTAAAATTAATCTTCTTCGTCAAGTTCTTCATCACATTCTAAAAGTTTTATTAATGCTGGTTGCATAAAATTTGGAAGTACAACTGGTGTAATTAGTGGAATATTGTCTATCATACAAGAACGTTCGCACGATTCAATGATAAGCATTATTTCTTCTGATGTAAATGAATACATATTTTTGACGTGGTCTTATGTGCTCCAAAGAGCACCGCCATTATTTATTATTTATTTACCGTTTAAATTTTTAGAACGATTTAAATTTTGTAAAATTAATTTATCTTTTTTTGCTTCTTTCAAAGTTTTATATCTTCGCCATCCTACACCAACCGAAACTTTTTGGACAGGTAATTGTTCTTTAATATCTGAAAGCATTTTTGTCTTTTTAAAACTTCTATCCCAGCGTAATACACTTTTTTATCATTTATTATTTTTTGAGACGATTCT
>JAAHTG010001666.1_pt1 | contig 14504 bp, 12 predicted proteins | sample 6116081 | NCBI WGS metagenome assembly JAAHTG01 (sample SAMN13939989, study PRJNA603662) | sponge metagenome | isolation source: marine sponge | host: Mycale hentscheli | place: New Zealand | collected 2005 | reverse complement strand
TAGTCAGATTAAATTGAGTATTTGTGCTTAGTGCAAAAGTGGGATACTCCCGTTGAAATTAATTATTTACTTAACAATTTCCAATTAGTTTACCCTATAATAATCACAAATACTATAGTTAAGAAATTATAAAGAAAAAGCTGTTTTTGCCCAACAATCCATAATTTTAATCAGTTTTGCTTCAGTAATTAATCTAACTTTTTTCTTACCTTGACTGACTTTACTTCTTTCCATCAAATCGACTAAAGAATTAAATGGTTTTTTCTTTCTTTGGTCAACAATACAAGTAATAATTTTATCGACTTCTTTAGAGTTGATACCCGCAGATTGGAGAGGATAAATTAATTTTTCAGCTTCAAGTTCATTAAAACTTTTTAACAAGTCTAATTTACTGGGCATTTGTTCATTAATTTTTTTGATTTGCCATTCTAGAGCTTTAACTTGCTTATCTAAATTAGTTTCGGAAATTTCAGCTAATCTATGGAGTCTATTTTCTAAATTATCTACTCTTATTTCTAAATTAGAATTACTTATAATTTCTACTTTATTTTCTAACTGATTACTGCTGTTATTATCACTATTTAATTGCCCTAATAAATTAATTTGTTGCTCAACTAACTTATTTTCTTGCTCATTAACAATAAAAGCTCTAATCATTTCAAAATCATCATCTATTTCCCATGCTTTTAAAGCTCCATAAAACTGAAAATCGCCTTCTATTACTTCGTATTTTTCTAGAGAAACTTCTTTCACGACAAGAGGTTGAACAATACCATTTAATTGTAAAATTAATTGAGCTAATTTCTCTAAATCAGCTTCAGAAAAATGCGATCGCTTTATTGGAGATGTTATCTTATCAATATCAACCAAAGATGTCTTAAAAGTCATAATTAATTTATCTTTTATTCAAAAATATTATTCTCAATTCTCAATTATTTATTCCCCTAATTTCTCTTTTAATTCTAAAGCTAGAGCTTCAAATTCTGCTGCTGCCATTGAATCTGCTTTGAATTCAAAAATTGATTTTGGATCAGGTATTTCTAAATCTCCCACAAAAATTGTCTTATCGAAAGCTTTAGCTAAATCATCTCTTTCATAAATATTAGTTTCAAATAAAGGCAAATTATATCGATCGATTATACTATCTCTTCTTTTTGGTAAAGTATACTGATTAAACTTAGCATTTCCAGAAATTTTACTCGGTAAAACCCCCAATACATTAATTGGTTTAAAACCAAAGGCTTCCTTATCATCATTAATCTCTTCGATGAAACTTTTAACATTTTTTAAACCTTCATTCGCAAACGGTTTTAAATCGGAGGGAATTACTAAATAATCAGCCGTAATAATCGCAATTTTGGCATACAAATTCAAAGAAGGAGGAGTGTCGATAAAAACATAATCATAATCATCTTTTACCTCAGCTAATTTATACTTTAACCTCGTTCTTGATGCCGCAACATCCACTAAAGTTCTCTCTTCATTCATCAAGTTAATATGAGCAGGAATAGCATCAATATTATCTTTACTGTAACTGGTTTTACGAGCAACTTCTTTAATAGAATATTTCTTACTTGATTTGATTAAGTGAATAACATTAGAGTCTTTTAAATCATCATCAATTTCGTCAGTAAATTTGGCTAATCCAACCGCAAAAGTAGTATTTGCTTGGCTGTCTAAATCAATAATCAAAATTCTTGCACCTTGATGAGCTAATGCCGCCGCCAAATTGACGACAGTCGTCGTTTTTCCCACGCCACCTTTGTTGTGATATACTGCAATTACTTTCATTTGTTGTTGCTTATTTAATGGTTGAATAGAAGTCTGAAAGGAAGACTGATTAATTGTATATTTGTTTGACAGTTTATCATCTTTGACGATCGAACCCTTACTTTTTGCGATCATCTTTACTTGATTCATTAAGGTTTCTTTACCAATAATATTGTTCCATTTAACAACATATTGATAAATATTTTTACCCTCACATTGTAATAATAAATAAATATGATTTTTTTGGCATTTATACAATCTAATTTCCTGAGCATTGGTAATCACACCATATCTAACCTTGAGAGTTTTTAGATATCTCCTAAACTTAGGAATGTGAACATCTAATTTTTCTTTAGGGTGTTTTGCTTCAATGATGACATAGGCATTTCTCTTAATTTTGAATGGTATTTTATTTAATCCCATGGGAATTAACAGAAAATCGAAACGAATATTTTTATATCTAACTTCTTGATACCAATCTTGGTAACTGTACCCTAACATTGGTAACAGAAATTGAGCAATGAATTTACTTTCGACTTCCTTCTCATTACGACACCAACGGGGTAAAAATTTCAAAATTAAATAACTCTCTTGTTCAAATTTTTGATAATTATTAATTATTAATTATTAATTATCCTCCACATCTATAATCATTTTTTCAGGAGCAAGAATAATAGACATCTCCAAAAATTTGTAATTGATTTACAATAAGCATTGTAACCATATAATTTCTAAATGATAGCGATCGCCTAAAGCCTTATCAATTCGTCAAAAGTGACTAAAAAATCAATTTTTAAGAAAAAATATGGCTTAGTACAACATCAATTTCTTTTCCTTTTTTCTTTTTCTTCTTTTTGTTGTTTCTCTAACAATTTTATATAATTTATCAACTCTTCCAACTGTTTATAATTAATTCCTAATAATCTCTTTGTTTCTTGAGGATTATTTTCAATATAAGTCCAAGTATAATTGTCCATTTTTCTTGATATTATTTGTCTCCAATATTTCATTTATTATACTAAATTTTTGAAATTATTATATTTTTGAGATGTCTATTGTACTTATATTAGTACAAGATGTATAGATTTTGTAATCTTATTTGATTTCTGCACTAGCTGCGCCACACTGGGTAGCACTGGTAGGTAGAACACCTGTTGTAATAACGTTATCTGATTGACAAAGGATCAAGTCATAGGTAGAATCAGCTGCAGTAAAATCGATCGCAGCTGAATAAGCACGAGTACCATCAGTAATCGCAGTAGCACTGTTAGTAATGACAGTTGAACCATTTGCAATACTACCGATGGTGACAGGGGTGGGATCATCTAAGTAGTCACTATTAGTCAAAGCATTTTGCAAACCTAATTGGGTTAAGGTAGTAGCAAAAGAACGACGCTCAAAGTGGTATGCTTGTTGGCTACGGTTAACGGTACCAGCTGCATTTTTGATTTCGGTTTCTCTAGCTTTACCAACTTGGTTTAAAAGGTTAGGTAAGACAACAGCTGCTAATACACCGATAATAATTACTACAACCAATAATTCGATTAAGGTAAAACCTTCATCTTGATTCTTCTTGTTGGGGATATATGCTAAATACTTTAAAGTTACTTCAGGTTTCATATTTTTGCTCCAGTGATTTGATTTGATTTAAAATTTTGTTTTTCTCTCTGTAATTACAATACCCAGTCTCGATCGAAAACTGATCACCCTATCCCAAAAAACTTTTAAAAATATCTAATCTGACTAATTAGGAAAAACTTCTATCCTTTGATAGATAAGCTTTTGAATAAATAAAATTTTTCTTGATATTTTTCAATTTAATGCAGATTAGCAATTTCAATTGACTAAAAAAGGGAAATTTAAGAGGAAAAAGACAGTAGTTATGTACTTTTGATCTGTATATTTATGTTATGTACCAAAGGTAAATTTTTAATGATACGATAAACTGATCTATATAATTTTCCTACTGACAAGACTATTAGATTGTAAATCATGCATGATTTTTTACCTACCGCCTACTTTGAAGGCAAGTTTATTCCCTTTACAGAAGCAAATATTTCGATCGCTACTCATGCTTTACACTACGGTACGGGTGCCTTCGGTGGCTTAAGAGGTACAATCAACCCAGAAAATCCACATCAGGTATTATTATTTCGTTTAGAGCGTCATTGTCAAAGATTAAGTAATAGTGCAAAGTATCTACACTATGATTTACCTGCCGACAAAATAGAAATCATCATCAAGGATTTTGTTTCCAAAAATAAACCCACTCAACCTTTTTATATTCGTCCTTTTGTTTATACATCTGATTTAGGAGTTGCTCCTCGATTACATAATATTGAAAAGAACTTTTTTGTGTATGGTTTAAATATGGGAGACTATTTATCTGCCGATGGTGTCAGTTGTCGTATTAGTTCATGGTATCGTCAAGAAGATCGTAGTTTGCCGCTGCGAGGTAAAATCAGTGGAGCTTATATCACCTCCGCTTTAGCAAAGACAGAAGCCGTTGATAGTGGTTTTGATGAAGCTATTTTAATGAATTCCCAAGGTAAAGTTTGTGAAGCCACAGGAATGAATATTTTTATGGTTAGAAATGATAAACTGATCACCCCTGGTGTTAATCAAGATGTTTTAGAAGGCATTACCAGAGATAGTGTCATGACTATTGCTAAAGATTTGGGTATTGAGGTAGAACAGCGAGAAATAGATAAAACAGAGTTATTTATTGCTGATGAAATGTTTTTATGTGGTACCGCTGCCAAAGTAACTCCGATTAAACAAGTGGAAAATTATGATCTTCCTCAAGAAAAGAAGATTACTCAAAGCATTAAGGATAAATTGACCGCTATCAATGAATATAAAGTTCCTGAATATCAAGACTGGATTACAGTTATTGATGTTTAAATTTAAAATATTCTCAACCAAATCATAAAGGTTTGGGATTTTAAGTTAACAAGGAAAATATTCTATGGAATGAGGACAAAATAACTTGGTAAACTTTTTCTGTTGCGAATTTATATTCTCAAAGATTGTTCGATTAATTCTACTATTTTATTAAATCCTTGATCCTATAGCAAAGGACAAAGGTTAAAATCTCGACATAGCAATATTTTTAGAAATCATGAATATTTTAATCAACCCGTTCTCTGCTATATAGTAATTTTCGGACTCTTGATCTCAAGGTTTGTAAAAAAGTGAAGAGGACATTTGAAAAGTGTCGCTCACTGGTGAGAATGCCCTCTAACCCACAATTGGAGGGGGAGGGAAGAGAGGAAAGTTATCCCAAATGGAGGGGTTTAGGGAGCGAAAACAGAATATTTGATACTTGCTCTGATAACCTCTAAGAATAACTAGTATTCTGGCAATTTTGTTTTGACGGATGAGCAGTCACATTCAAAACTCTAACAAAAAACTTTCTCTCCCACCTCCGAACTTCCTTCTCTTCTGCTACCATAATCTATTATTTCAAACTTGACGGATTACTAATAATGAAAAAGTTTCACTTGATTGGTTAAAATGACCACTAAGATTAAAATAATACTATCGGTAATGGTATTAATAAAATTTTGAACGATAAATCTCTTTCTGCTGTTAATTTTGATATTATCATAATCGGTTCTGGTGCAGCTGGTTTGTATGCTGCTTTATGCCTACCAAAAAACTTAAGCATTGCTCTTATTACAAAAGACAAATTAAAAATAGGTGCAAGTGATTGGGCTCAAGGAGGTATTGCTGCGGCTGTTGATAAAAATGATTCCCCACAGTCACATTTAGAAGACACAATCAAGGCTGGTGCTGGTTTATGCGATCGCAATGCGGTTCAATATTTAGTAGAAAATGCTATTGATTCGATTAGATCTCTAATTCAAATGGGAGTAGATTTCGATGGCGTACCGACAGGCTCGCCTGATCACAGTAATGGACAATTAGCAATGACCTTAGAAGCTGCTCATTCTTTTCCGCGGGTACTTCATGCGGCTGATACGACGGGAAGAGCGATCGTCTCTATTTTACGACAACAAGTATTAAATAGCAAACATATTCAAGTTTATGAACAAGCCTATGCTTTAAATTTATGGATAGATCATAATCAAAATGAATGTAAAGGTATTTGTTTGCTACACAATCAACAAATTAACTGGCTATCCTCTCAAGGAGTTATCGTAGCGACGGGAGGAGGAGGACAAGTTTTTGCCCATACAACTAATCCTCAAGTAAGTACAGGAGATGGAGTAGCTTTAGCATGGCGTAGTGGAGTCATTGTCAGAGATTTGGAGTTTGTTCAATTTCATCCGACGGCTTTAAATGTACCCAATGCACCTCGTTTTTTAATTAGTGAAGCTGTGCGAGGAGAAGGAGCTCACTTAATTGATAAAGAAGGAAAAAGATTTGCTTTTGATTATCATCCTAAAGGTGAATTAGCTCCTCGTGATATTGTCAGTCGAGCTATTTATAGTCATTTACAAAAAATCAATGAAAATCGAGTCTCGGATAAAGTATATCTTGATTTACGTCCCATCGATCGCGATCGAATAGAGTATCGTTTTCCTAATATTATTAAAAAATGTCGAAAATGGGGAGTGGATTTATTTTCTGAACCCATACCTGTTTCCCCTGCCGCTCATTATTGGATGGGAGGCATTGCGGTAGATATAGAAAATCAAACCTCTATTCCAAATTTATATGCTATTGGTGAGGCAGCAAATACTGGTGTTCATGGTGCTAATCGTCTAGCTAGTAATTCCTTATTAGAATGTGTTGTCTTTGGGGAGAGTTTCCGTCATATTTGTTTCGAAACTATGGCAGGTTCAACTGAAAGTGTCTCTGAATATGAGGTCATCAATTCTGATTATGATCAAGAGATGATTATTATTCATGAAATTAGAGAGCAGTTGCCTTTTACTATTTGGGAAGGTGCAGGAATCTGTAGAACTAAAGAAGGATTAGAAAATGCGATCGCACAAGTCAAACAATGGCATCAACAATTTGAGCAATTATCCATCAGCAAATTAATATTAAATATATCTTCGACTCAAAGTTATCAATTGGCAACAGAGAATATTGAACAACAATTAAAATTAGCAGCCGAAACATTGAATTTATTAGACATCGGTTATTTAATTCTTAAAAGTGCCAACTTTCGTACTGAAAGTAGAGGTGGGCATTATCGTTTAGATTATCCTCACACTGAGGATGATTGGCTATGTCATACTTTGGTGCAAAATGATCATTGGTACAGAGAATAATGAATAATTAACGATTTACTCGACAGTCACAAAGTCTAATTATCAACTATTTCATCAATAAAAAATAATTATTTGGCACAAAAGCATCAAGTTCTTTGCTTACTCCCAATTCACTTGAGTTCGATGTAAAAAACATTGAATGATCATGATTTTGCGTAGATAGAATTGAAAATGAGTATCAATTTCACTTCTGAATTTAAATAAATCAATTGAAAATACTTCTCTCACCCCATAAATCCCTTCTCCCAGTTTGTGTTAACGAATCATTTTATGTCGAACTGAGGTCATTCAGGTTAACTAAATAACTAAAGTAAAAAGTTAAGAGAATAAAGTCAGAGAACGCTATTTTTGGTTTAGTATGTGTAAAATATCACGGGGAGCAAGTTTATTTTTAAACCACACAAGTCGGTTGGGTAAATCATCGAAATTGACCCCTGCTTTTTGTAAATTTAAACGTTCAGAAACCGCTAAAATCAAATCATCTCTTTCGGCTTTTCTAACTTGATAAAATTTTTTTTGCAAATATTGTGGATGCCAAAAACCAATAATTTCTAATAAAAAATTTCTACCATCAGGATGTACGAAACGAAAATCGGGAATCATTACACTACCAAACAAGGGAATTAAATCAACCTCTCTTTCTAGTTTCCATTCGCTGTTCAATTTTTTCCATCGATTAGCAAATGATTGCTCTAACATACTGTCATAGGTTGAGTTGTTTTGATAATGGCTGACTAAACCACAACCTTGATCAAGATGAAAAGATAACAATTTCTCTTTTTTACTATAATTATCCTTGATTTTCAGTTGTGCTTCTAGCTTCCACTTTTTGACATGCAACAACGCAGGTATCATTTTCGCTAAAGCTAACCCATATCGAGTACTAGCTTTGAATAAACTGGTAGGTCCGTCTATAGTGATAGTGAAGCCTGTATCAGCATCCCCTTCTATATAAGAGATGAGTTGAAATAACTTAAGGTAGCGAAACAATAGTTTGTATTCTCCGGGATCATTTCGATGGGCGTGAATGGTAATATGACTGGCACGATAAAAAATACCTTGTACTTGAGATAAGTTATAACGATGAATTAATGTTTCAGGTGTTGGTTCATCAAATTCGGTGAGAATTCTATTTTCTTGTAAGTCAGCATATAATCCTTGAACGATTTCATGGGGTAATATTTCTTTTTCTAATTCCATACCCAAACTAGATGCGATCGCATTTACTGTCTGACTTTTATTATCAGGTATGCTAGGCTTAGAAGCAGCAAAAGCAAAAACTCTTTCCCGAAGTAGAGAAGGCAAAAGAGGACTGACGATCGCAAATTGTGTAAAACTATTCTTGAGTATATGAGCTAATCCACGCTTGAGTCGATAATCCGGACTGTCCCCTTCTAACTCAAGTAATGCTTGGTCTAAATCCCCTTGAGTTTTACCCTGACATCGATGGAAACAATCAATCATTTCTACAGCTAAATTAATATTCTGAGACGATAAAGGTAATTTTTTAGGAATAATTGTATTACCACTATAACGGTAAATTAATAAATCACTCTTGAGCATTCGATGTTTATTGTTTATTCACTATTATACATTCGTGTTAAGAAAGTTCAAAGCTTAATCACAGACTTGTAAGAAGATAAATTATCCATAAAAAATTTCAAAATCTGATAGCTGATAGCCAAATACCCTAAGAGTTTAAATGATTGCATGAAGTAAATTGAATTTAAAACAAAAGGTGCAGATAACCGTATTAGCACTCAACCACTAAGAGTGCTAAATTTATGTATGAATATAAAATTAAACATTGTGTTTTTACAGTAGAAATCTTTATGGCTAAAATTGTCTCCTTTAAAGAAGAATCTCGTAAATCTCTCGAACAAGGTGTAAACGCTTTAGCGAACGCAGTTAGAGTAACCCTTGGTCCCAAAGGAAGAAATGTATTATTGGAAAAAAAATTTGGTGCACCTGAAATAGTTAAAGATGGTGTTAGTGTTGCCAAAGAAATCGAATTAGAAAATCCCCTCGAAAATACTGGTGCGAGACTAGTCAGAGAAGTTGCTTCTAAAACTAAAGATATCGCGGGTGATGGTACTACTACCGCTACCGTTATTGCCCAAGCAATTATTCACGAAGGTTTAAAAAACGTTGCTGCGGGTGCTAATCCCGTCGCTTTACGTCGTGGTATTGATAAGGCCATCGCTTTATTGATTAGTGAAATTTCCGCAGTTGCCCAACCTGTTCAAGGTGATGCAATATCCCAAGTAGCTACCGTTTCTGCTGGTAATGACGAAGAAATTGGTAAAATGATTGCGACGGCAATGGAAAAAGTTACTAAAGATGGTGTCATTACCGTAGAAGAGTCTAAGTCTTTAGCCACTGAACTAGATGTTGTAGAAGGTATGCAACTTGATAGAGGTTATATATCTCCTTACTTTGTAACTGATCAAGAAAAACAAATCGTTGAATTTGAAAATCCTTTAATTCTAGTTACTGATAAAAAAATTAGTGCGATCGCAGATTTAGTACCTGTATTAGAAGGTGTTGCTCGTGAAGGTAAGCCTTTATTAATCATTGCTGAAGATTTAGACGGTGAAGCATTAGCTACTTTAGTTGTTAATAAAGCTAGAGGTGTACTTAATGCCGCAGCGATTAAAGCTCCTAGTTTTGGTGATCGTCGTAAAGCAATGTTAGAAGATATTGCTATTTTAACAGGTGGTAGTGTTATTTCTGAAGATATTGGTTTAACTTTAGATGCTTTAACCCCCGATATGCTCGGTACTGCCCGTAAAGTTACTATTCAAAAAGACAATACCATCATTGTTGCTGAAGGTGGTAATACCGCCGATGTCGAAAAAAGAGTCGGTCAAATTCGTAAGCAATTAGCAGAAACTGATTCTGACTATGATGCTGAAAAATTACAAGAGCGCATCGCTAAATTAGCTGGTGGTGTTGCGGTAATTAAAGTCGGTGCAGCTACTGAAACCGAATTGAAAGAACGTAAATTACGTATCGAAGATGCTCTTAATGCAACCAAAGCTGCTGTAGACGAAGGTATCGTTGCTGGTGGTGGTTCAACTTTAATTCATTTGGCTAGTAAAGTTGAAGCATTAAAAGATACCATGACCGTAGCAGAAGAAAAAATTGGTGCTAGTATTGTCATTAAAGCGATCGAAGCACCTTTACGTCAGATTGCTGATAACTCTGGTGTTGAAGGCTCTGTCGTTATCGAAAAAGTTAAAGAATCTGCTTTTAATATCGGTTACAATGCTTTAACAAATGAATACGAAGACCTCATTGCTTCTGGTATTGTTGATCCTGCTAAAGTAGTACGTATTTCTTTACAAAATGCTGCTTCTATTGCTGGTTTAGTCTTAACCACCGAAGCATTAGTTGTGGAAAAACCTGCTCCTGAAGCTGCTGCTCCTGATATGGGTGGTGGAATGCCTGGAATGGGCGGTATGGGAATGCCTGGAATGGGTGGCATGGGAATGCCTGGAATGATGTAAACAAGGTTTACTAATTTATTTAACACAAATAAGGTGGGCAATGCTCACCTTATTTTTTATTTGTAAAAGGATAAAATTGGTTAGGTTTTGCTAAAAAAGTTAAATGGTGAGGATAGGTGTTATCAGAATTGAGAATTGATAATTACCAAAATGTTTGCGAATATATCTGTTGGATAAATCCAAAAGATATTAATTATATAAAAGCTACGGTGTAATCTATATAATCGAAGCAACTAATAAATTAAACTGGATTGAAACTATATTTTACACCTCAATTAATATAGAAACTGCTATATATTTTTATTTAAAACATGACTAAAAAATATGCTCCTGCTACTAATCGTAATCGCCAACCCATTTTAGAAATATTGGAACAAATAATTCCTGACAAGGGTAATATCTTAGAAATTGCTAGTGGTACAGGAGAACATTCATTATTTTTTGCACCTCATTTTCCAGAGCAAAAATGGATACCTTCGGATAAACAATCAGAATGTATTGCTAGTATTAATGCATGGAAAGAAGATTGTCCAACGGAGAATATAGAAGTACCTCTATGTATTGATGTGATTAAAAAGCTTTGGCATCAACCTTTATTATCCAGAGGAATAAAAGTAATTATTTGTATTAATATGATTCACATTTCACCTTGGTCAGCTTATTTAGGTTTAGTAAAAGGTGCGAAAGAAATTTTACCGATTAATGGTCTAGTTTATCTTTATGGCCCTTATAAAATAAATAATCAACATACTGCTCTTAGTAATCAAGAATTCGATCGATATTTACAAACTCAAGATGGAACATGGGGAGTGCGTAATTGGGAGGATATTGAGTCTATTGCTAATGACAATAATTTTGTTTTAGAGAATAAAATAACTATGCCAGCGAATAATTTCTCTCTCATTTTACGCAAATCATCTTGAGTTGCTCATTAATTTGATAGCCTTGATAATTTAATAGAAGACATTTTGCTTGCCTATTTAGCATGACTATTTGATAATTGACGCAAGGCGTTGCCAACCATTATAAAGCTTGTACTGTAATGAATTCATCAATTTATCTTTCGGCTAATCTCTCTCCGCTAAAGACTTTTACCTAATTGCCTCACCGTCTTATAAATCTCTGGTAACTTTTTATAGATAGCCGAAACCTTGAGATATAATTTATTATTTACTGCTGGTGAACCTGATACGGTTTCCCCCGCTTTGACATCACTATGAATTCCTGTTTGTGCAGATGCGATCGCACCATCTCCTATCTGAGCTTGATTTGCCACCCCTACCTGTCCTGCTAAAATAACCCGATTACCTACTTTTACACCTCCAGCTAGACCCACTTGAGCCGCTAAAGCTGAATTTTCACCTAGCTGACAATTATGTCCCACATGGACTAAATTATCGAGTTTCGTATTTTTACCAATTTTGGTTGTACCCACCGCAGGACGATCAATAGTACTATTGCAACCGACTTCTACCCCATCCTCTAAAATGACATAACCAGACTGAGGCATTTTATACCAACCTTCAGAGATAGGAACAAAACCAAAGCCTTCTCCTCCAATTACGGCACCACTATGAATGACACAATCAGCACCAATGTGGGTTCTTTCTTCAATGGTACAATTGCTGTGCAGTAAAGTGCGATCGCCAATTGTTACGTGAGGATAAACCACGACATTGGGATAAATACAAACATCATCTCCGATAGTCACTCCTGACTCAATTACCACATTAGCAGCGATCGCCACTTTTTTGCCTAATTTCACATCATCCGCAATCACAGCAGTCGAATGTATTTGCGGTGAAGGTTGGTAAGGTTGATAAAAAAGATTTAATACCTGTGCAAAAGCGAGACGAGGAGAAGGTGAGGATAACCAGGCAATTTTTCTCTTGATAGCCAGATCTTGTAAGCTAGAATCTAATGGTAAGATGAGAGCAGAAGCGGTGGTTATATCTACCATTTTAGCAAAGCGATCGCCCTCAATATAGCTCAAACTATTTGGATGTGCCTCATCAATAGGCATAATGTTATCCAATTCAGGGTTAATCTCAGGATGAGAAGTTAAACTGTGGGCTTGAGGTGATAATTGATTAATAAGATCACTAAATTTCATAAGATTAAACTATGACTATTTCACTACAAAAAGGACAAAGAGTTTCGTTAAAAAAAGTTGCACCTAGCTTATCAGCCGGATTCATCGGTTTAGGATGGGATACAAATGTTACCGATACAGGCAATGATTTTGATTTGGATGCATCGGTTTTCCTCCTGGGTGCAAATGACAAGTTAGTATCTGATAAACATTTTATTTTTTACAATAACCTAGTTAGTCCCGATTCTGATCAATCGATTAAACTTTTAGGAGATAATCGCACAGGTGAAGGTGAAGGTGATGATGAGGGTGTCATCGTTGATTTGAGAAAAGTACCTGCTGATGTAAGTAAAGTCGTAATTAGCGTCACAATTTATGAAGCAGATAAAAGAAAACAAAATTTTGGTCAAGTTACTAACGCTTACATTCGTCTAGTCGATGTGCAAACCAAAGAAGAAATTTTGCGTTACGACTTATCCGAAGACTTTTCCATTGAAACGGCAGTGGTAATGGCAGAATTATATAATAAAGACGATGAATGGCGTATTAATGCTGTAGGTAGTGGTTTTGAAGGAGGTTTACAAACTTTATTAGATACATATAGTTAATAATTAATAATTTACAATTAATTACATCGGGTATCAATGAGGTACAAATAGCTCAGATTAAAGCCCCCTAAATCCCCCTTACTAAGGGGTAGTGGGAGGTCACGGAATGCTTCACTATTTATTTCACGGGGGCTGGCAAGTCTAAACTGTACCTCATAACTATGAGAAAAGCTATGTTTGGCAAGGAAGCATAAGGTTTTTAACTTATCTATCCCGAATTCAGGTTGGTTAACTTGTTTTGCAAAATTCAAAGAGAAATTATTCTTTTCCCTAGAAAAAAATCAAGCTTTTTTGCTGTTAAATTTACAATTAAGCATCAAACTTTTAACTTCAATTGCGGGTATTTGCGAACTCAAAATTAATTTGAGGTTGTCGGATGCCCGCTTATCAAGTAATAATTATCTATGGTGAATGATTAGTTAGTTTTTCCTTATCACAGAAAATATCATCATGAAACTTTTTTCATTAGAACAAATTAAGGAATTAGCACATACTTATGGTTATTGGGCAGTATTTGGTGGTATTGCATTAGAAAATACTGGTATTCCAATTCCAGGAGAAACTATTACTATTGTCGGTGGATTTTTAGCAGGTAGTGGTGAATTGAACTATTGGTTAGTTTTACTCACAACTATTGCGGGTGCAGTGACTGGAGACAGTTGTGGTTACTGGATAGGTCGTATCGGTGGTTGGGAATTACTTTTAAAAATTACTAACTTTTTTTGTTTACCCGAAACCAAGATTCAACAAGCGAAAATTAAATTTACTGAAAATGCAGCTCAAGCAGTATTTTTTGGACGTTTTATTACTTTGTTGAGGATTTTTGCCGGCCCGATCGCAGGTATAGTGGAAATGTCTTATACTAAATTCCTCTTTTATAATGTTATGGGTGCAACTTTTTGGGGAATTGTAGTTGTTACAGTTGCCTATTTTGCTGGTACATTTATCACTCTAACTCAATTAAGTCATTTACTTGGTCAATTTGGATTAGTTCTTTTACTTTTAGTTATCCTTTGGATTAGTATTCCTCTAATTTGGAAATCTTCTCAAAAAATACAAAATAATGAGTAATTAGGATTTGCTGATAATTGAGAATGACTTATGCTTGAAATCATTGTCTTGTATCTTTGATAGTTGATCAGAAGTCACCGAATCAGTCGTCATGAAATAAATTTCACCTCCAAGAATGAAAATAGTTATTTAGGTTTAGAGTCAGATTTGTTGTAACCGACATTCGAACGATGTTGGAAGAGAGAGAAGCAATTCGCAAGTACTATAG
>JAAHTG010001664.1_pt1 | contig 14514 bp, 12 predicted proteins | sample 6116081 | NCBI WGS metagenome assembly JAAHTG01 (sample SAMN13939989, study PRJNA603662) | sponge metagenome | isolation source: marine sponge | host: Mycale hentscheli | place: New Zealand | collected 2005 | reverse complement strand
ATGGGATACAATATACATTTAATGAAATGTTAGCTATCCAGACCCATGATGGTTTATATGATTCAGCTAATGACAAATATTTAAAAGGCTGGCTTCCAGAACAAAAACCAAGAACATGTTTACCTTTTATTTTACATCAAGCAGATCTAATGGCAGCACGTATTGAATTTGAACGTGAATGGTTTCCTAAATTTAAAGGGGAAAAATCCGTGGAGAAGCAAAAAGAAAATTATACATTAAAAACAAAACCCAATACATCTAAAAAATTATCTACTAAAGTTAAAGCTTTAAGTTCAATTAAAAGTGATGGGTTAAAAAATATGTTAGATAACTTATGATTACTATAATAATAATATCAGTACTATCTGTTTTAGTTGTTATTTTAGGATGGACAACTCTTAATTTAATGAAAAAACAAGAAAAATCAGAAGATATTCTTTTAGGATATGTTGATTATTTAGATAAATTTTCTCGTATAATTGAAGTTTCAAATAAGAAACTTAAAGATGTAGATAATAGAAAAATTTTTGAAAAAGATGATGATGTAGGTGTTATATTTGATTCAATTTTAAAAATTCAAGATATATTAAATGAATTTAATGTAAAAAAATATAAATAAAATGCCTCCTATAAAAAAAAAGAGGAGAAAAAAAAGTAAAAATTACTTTACCCAAGAAACAGAGAATGCTATTGTATTATACAATGGCACTTCTGATTTTGAATTAAGAAGTAAAATATATGAATCTGAAATTCATTATCCTTTTTTTAAACTCACTCAAAACATCATTCACACTTTTAAATTTTACCACACAGAAGTAGAAAATTTAGAGCATTTACAACATGAAATCATTGTGTTTTTATTATCTAAAATACATCTTTTTGATCCTTCACGTGGTGCTAAAGCTTATTCATATTTTGGTACTATTGTAAAACGTTGGTGTATTTTATATAATGATAAAAATTATAAAAAAAAGATTAAAACTAACCCCATTGAAGAAATAAATGAAGATGAATCACATTCCTATTTTTTAGAAACTTCTAATCGTAAAGAAGATATATCTTTTTTTTTAGTTAAATTTATAAAATATATAACTGATGACATATATAATTTTTTTCCTAAACAACTTGATGCCCAAATAGCAGATTCAATTTTAGAATTATTTAGAAAAAGAGAAAATATAGATGTATTTAATAAAAAAGCACTTTATATTTACATACATGAAATGTTACCTGATGTAAAAACTCCTAAAATAACTAAAACATCTAATCAAATATATGTTATATTTAAAAAGCATTATTTGTTTTATTTAGAAAATGGGTATACTAATTTCTAAGTTTTTTAATTTTTTATATTTATACTCAAATAAATAATATGGGAAACTTAGAATCAAACATTTTTGGTAAGAAAAAATTTTCTGATATTTTAAAAGAAATTTATGATAACCAAAAGAAAAAAGAAATTCAAATTTCTGCTTTAATAGGTGAATTAAAACCCTTAATTAATGATATCGGTGATGCTACTTTAATAGTACCACTAATTAAAGAATATATGGAATTAGGTATTAAAAATGATGAACAACTAATTAAAATGTCTACCATCATCCAGCGTGCTTTATCCTCTAATAAATCAGAGGAAGAAGGATTTGGTATGACTGAAGATGAAAAAAAACAATTATTATCTGAAATAGAAAAATTTAATCCTAAAAAATAATGGCGGTTTTTAGAGAAGGACAAACTACTAAATTAGGATTAAAATCTAATAATCCTCTTTTAGATTCTGGGGTATTTGATACTTTATCTGCTTTAAATAATATAAAATATGTTAGAGTAACAGATATAGTTTTAAATGAAAAACATGACAAATATGATGAAGTTGGTGAGTGGAATGGTATAGGAGCTATATTTTACCAAACTATAGATTTAAATACTCCACAAGAAGGATTTGCTTTACCTTTAAATTCTAGTAATAAAAATTTTCCTTTAATTAATGAGGTTGTATTAATAATGTCTATACCTAGTAGATTTAATCCTGATAGTGAATATTATGAAACCCAAGAATATTATTTTAACCCTACCAATATTTGGAACCACCCCCACCATAATGCACAACCTAAAAACCCAGATTCTAAACTTCTTCCAAAAGGGCAAAAAAATGATTATGAAATAAATAATTCTTTTCAAGTAAGAAAAATTGAAGGTGAAGAAGGAACTGATATAGAATTAAATTATACTAAATTTCCAAATCCTTCACAAGATACCTTTAAAGAAAAAAGTAATATCCATCCTTTATTACCTTTTATGGGTGATATATTATTTGAAGGTAGATATGGACAAAGTATTAGGTTTGGGAGTACAAATATTTTAGATGAAAATATTACAAAACCTAGCATATTTAATAATTATTCTAAAACTGGAAAAAATGGTAATCCTATTATTTTAATAAGAAATGGACAACCTAATAGTTCATCTAGTGAAGGATGGATTCCTATAGTAGAAAATGTAAAAAGAGATTTATCTTCTATATATTTAACATCTACTCAAAGGATAGAATCATGTAGTTTAGCTAATGAAAATTTTAACTCATTCTTAATTAAACCTACATCACCTTCAACTTATAATTCTTCTCAAATAATTTTAAATTCTAGTAGAATTCTTATAAATGCAAATGAAGATAATGTTCTTATTAGTGGTGAAAATGCTGTAGGAATCTCTGCAAAAAAGCAGGTAAATTTAGAATCTACGGAAGATGTTAATGTAGTTAGTCCTTCTATAAATCTTGGTAACATAAAAGGGGTACAACCTACTTTAAAAGGAGATGAAACTGTAGAACTACTAAGTGATATATTAGATAACCTTATCCAAATATCTACAGCTATAAGCTATATACAAAAACCCCTTATAGGTAATGGAATGATAGATGGAGGTACTGATCTCCCAGCAAAATCATCTTTAAAAAATTTTGAAAAAATTCAAAAAAGGTTAGAAGCTTTAAAAACTACTATTGTAAAAGTAATGTAATATGGGACTAGTTAAAGGTATAATAATTGATTCTAAAACAGGTAAACCTATAAAAAATGTTAAAGTTAAAGTAATATCTAATACTTCTTTATATAATATATCTCCTTTAAAAATTGTTAACAAACTTAAAAAAGTTAATATAAAATCCATTCCCTTTATCAATAAAAAAGAAAAATCTTGGACTGTAACTATCCCTATATTGAGAGAAAATAATTTTGTGTTAAATATAGTTATATCTAATTCATTTGATATTAATTCTAAGCAGGTAATTATAAAAACAGAAAATATAGTTGATTCAAAAAATCAATATAAAGCTTTTGAAAATGTAATTGAATCTACTTTAGAAGCTATTATTCCTTTTGTAATTAGAAAATATGATAATATTTAAAATATGGCTAGAACTAATAAAAAGGGAGAATTTGATATAAATGTTAGAGAAGAAACAGGTTTTCTTCTTGAAATAAGTAGTAATGGTTATGAAACAATAACTATTAATCCTTTTAAAGGAGATGGTAGTTTAAAAGACGACCTAGGAGTAATATTTTTAGATTCTACAGAAAAATCTAACAGAAAAGAAATCCAAAAAAATTCAATATATACTAAAACACAAATAGATGCTTTAAATTTTGGAAAAAAAGACTTTCAGTACTATGCTATGGAAAGACTTCAAAAAGAAGTACAAAATTTAAAAATAAAAGCTATTCCTTTTGTTTTAAATATTATAAAAGAATTTGGAATAACTAAAGCAACAGAATTAATAGAAAAATCTAATGAAGATATACAACAAGCTATTAATGATTCAAAATGTGTCCCTTCTGATCAGTTATTAGAACTAATTAAAAAGAGGAATAAACTTATTAAAAAAATTAATATTACTTTAAAAATTATAGATAGTACTCTTATAGCATTAGGGATAACAGGAGGAATACTTCAAGGTATTAAAATAGCAAAAAATATTGCCTCATCATCCCCTTACCCCTTACCTCCTTCAGCCCTTGAATCAATAAAAGAATTTGATAAAAAAATCTCTAGATATGAATTTTATATTAATATATCTACAACTATAGTAGAATTAATTAAAGAGATACTTTTACTTATTTTAAACCTACTATCATTAACAGACCAACTAATTCAAAACTGTTCACCAAATACTGTAGATTTTCAAGAAAGAGTTTCTATAGAGTTAAGTGATTTAACTCAAGAACAAAAATCCCCTATAATTACTGAAGTAAATGGTTTTATTATGGGTATAGAAAATGAAATAACTACTAATTCTTTAAAGCGTAAAAGGGCTATAGCTAAAAATAAACAAGGAGTTATAATGTTAAAAGGAGAATATTCTTTTAGCTCAATAGAACAAATACTTATAGATGAATTAATATTTTATATACAACAAAATAATTTAAAAGCAGATTAACCCTATATTTATAAACATATGAAAACCGATACACTTAAAAAATTAATTAAAGAAGCTGTTAAAGAGGCAATTCAAGATGAATTGAAGGATATTTTATTAGAAGCTGTTAAAGCCCCTAAAACTCAAGTTGTAAGAGAATCTATACAACCTAATACAATAATCCCTTCCCCTTCAAAACCTACCTACACTGAACCAACTATGGATGTGAGAAAAAAATATATGGATGTTTTAGGTGAAACAGCTTTAAATTACACCTCTAACGATGTTTCTTCTTTTAATCCACAAGGAGTAGACCCAATAAATGGAAATTTAGGAGAAGGTTCTGTAGGGATGGATACAATAATGGGACTTTTAAATAATAAATAATGCCTTTTAACCCACAAAATATAAATGTTAATGATTTAAATCCTAATATTGGGTTAGGAGTAAATTTACCTTTTACAGGATCAGGAGTTTTTAATTTAACTTATACTACTCAAGAAGCTATCAAAAATAAAGTAATTAATTATTTTCTTACTAACCCTGGAGAAAGACCTTTAAATCTTATACTTGGTGAGGGTTAGAAACGGTTTATATTTGAACAAGTAAACGATTTAACTTTTAATGATATAAAATCTCAAATCCAAAATAAAATATCTCTAATATTTCCTACAATTAAAATAAATAAACTTGATATATATTCTCCTTCCCAAGAAAAAAACAACATAATAATAAATCTACAATACAGTATTCTTAATACCCCTACTACAGATTCTCTAACTTTTAACTTTTAATTATGGAATTAAATAAAGATATTAAATATATTAATAGAGATTTTATTGATTTTAGAAATCGTTTAATTGAATACTCTAAAACATACTTCCCTAATACTTATAATGATTTTTCCCCTACCTCCCCAGGAGTAATGTTTATAGAGCAAGCTTCGTATGTAGGAGATGTTTTAAGTTTTTATCTTGATAATCAATTCCAAGAAACTTTTATTCAGTATTCTCAACAAACTAATAATATTTTTGAATTAGCTTATATGTTTGGGTATAAACCTAAAACAACAGGAGTAGCCCAAACTGATATATCTTTATTTCAACAAATCCCATCTAAACTCTCAGCTTCAGTATATATACCTGATTTTGATTATTGTATTACAATTAAAGAAAATACTTCTATTTCTACAAATAATAATGTTAGTTTTTTAATGCAAGATAAATGTGATTTTTCAATTTCAAGTTCTCAAGACCCTACTGAAATCTCAATATATCAAGTATCAAATGGTGACCCCCAATATTTTCTTTTAAAAAAAACCCGAAAAATTATATCAGCTAATATAAATACTACTACTTTTACTTTTAATGATCCTCAACCTTTTACTACAGTAAATTTATCTAATAATAATATTATAAAAATATTAGATATTAAAGATTCTGATAATAATACTTGGTATGAAGTAGATCATTTGGGACAAGAAATGGTATTAGACACTATAGAAAATACTAATATTAATAATCCTAATAAAAATGATAAAACCCCCTATTTATTAAAATTAAAGAAAGTAGCTAAAAGATTTGCAACTAGATTCACTTCATTATCTAATTTACAAATCCAATTTGGAGCTGGAACCCCAGAAACAATAGATGAAGAAATAGTTCCTAATTCTAATAATGTGGGTTTAGGTTTACCTTTTAAACAAGATAAACTAACTGCTGCTTATTCACCTACTAACTTTTTATATACAAATACTTATGGAATATCACCTTCTAATACAACTTTAACTGTAAGATATTTAACAGGGGGAGGGGTAAATTCTAATATATCTACCAATGAATTATCTATTTTAGATACTACTAATGCTGAATTTAAACTTACTACATTAGATACTACTACATCTAATTATATATTCAATTCTTTAACAGCTACTAATGAAGAAGCAGCTACAGGAGGAAAAGGAGGAGATACTTTAGAAGAAATAAGACAAAACACTTTATTACTTGTATCCTCCCAAAAACGATCTGTTACTATAGATGATTATCTTATTAGAACTTTAAGTATGCCTTCTGATTATGGGTCAATATCTAAAGCTTTTATACAAAAACCTAAATTAACAGATGAACAAATTTCAACTATAGAAACTTTAAGCTTATATATTTTATCTCAAAATAATCAAAGTCAACTTTCAATATCTAATAATACTTTAAAAAATAATTTAAGAACTTATTTATCCCAATATAGAATGATTGGGGATAATATTGAAATTAGAGATGCTTATATAATTAATATTGGAATAGATTTTGAATTAATTGTATTACCTGAATATAATAATAGTGAAGTATTAATAAAATGTATTAATTCATTAAAAGAATATTTTAATATTAATAGATGGCAAATTAATCAACCTATACAATTAAGAGATATTTATATTAGATTAGATAAAATTGAAGGGGTTCAAACTGTTAAAAATGTTAATATAAAAAATATAGCTGGGGAATCTTTAGGATATTCTCCTTATGCTTATGATATAATTAATGCTACTCAAAACCAGATTATATACCCTTCTTTAGACCCTAGTATTTTTGAAATAAAATACCCTAATACAGATATTAAAGGTAGAGTGGTTTCTTTATAAATATTATATTTATAATAAAACTATTTAAATGGCTGTTTATAAAATTTTCCCTACTCAAGACACCACCCTATACTCTGCTCACCCTACAATGAATACAGGGTTAGATGCTATTTTAGAAGTATCTAATAAACTTGGAGATAATGGGTTACCTAATATTTCTCGTTATTTAATACAATTTGATAATAAAGAAATAACAGATATTATAAATGAAAAAATTGGAGAAAAAGATTATTCTGTTTATTTAAAAAATTTTATATCTGAAATACAAGGTATAAATCAAAATACTTTTTTAGAAATTCGTCCTATAGCTCAACCTTGGAATAATGGAACAGGGCAAACATTAGATAATCCTATTATAGAAAATGGTGCTTCTTGGGAATATTCTAAATTTAGTGGGTCTTCTCCTTGGAAAGAATCTGGTGTATATGATGGACCCAATGGAGTAATTTCTTTTACTAGCTCTTATAACCCTTTATATAGCACTTCAGGAGGTAGTAATTGGTTTTTTGATGGGTCAAACAATTTAATGTATGTTGTTTCTGGATATGTTATAGATGATTATGTTAATAATATTATTTCTACTTTACCTACAGTAATTAGTGAATCTTTTAATTTAAGGGATAATAAAGACATAGAAGCCCAAGTAGATAATATAGTAAACAATTGGTATAGTGGATCTATCCCTAATTATGGATTTATCTTTAAACTTTCAGGCTCACAAGAATTTAACCCTAATAAAAACATTCAACCTGATTTTAAATATTACAGTGTTGATACTAATACTATTTACCCTCCCCAATTAGAATTTAGATGGAGAGACTATTCTTTATATTCTCCTTCTACTTCTTCTATTATAACAACAAACCAACTTAAACTTTCTTTAGCTGAAAATCCTGGGGTGTTTTATCCAAGTAGTATGAATAGATTTTATATAAATGTAAGTCCTTTATATCCTACTAGAACATATCAAACAAGTTCTTTATTTACTAATTTAAATTATTTACCTACTTCTTCTTATTATGCTATAAAAGATTTGGATACTAATGAATTTGTTATTAATTTTGATAATCAATATACCCAAATTAGTTCTGATGATAAAGGAAATTATTTTGATATCTATATGAGTGGGTTAGAACCTGAAAGATATTATAAAATATTAATAAAAACTATAACAAATAATTCAACTAAAGTTTTTGATGATAATTATTACTTTAAAGTTATAAATGGATGAAAAAACAAATATCTTTATTAAATAACACCACAACTTTTTCAAAAGAAGAGTTTAGTACAAATATAGATACTTCTTTTAATGAATTAGGTATAATCCCTTTATCTGAACAAATTGAAACCCAACCTACAACAGATGAATTTTTTGATTTATATGATGAGCTTTTCTATTCCATACCAGAAGAAGGAGAAACTAATTCCCATGAATATTTAATACAACAAAGTAGTGAATATATAAATTTTAACCCTAATCAAGATGAAATAATAGCATTACAAAACGAAATAGCTGAATTAAGAAAAGAATTACTTGAATCTCAAACTCAATTTATTAATTTACAAATTTCATCTTCAACCCTACAATAATGGATATAAAAATCTCAAATATTCCTTCTACTCCTTATATTTACCAAAATTTTGGCTCTGATACTAATAGCATCCCTTTTACCCAACCTACAGAACAACCACTTTCAGGGTCAGGAGATATTGAATTTTATATTTTTGATCTTAATAATAACATATTATTTGAAAATTATAATTTTTCTGATTATTCAATTTATAATGAAGGACAATTACCATTAACTAATATAATTTCTTCAATTTATGTAGATTTAGAAAAACAAATAGAAGATGCTGAGTTACTTGATGGTGAGTATATAACTTATTTTAATTTTTTTACTCCCAAGATAGGATCTTTTGATTCAAATTTATCTATTAAAGAAATTTCTGGGGATAGAAAAGAATTAAGATTCATATCTCCACTAGGAAATAATGAAGAAATTGCTAATTTTATAGAAGAAATAAATTCTTTTGATAATAATAATTTTCCTTATTTTTATTTAAATTTTGGGGAAAATAAACAAGTTATAGGAGTAAATTTAATTTCTAATGAAGATGGAAACTTTATAAAACTATATCAATCTCTTCCTGAAGAATTTGATATTAATTCTAATTTTTGGGTTGTTACTCCAATAACAGACCCTATAGCTTACAATATTAAATTAGAAAGTGAAGTTTTTATTCCTATTGAGACAACAGATATTAAAGGTCCTAATTTTAATCTAGATATAAAAGACCAAGTTAATAATTCAACTAATAATTTATCTTATCAAGATTTAATCCAAACTAATTTTACTAGTTCCTATAACCAAATTGAAAATACCCTCCAAGAAAAAGGATTAAACATAAATATAAATTATAAAAATTTTTCCAACTTTACCCACTTTAGCTCAGCTAAAACTAGATTAGAAAACTTTTTTTATAAAATTACTCTTATTGAAGAATATTCTTCTTCAATTGATACTTTAAACACAACTAATAGTCCTGAAATATCAAATAGTAAAACAATATATGAAAATAAAATAAATAATATAATAACCAATTTTGATGGTTATGATTATTTTTTATATTATGATAGTAGTTCTTTTTCTTGGCCAAAAAGTACATCAACTAAACCTTACCAATTAGCTAAAAGTAATAGTACTGAAGTTAAAACTTGGTTAGGAACTACAAATCCTGATTCTCCTTTATATGGAGGAATTATATTGTCTGCTTCTTTATATGATGAAAAAAATCTTAATAGTTTATATTATTCTATTCCTGAATATTTAAGAGATGACCCTGATAATTCCCAATATGGATTATTTATTGACATGGTTGCTCAACACTTTGATAATATTTGGATATATTATAAAGATGTTTCTCAAAAATATAATGCTGATAATCGTTTAGAACAAGGTATTTCAAAAGATATAGTTGTTGATGCTATTAGAGATTTTGGTATTAAATTATATCAAAATAATTTTTCAAATGATGACCTATATACAGCATTTCTAGGATTAACACCTAATGGAGGATTATTCCCCTTCCCAAATATTACAGGATCACTTCCTACACCAACAGGATTTGAGTATATTGATCAATTTATATCTGCCTCTAATGATGTTATACCGTTAGACGATGTAAATAAGTCGTTATATAAGCGAATATATCATAACATACCATACCTATTAAAAACAAAAGGTACTTTACCTGGTTTACGTGCTCTTATAACTTCTTATGGTATTCCTGATACTATATTAAGAATAAATGAATATGGAGGTAAAGATAAAATTAATGTAAATGATTGGGATCATTGGCAAAGAGAATTTAATTATGCCTTTAAAACAGATGGAAATAATTTTATATCCTCATCTTGGGGGTTAAATCCTAATTGGGATACAATAGATGGAGTCCCCGACACAGTAATATTTAGATTTAAAACTAATGGATTACCTACATCAAATATACCATATTCACAAAGTTTATGGAAAAAATCAGTACTTTCACCCGATAATGGATCCCATTTATTATTAAGATATACAGGATCAGCTTATACTAGCGCTTCTTATTCAGGTTCAATTATAGATCCCCAATACCAATATGCACACTTAGATTTTTACCCTGACTATAACTCTCAACCAGATATATCCTGTAGTGTATATTTACCATTTTTTGATGAAGGATGGTGGTCTGTAAAAATTAATAGAAGTAGTAGCATTTTTACTTTAACCGCTGCTAATAAAATATATGAAGAAGGGAATAATGGTACTAAAATAGGATTTATTTCTTCCTCAACAAAAATAGGAGATAATTCTGAATGGACAGATAGTGGAATATCTACTTTTGCCTCTAGCAGCACTTTAGGATCAAATATATATCAACCCTTTTCAGGGTCTCTACAAGAAATTAGATATTATACTATTCCTATTAGTGAAAGTATATTTAGAGACTACACAATGAATCCACATTCAATTGAAGGTAACTCAATAAATTCTTCCCCTAATGAGTTAATTTTTAGAGCACCCCTAGGAGGAGAACTTTATACAGGATCAACTTCAATCCACCCTAAAGTAACAGGTTCATGGGCTGTAACTCAATCATTTATTAGTAATAATGATTTTTATTTTAACACAACTCCAACATTTGTACCAAATATAGAAACATTTTTTGCAGATCAACCAATAGCAGGTATAAAAAACATAATTAAAGATAAAATTAGAATAGAAAATGATACTCTTCCTGAAGGCAATACTTTATCTTCTTTTACTTCTTTATCTCAAACAACAGATATATCTCAAAGCTATACTCCTAATATAAATTATTTAGAAGTAGCATTTTCACCACAAAATGAAATAAATGAAGATATAATGGATCAAATTGGATTTTTTGATATAGGAGAATATATTGGTGACCCAAGACTACGATCTTCATCAGCTACTTCATACCCTGATTTAGATGATTTAAGGAATAACTATTTTGAAAAATATACTAAAAATTATAATTTAAAAGATTTTGTACGTCTAATAAAATTTTTTGATAATTCATTATTTAAAATGATTAAAGATTTTGTACCTGCTCGTACAAGTCTTGCTTCTGGTGTAGTTATAAAACAACATCTACTTGAAAGAAATAAATACCCTCAACCCCAACTTTCATTTACAAACACTGAACTTAGTGGTACTTTAAAACCACAATGGAATGGGTATGAAGAGGGTAGAATAGTAAATACTGTTGGAGGAACAGGAGGATCATTTGAGATTTTTAATGATACAACTACTTCACCTTCTGGTTCTTTAGGTAATGGTCCTAACAATAGATATGAAATAACTCAAAGTTGGAGTGAAGTTGTACCTACTTTATCTGGATCTGTAGTAAAAACTTACACTAATCAAGATGAATTTTATGATGGAATATTTAATGGTACTATTTTAGTAGTAACTACTCAAAGTATAGGTTTTCCTTTAGCTATAGAAAATCAATCATCTGAATATAATCAAGTACATTATTATGGTACATTTAGTAAAGAGAGTGATGCTTTTGAAAATGTTTTTTTAAATCCTATTACTAGTCCTCAAGATGGGGAAATTCTTTTTTACCATGATGAAACTTCTTTTCCTACTATTTGGGATACAAAATATTTAAAAATATCTAAAAATGACTGTAATGGAGTAAATAATAGTTCTATTTTAGAAAGTATAACAGTAGTTTATATTTTTATTCCTTATTATAATGTTTATGTTCCTTATAATGTAGAAATTTTAAATGAACAATCTAATTATTATTTATATGGGTTAACTCAAACCCAACTTTATTCACCTAATCTATGGCTTAATCAAGTATTAGACTATTTTGTTAGTGCAAGTACCTCTGCCAATTTTGGGTTAAATCTTATAGACACATCTTTAATTAAATATTCTACTGTTATAGGAAATACACTTGGGTATTTTAGTAATAATCCTGGGAGCTATACCTTAGAAGATACCCCCAATACCCCTTTAATAATATCTGCTTCTTTTAGCTATAGAAATGGCTCAGGACCTAATCAAGGAGTTACATCTTCTATATCTAAACTTGTAAATGGCAATTTTATACCTATAAAAAGACTTAATAGTACAGCCCCAGGTAATGTAACATTAAATACCTCTTATTACGGTCTTGATGGAGATAGCATATATTTAACTACTAAAGCAGATACTTCACTTAATGGCCCTACTTTTGTATCTGCTTCTATCCTTATAACACAAAGTAGAGCTGTAAGTTCTTCATTATGTTACCCTGTAACTTTTGAACCTTATATTACAACAACAAACTTTTTTAATAGTGATGAAAATGCTATAATAAATAATATTGATAACTCAATATTAAGTAACATTTATTTAGATGTAGATTACTCAACTAATATCTTAACCCCAACTAATTTTAACCAACTTATTTCAGGAAGTGCTACCAAAGCTCCCGTACAAGATTCAAACTATTCTTCCAAAGCATATACGGGAATAAGATATGATGGTTCTAAATCTACTTCTAAACTTTTAAATACTTGGTCTCCTGGAGATAAAGGTACTTAAGGAAAACTGCCTACAATTGAAAGTGATAAAGTTTATGTTGCTTATGGAGGTATGGAAGGAGGGTGGGCTCCTGAAAAAATGAATGCTTCTTCTTTTGGAATTAGATATCTAATTAGTCAAGATGGTAATGTAGTTGTTCCTAATGTTTCTGAAAATTCTTTATATATAACTCAAGGAACTTTTCAAACAGGAGAGAGATTTAGAGTTAGTTCTAAAACTGAAGGGTTTGGAGACCCTGAATGGGAATATAGAGATATAATTAGAGGTGGAAACACTATACAACCTATTTTATACACCCAAATAGGACATAGTCCTGCTAATTGGACTTCTTCTATAAATTTAATAGACCCTACCCTCCAAAACTCTTCTCCAATTGATAATGTCAGCGCTACCTCCACACTCAATAAAATCGCAGGATACTCTTATGGAACATGGTTAAATGATACAACTATAGTTACTATTGGTAGTATAGCTCAAAACAGTAGTTGGAGTACTACTTCTCAAAATTGTGTTATTCGAGCAATTAATGATGGTAGTGAATATAACTTACAAACTTGCTCAACAATAATTGGTCAAAACATCATTTTAAAAAATCAAGCAGTTTTTAGATGTAAAAACTTAAACCCTACAACCTCTTTACCTTTCCTAATTACTTTTACAGGAGACAATACCCCTCCAGCTTTTAACCCCACCCAACAAATCCATGAATTAGCCCCAGGAGAAGAAAAACTTATTTATTTTGATATAGATATACCCCCTTCACAATATGAATTTAATAGTAATTTTTATTTTACTCTCCAACCTATTGATACGAGTATTTTTACAGGTTTTGGTCAAGATGAAACTATAGTAATTTTAAGTGAAGGAACGTATTGGAATAATTTACAATCACCCCTTCCTAACCCTTTAGGTAGTATAATAGTAGGTTCAAATAATATATGGGATTATCCTGAAAATGGTGATTTTAATAAAATATCTTCTAGTTTAAATGGAATAATTTATATACCAACATCTAGTCTTTATAATCCTAGATCTTTAAACCAATATTATTCTTCTTCAAATGTTTTCCAACAAGATATTTCAGGATCTGGATTTAACCCTATAACTTTTCCTTGGTCTGTTGAAATAGGAGATGAATTTAGGTTTGAAGGAAATGAAAATAATACTTACATGGTGAAAAAAGTATACCCACCAAGTTTATCTTCACCTGAAAGAATTTCAAACACCGGATCTTTAGAAGTCCATTTAGATGGGGTTTTACCTTCAAGTTCTATCAACCTTGATCATTTCCTTATTAGAAGCTACACACATGATGCTTCAAGGAGAAGTGGTGGGGGGGTCAAACACCC
>JAAHTG010001161.1_pt1 | contig 14525 bp, 16 predicted proteins | sample 6116081 | NCBI WGS metagenome assembly JAAHTG01 (sample SAMN13939989, study PRJNA603662) | sponge metagenome | isolation source: marine sponge | host: Mycale hentscheli | place: New Zealand | collected 2005 | reverse complement strand
TTCCATCCATAATTTAGCCGGACTATACTTCTCTCAAGGGAAATACGAACAAGCAGAACCCTTCTACCTAAAAGCTTTAGAGCTAAGAAGAAAACTCTTAGGTGAACAACATCCCTCTGTGGCTACTTCCATCCATAATTTAGCCGGACTATATCGTGCTCAAAGGAAATACGAACAAGCAGAACCCCTCTACCTACAAGCTTTAGATTCATACAGAAAACTCTTTGGTGAACAACATCCGGATGTGGCTACTTCCATCAATAATTTAGCCGCACTCTACTTGTCTCAGGGAAAATACGAACAAGCAGAACCCCTCTACCTACAAGCTTTAGATTTATACAGAAAATTCTTTGGTGAACAACATCCGGATGTGGCTACTTCCATCAATAATTTAGCCGCACTCTACTTGTCTCAGGGGAAATACGAACAAGCAGAACCCCTCTACCTACAAGCTTTAGCTCTGAGAAGAAAACTCTTAGGTGAACAACATCCGGATGTGGCTACTTCCATCCATAATTTAGCCGGACTATACTTCTCTCAAGGGAAATACGAACAAGCAAAAACCCTATATATTCAAGCTTTAGAGCTAAGAAGAAAACTCTTGGGTAAAGAACATCCCGAACTGGCTACTTCCCTCAATAATTTAGCCAATACTTACAGTAATAGAACCAAAGGAGATAGAGTCAAGAATGTAGAAAAGGCAATCATTTGTTATAAAGAAGCATTTGCCCTTTATAAAACTAAAAGAAACTGGATCCAAATGGCAAAAACTGGTTTAATACTAGGTAAAATTTTTGTTGAGCATGGAGATTGGTATGAAGGTTTAATCTATTTAGAAGAAAGTTTGAAATTATATCGTCAATTGAATGATTTAGAATCTCGTGCAGATACTATTTATCAGATTGCACGTACTCATCACTTAATTGGTAATTATGAGAAAGCTTCTGTTCATTATCGAGATGCTTTACGTTTTTATAAATATTTAAAGAATTCTAGAGGTGTTGCATTTTGTCAAGCGAGTTTAGGAAGATTATTATCACAAATTGGTTTCGTAGAAGAAGCAGAAAAACTACTTGAAAAAGCTCAAATAATTTTCGGAAATATTAATAACGAAAAACAAATTGCAGAAATTCAAGAACTTCTTAGCTGTATCAGTAAAATGAAGGGAAAACAAGCTATATGAATGAATTAGATGATATTTGGGATGAATTAAATGTTATTTATTCTAAATGGGGAATAGAAGAAATACCTTTTTCTGAAAGTGCTTCTACTTTAAAAGAATCTCGCAGGAAGAAAGTTTTTACTGGTAGAAGAAAAGAATTAAAAGAAGTTTTAAACTTATTCAGGGCAATAGAAAGAAAAAGAATCTTAATATATGGCTGGATTGGTATGGGTAAAACCGCTTTTATTTTAGTAATTTTAGATTTTTTAAATCGCAAAATGGAGAAGACTTTAACAGCATATATTAGTTTGCCTGCAGATACAGATTTAGCCACAGCTGCACTGATTGCTTTAGCTCGTCAAATGAAAAATGATGAATGGGCTCAAAATTTGTTAAATCAAATGGGATTAATCACAGAAAAACCATTAAAACAAAGGGAGAGTAAAGCTAAAGCTGGATTACCTGGATTGGGAGGAGAAATTAGCGAAAAAACTATTGAAATCAATGAACCACGATTTCCAGAACTTAGTTTTGAAGACTTATTAAAAAGAGCTTTAAAAGAATATGATCGTGTTGTCATTGCTATTGACGATTTAGATAAACAAGATCCAGCAAGAGTGAAGCAATTGCTTTTGGATGCTCAAGGAATGCTAAAATCTGGGGCTTGGTTTATTCTAACAGGTCATCCTTTTGGTTTAACAAGAGATCTTGTTATTAGTGAAAGAGGATTATTCGATTTTTCCATAAAATTAGAGCCAATCGATCAAGCAACAATGTATAAAATGTTAGTTAAGTATTTAAATAGTGTACGTCCTCAAACATCTCAATACTCTGTAGAAAATCCTCAAGCTGTTAAACCTTTTACTAAAGAAACTGCTAGAATGTTGTGTCAGCGTTCTAGTGGTGTTCCTCGTTGGTTGAATCGTTTAGGAAATTATGTTTTACAAAAAGCATCTGAAATAAATGCAGAAATTATTACAACTGAAATATTACAACAAGGATTTATTTTTACCAATCAACAAGTGCGAGGACAATTAGGATTAACTCCTGAAGATTTTATTTTACTAAATTTAGTTTTAGAAAAAGGTCAATTATCAGATGAAAATATTACTTTAGAAGAGTTACAAAAATTAAAAGTTCAAGAATTTAGTGAAGTCATTCATATCATTGACAAATTAGTACAAGCAGATTTAATTCGTAGATTACCGAATGATACAGCTATAGAAGTTGCACCAACTCCTTTAATATTTTCATATCAAGAGATTGAATCTGAATCATCTAATTAAGAGAATCAGTTAGAACGAAACTAGAAAGTGTCAGAACTGGTTAGCCAAAATATATCTGATAATTATAAAGACAATCTTTCTTTCTCTTGATCGTTCTTAAATTGTCTGAAATAATTTCTCTTTGTTCAACTCTATTGATAAATTTCTCTCTAAGCTCATTTAGACACAAGAGTTCTGCCATTCTGCTTTGAGGCCTTAAAAACTGTGCTCCTTCATCCACTGCCTAGCAAAAACGTTGAGCGGCATTAAATTCTCCATACCCTAAACTGGGATAATATCTAAATTTAATCCTTTGATGACTTTGTTCCACTGGATTATTGGTACAAATAACTACTTGATGTATTAATTAGAGAATTTTTCCAAGGTAAATTAGATCAATTAACAGACAAAAATAATTTAAAACGCCCCTATGTAGAGGTAATGGTAAGAATCTCTCGACAAATGCCTTATACTCCAACATTAAATGAGATTGCTTGTTTTGAACCAACTATTCCTCATATTACAGAAGTCGCCAGTAATCTCACTCAATGGTTAAGAGATGAAAATATTTTTTGGATATTTACCTGTTTATATTGGTTTTATCAAGGACAAGGACTATATGATTTAGCATTACCTTGGTCTCAACAATGTGTCACAGCTACTCGTGAGAGGTTGGAAGCAGAACATCCTGATGTGGCTTTTCCATCAATAATTTAGCCCTACTATACTTCTCTCAAGGGAAATACGAACCAGCGGAACTAATGTATCTGCAATGTTTAATGATTTTGTTTCAAACATTAGGAGAAAACCACCCCAACACCAATACAGTCAAAAATAACTTTTTCTATTTCCTAGAACAAGTAATCAAAGACGATCGAGTCTCCGAATTAAGCGATCATCCTTATACTCAAGAATTGTTACGAAGCTTAACAAGGTAGAAATTGTAAAAGTAGTCCTCGTGTCGGTATGGCCGGAGGCGGAATTGAACCGCCGACACGAGGATTTTCAGTCCTCTGCTCTACCGACTGAGCTATCCGGCCTTTTTTCGATACCTTTACGATTGTAGCTAATTTTTTTAGAATATGCAAGTTTAAATTGAAGTTTATCTAAAAAATATAGCTAATAGCACACATTTAAAAGCTTTAGCTATTAACTATCAAAAATCATTTTAAATGCAATTAACCTTCTACATTCAAGAAAGGTAATAAAGCAACAAGACGAGCTCTTTTTACAGCAATGGTCAAAGCTCTTTGTTGACGAGCTGTTAAACCTGTAATACGACGAGGAAGCATTTTTCCTCTTTCTGTTACAAATTTATGTAACAATTCTATATCTTTATAGTCGATCGGTTGACCTTTAGGAAGGGGAGATTGTCTCTTACGAAAGTAAGCCATAATTTACGTTAAAACTATTATTGTCTAATTGAAAATCAAAAATTTAGTAAAGAAATTAAATTATTTAATTTCTTTGTGGACTGTGTGTTTATTACAATGGGTACAGAATTTTTTCAGCTCTAATCTACCTGTCGTATTACGTCTGTTTTTTATGGTAGTATAACGAGATACACCTTTAGAACGCTTATTAAGATTAGTGCGACATTCTGTACACTCTAAAGTAATAATTAAACGGACACCTTTTTTACTGGCCATTATTTTTGTCTAAGTTACTGTAAAGCTAATTTTATACACAATCTCTTATTATCTTACAAAAATTGTTTTTTTGGCAAGTCTATTTATTTTATTTTGGCAAATATTACAAGATTATCAGACTGCAACTGTTATCAAACATAATAATAAGCAGATTCAAGTCAAAGAAATCTTCTTATTATGTCTTCTTTTCAAAGAATTTTATAATACCATTTTAATAATGAGAACCATAAGTATAAATAACCAATATTTTCTTAACAAAAGTTAATGAATGTAGTAAAATAATTCCTAACATAAGAATAAAAACATTAAATTAAAATTATGATGGCGGAACAATTTCCTTGGCTTACCGCAATAATTGTCTTTCCACTAGTTGCTGCACTAATGATTCCGATCATACCGGAGAAAAAAGGCAAAACATTGCGATGGTATGCTTTATCAGTAGGATTGATTGACTTTCTTTTGATGTGTTATGTTTTCTGGCAAAATTTTGATGCTACCAATAGCAGTTTTCAATTAGTTGAAAAATACACATGGATTGAACCTTTAGGTTTAAGTTGGGCGGTTTCCGTAGATGGTTGATCTATGCCCTTAGTTTTATTAGCAGGTTTTGTGACAACTCTATCGATTTTCTCTGCATGGCAAGTCGATCGCAAACCACGTTTATTTTACTTTTTATTATTATTATTATATTCAGCACAAATAGGTGTATTTGTTGCCCAAGATTTATTATTATTATTTATCATGTGGGAACTAGAATTAGTTCCTGTTTATTTACTCGTTTCTATTTGGGGTGGAGAAAAAAGACGCTACGCAGCTACTAAATTTCTACTTTACACCGCCGCCGCTTCTATTTTTATATTAATTGCTGGTTTAGGTTTGGCTTTATACGGTGGTGATTTAATCACCTTTGATATCGCCGAATTGGCTTTGAGAAACTATCCTCTTGGTTTAGAGTTATTTCTTTATGCCGGATTGCTAATTGCTTTTGGTGTGAAATTGGCAATCTTTCCTTTTCATACATGGTTACCTGATGCCCATGGTGAAGCTTCTTCTCCCATCTCCATGATATTGGCTGGAGTACTCTTGAAAATGGGTGGTTATGGTTTAATTCGCCTAAATTTAGGATTATTAGCTGATGCTCATGTCTATTTTGCTCCAGTGCTGATTATCCTAGGGGTGGTGAATATAGTCTATGGTGGATTTGCTTCCTTTGCTCAAACGAATATGAAGCGTCGTTTAGCTTATTCTTCTGTTTCTCATATGGGTTTTGTCTTAATTGGTATTGCTTCTTTCTCTGACTTAGGGATTAGTGGTGCTATGTTGCAAATGCTCTCTCACGGTTTAATTGCTTCTCTATTATTCTTTTTAGCTGGTGTTACTTACGATCAAACTCATACAATGTTCTTTGATGAAATGGGTAATATTGGTAAAGCAATGCCCAAAGTTTTTGCCTTATTTACCGCAGGTGCAATGGCTTCTCTAGCATTACCGGGAATGAGTGGTTTTGTGAGCGAATTGAGCGTGTTTATCGGTTTTAGTAATAGTACTGTTTATGATTCTAACTTTCGTACTTTGATCGTAATACTTAGTGCTGTAGGTTTAATTATTACTCCTATTTATTTATTATCAATGTTGAGACAGCTTTTCTATGGCAATGACAAGGTTGATTTATGTGTCATTGGTATATCAGAAAGCAATAATAAAGCGATAAATGATGCGGCAGTTTGTTTTGGTACAAATTGTGTTTTACCAACTGAAGCAGTTTACAATGATGCTAAGGGAAGGGAAGTATTTATTGCAGTTTGTTTTCTGTTCTTAATTATTGGTATTGGTTTTTATCCCAAATTAGCTACCAATCTCTATGATTCAACAACTATAGCTATAAATGATAATGTTACACAGTCTTATGTTGAGATTGCTCAAAACAATAACCCATTACCCAATATCAATTTAGCTTTGAAGTAATATATTATTTGAAGTAATATATTAAAGTTTGCCTTAGATAATCAGTTATATATGATTATCTAGGGCAAAAAATTTTTGCTTCATTCCATGATTTCTTTGTTTAAAATCTATTTTCCGCATTGTCTATTCTCAATTCTACATTGGAGCAATTTAATTAAAAGTAAAATCACTCAAGGTAGTAGTCAGATGAGATAATTATCTTAAATCAGCTTTGAATTAACTAAAACATTGAATCAATTAACAAATTTTAGTAATTGCTCAACCCCCCTATGGTTCTTGAAAAGCATATATAGCAAGGATTTTCTGAAACACAAAAATAGCCTTTTACAAAACATTTTACGAAATAATAGTACTTACAGCCGTTTTTTGAGTCAATTTGTCAATAAACTGTCTAAATTAATCGATCGCTATAATGCTTTTATTGTAAGGTGTTGAAAGATTACATTTATTGTATGGGGGGGAGTTGAGTAATTACAAATTTTATAAGTTGACAAAGAAAAGTTAGTTCAGACTGAAAGTCCTTCATAATTAAAAACAAAGAATAAATCATTATCGTTTGACTATTTATATTTATGGATAAATTACAATTGTGGCAACGTTATCAAGATTGGCTTTACTATAATCAAAAGTTAAATCTCTATGTAGATGTCAGTCGAATGAACTTTGATGAGGGCTTTTATACCTCCATGAAAGCTAAATTTGCCCATGCCTTTGATTCTGTCGAAAAATTAGAACAAGGTGCGATCGCAAATCCTGATGAAAACAGAATGGTAGGTCACTATTGGTTCAGAAATACAGACATTGCACCCAATCAAGAAATAAAACAAGAAATTAATGAAACCCTAACCCAACTCACAGAATTTACCAAAAAAATCCATAAAGGAGTAATAACAACCCCTCAAGGAGAAAAATTTACCGATTTGCTCTCCATTGGTATTGGAGGCTCAGCCTTAGGTCCACAATTTGTGTCTCAAGCGTTAGCTCCTCTCACTCCAAAATTAAAGATACATTTTATTGATAATACAGATCCTGAAGGTATTGATAAAGTATTAGGAAAACTAAAAGACAAATTAAAAACCACCCTTGTCCTTGTCATCAGTAAATCTGGAGGTACACCAGAAACTCGTAACGGAATGCTAGAAGCAAAAAATGCTTATCAGGAAGAAGGATTAGACTTTTCCCGTTATGCAGTTGCTATTACCATGATGGATGATAGCAGTAAACTTTATAAAGTTGTTAAAGACGAAAATTGGTTAAGTTGTTTTCCCATGTTTGATTGGGTAGGAGGACGTACTTCAGAACTATCAACTGTGGGTTTATTACCAGCAGCCTTAGAAGGTATCGATATTGACCGCATGTTGGCTGGTGCCAAAGAAATGGATATTGCCACCAGAGAAAAAAACATAAAAAATAATCCTGCCGCCTTGCTGGCTTTATCTTGGTATTACGCTGGTAATGGTAAAGGTGAAAAAGATATGGTGATGTTACCTTACAAAGATAGCCTATTACTATTTAGTCGCTATCTACAACAACTGGTAATGGAATCTTTAGGTAAAGAAAAAGATTTAGATGGAAACACAGTTTATCAAGGTCTTGCTGTTTATGGTAACAAAGGCTCTACAGATCAACATGCTTATGTACAACAATTAAGGGAAGGGGTAGCCAACTTTTTTGTTACCTTCATTGAAGTATTAAAAGATAGAAAAACTAAATCTATTGAATTACAAGAAAATATTACTGGTGGTGATTATCTTTCTGGTTTGTTACAAGGTACTCGTCAAGCCTTATATGACAAAAACAGATATTCTGTGACTGTCACCGTAGATGAAGTTAGTCCTTATACCATTGGTGCTTTAATTGCTCTTTATGAAAGAGCTGTAAGTATTTACGCTTATTTAATTAATATTAATGCCTACCATCAACCTGGTGTTGAAGCTGGTAAAAAAGCAGCAGCATCAATTTTAGATTTACAACTTAAAGTATTGAATTTACTTAAAAACAGTAATCAACCACTTTGTGTTAATGATATCGCCACTAAAATTGACGAATTAGATGAGATAGAAGCTATTTATAAAATTTTACGTCACTTATCAGCCAACGATCGCAATGTTATATTAGAAGGAGATCTTCATTTACCTAGTAAATTGCAATTCAGTTATTCTGGGTAATAGTTGTGGTGAAAATCAAGGTATGTAAGGAATTAATTTATTTTTTCCTTATCCCCTTTTCTCATTTATAAATAAAATTAACTAACTACAAAAATGAACACTACTAAAAATATTATTGTTGCATTAGTTTTTGCTTTTTGGATAGTATTAGTCGCGACCTTTTCTATTCAAAATATTGAGTTAGTTAGTTTAAAATTTTTCTTTTTAGAATCTGTTAAAATTCCCGTTGGTGTCTTTTTATCAATCATGCTCGGATTAGGATTTATGATTGGTGTGATCGTCCCTTTGTTATTTTCTAGGAAAAAGAAAGTTACTAAAAAACAAAATAGAAAGAGATTTGTTAGAGAAGAAGAAACAGAATCAGACCCTCTTTTTGATTGGTGATAATATTTGATTCTTGAATCAAAACGAATTATATAAAGCTTTTTTCATTTCTATGAATTATCGTATTTGAACTTGATAATCTTCAAAATAATTTGTGAATCAATTTCAATAAAAATTTATGACTTGAGTAATAATTTTAAAAAACCCTATTCCCTCTTTTCGTTAATATAGGATGAACTTTGCAGATAAATATTTAAGGAATTTGTTTATGACCATCTCATCTCTATGTATCAGGCTTCAATTTCACCTTTAACTCATTCACTGTCTAATCTGATTCATATTTTAGAAAAAGGATTGGCACATGCCCAGACGAAAATTAAATTAGAAACAAAAAATTAATGTTGATTAACTCGACTCTTGGATTAATGTTTGTGTTAGCTCAAACTCAACCCAGTGATAAGTTTCTAGAATTGAAACACAAATTAGAAACCTACGACTTTATCGTAAAAATTGAACCACCCCCCATCAGAGGTACTTATGGACTTTTAAAAACAAAAAGTAAAACTATCTGGATAAATCCTGTGGTCTTTGACTTAAGAATTGCTTTACCGACTCTGATTCATGAAGCTACCCATGCGGCTCAATTATGTACGGGAAAAGGGAAAATTTTCCCCTTAAATTGATCTATATCTCCGCCAAATATTGCTCGTCCTTTCTTCACTCATTACAATCACGGGCTAAGAAGACATTTGGAAGCAGAAGCCTATGCTGTCCAAACTCATCCAGAGGGTTATCAAATGGTCACTGATTTATTGCAAGAGCATTGTTTATCCGATTAAGAGTAGCTTATAGTTGACTGATGTTACGCAAAAACCTCAGTTTTGAAATAATTGACTATTAAAAATCAAAGATTCTTTATGTCTTTATAATTGAAAATTTATGATGCGTAACATTAGCCATCTAATTAGAGATAGAATTCGATACTGTTTCAATACGAGTTTTGTCCATCCCCTTTTGATTTAAAAGTAACCAAGTTTGGATTAAATCAGGACCGTGTAATGCTCCTGTTAAACCGACTCTGAGCGATCGCATTACCAAGCCTTTTTTCACCTTGAACTCTTTTGTAACAGCCTTAATAATCGCTTTAGCACCATCTAAAGTTAGTCCTGATTCACATTGGCTACCCACGGATTCTAAAACTGCCTTTGCACCATCTTGGGCAACAAATTCTTGAGCATCTGAGGCAATAGTCACACCATCAACAAAGAACAAAGCCCCATCTTTTACTCCATCAGTTAAACGAGTTAAACTAGGAGCAAGTAAAGTCGTTAAATCCAATAACCATTGTTTATCAGCCCCCGTATCAAATTGATAACCAGCTTCTTGCCAATAAGGAATCAATAAAGATAATAAATCATCGCTGGGCATACTATGAAGATATTGACTATTGAGCCAATCTAATTTATCCCAATCAAATTTAGCCCCTGCTTTGTTCACCCTTTCTAAATAGAACTGAGTTGCTGCCGAATCTAAGGTGAAGATTTCTTGTGCATCGGGAGGAGTCCAACCTAATAACGTCATATAGTTAGTTAGAGCAGGTGCAATAAAACCCATTTTACGAAAATCATCGATCGATGTCACCCCATCACGTTTAGATAATTTCTTCCCTTCAGTGTTTAAAATCAAAGGAGTGTGGGCAAATTCAGGTACATTAGCACCCAAAGCTTCATATAATAAAATTTGTTTGGCAGTATTAGCAATATGATCTTCACCACGGATGACATGAGTGATATCCATATCAATATCATCTACGACAACGGCTAAGTTATAAAGAGGTTGTCCAAAAGTTTCACTATCTTGTTCAGGAGTACGAGCAATTACCATATCGCCACCCAAATCACTACCTTGCCAGACAACTTTGCCTCGAACTAAATCATTCCAGACAATTTTTTGTTCATCATCAATTTTAAAACGAATAACAGGCTTTCTTCCATCGGCTTCAAACTGAGCAATTTCTTCAGCGGTAAGATTCCGGTGACGATTATCATAACGTGGTGCTTGATTGGTCGCCTTTTGTTTTTCCCGCATTTGTTCTAATTCTGGGGGAGTACAATAACAAGGATAAGCAAAACCTTGATCGATTAATTTTTGAATTGCATCACGATATAAATCCAGTCTTTGGGTTTGAAAAAAAGGACCTTCATCCCAAGTTAAACCTAACCATGTCAAACCTGATTTAATATTTTCAGTATATTCTGATTTCGATCTTTCTAAATCAGTATCTTCGACTCTTAAAATAAATTTACCTTCTTGATTACGGGCAAATAACCAGTTAAAAACTGCCGTACGAGCAGTTCCAATGTGTAAATTACCTGTAGGAGATGGTGCAATTCTAACTCTAACGGACATGATATATTTATTTACTATTATTTTTTCTCAGACCTTCTATTGTATCGAAGTAGTGAGCGGATAATTCATCAAACAAAAAATGGAGAAGTTACCACAAAATTAAGCAAAATCTTAATTTAAGCAGTAATTATCGAAAAATCCTTTAGCAATTGGTAACAAATTTCAGTATCATGGTAAAGGTTAATTAAAATTTAACGCTCAAAATTTTATTGTAAATTGCTTAAATTAATATGGTTAAATTACGTTTAAAAAGATTAGGAAAGAAAAGAGAAGTTAGTTATCGTATTGTAGCGATTAATAGTCGTAATCGTCGTGATGGAAAAGTATTAGAGGAATTAGGTTTTTACAATCCCAGAAACGATGAAACTAGATTAGATGTACCTGCCATTGTTGCTCGATTGAAGCAGGGTGCTCAACCTACTGAAACTGTACGTAGTATTTTAAACAAAGCTAAAGTATTTGAACAAGTAAATGCTTAATAGTGAAATAAATGTTCCGCTGAATAATCTTTCTGAACCTGATTATGATGGTTTAGTTCGTTTTTTAATAGAACCTTTACTTGAGTCTCCAGGATTATTATCTTTTGACTGTGAAAATATAGCCAGTACCAAAAGGGTTTGGATTCGTCTTGCCTTTGAAGATAATGATAAAGGTAAAGTTTATGGTAGAGGTGGACGTAATATTCAAGCCGTTAGAAATGTATTACAAACTGCGGCACAAATGGCAGGTGAGACTCTTTATCTAGAAATATATGAAGATAAAAGTCATTCGAGAATGAAGCGATCGCGAGTAAGTTTTCGTAAGCCCCAAACCAATAAAGATGCGGTAGATAATTTCGATCGTCGTCCCAGAAAAAGAACGCAGCCGATTACAAAACCTCAGTTGTAAAGACATAAAATTCAATCAACATAAAATTAAAACGCTACAATGGTTTCCTTGAGAAATAATTACTTTGTAGCGTTTTTCCTCTGTGAAATTTTTCCCTATCTTAAAAAAGAATTGATTTTTGACCATTTTGCTAGATAATAAACCAAGCTGTTTTATCCCATCGATCGAGTGAACAAAAATAAGAGTAAAAAATCCCTAGCAGGCATTGCAGGTATCGTTGCCGTCGCCACTCTGATTAGTAAAATATTTGGTTTAGTAAGAGAACAAATCGTTGCTGCTGCTTTTGGAGTGGGGCCTGTTGTCAACGCTTATGCCTACGCTTACGTTATCCCCGGATTTTTGTTGATCTTATTAGGTGGTATCAATGGCCCTTTTCATAGTGCTTTGGTTAGTAGCCTAGCCAAACGAAAACAAAAAGATGCCGCTCCTTTAATTGAAACCATAACTACTATAGTTAGTTGTATTTTATTATTTGTCACTATCATCTTAGTTATCTATGCCGATAAATGTATCGATTTATTAGCCCCCGGTTTGGAAACCAGTATCAGGGATATGGCGATCTTACAACTACAAATTATGGCTCCTTTAGCTATATTGGCGGGACTAATTGGTATCGGCTTTGGTTGTTTAAACGCTTCAGATCAATATTGGCTTCCCAGTATTAGTCCTTTATTTTCCAGCCTAACCATTGTTATTGGTGTGGGAGGTTTATTATTATTTTTAGGACAAGACATTAGTACTCCCGAATATCTCAAAATAGGTAGCATCATCTTAGCAGGGACAACCTTGTTGGGAGGAATTTGGCAATGGGTTGCCCAACAAGTAGCACAAATAAAATCGGGTATTAGTCGCTTAAAATTCCGATTTGATTGGGGTAGAGAAGGAGTTAGGGATGTGATGAAAGTCATGGCACCCGCGACTCTTTCTTCGGGGATGTTACATATTAATGTTTATACAGATTTATATTTCGCTTCTTACATTGCTAATGCCGCAGCGGCAATGCGTTATGCCAATTTTATTGTTTTAACTCCCTTGGGTATCATTTCCAATATGATTTTAGTCCCTTTTTTACCTGTCTTTTCTCGTTTGGCTGATCCAGATAATTGGGATGAATTAAAGATGAGAATCAGACAGGGATTAATTTTAACTGCTTTGACAATGTTACCTTTGACAGCTATTTTTATGGCTTTAGCTAAACCCATTGTCAGAATTATTTACCAAAGAGGTATGTTTGAAGCTTCTGCCTCCGCCGTTGTTGCTCCTGTTTTATTTGCTTATGGCTTAGGAATGTTTTTCTATTTAGGTAGAGATGTTTTAGTGAGAGTTTTCTACGCTTTAGGAGATGGACAAACACCTTTGAAAATTAGTATTGCTAATATCTTTTTAAATGCTATTTTAGATTATTTTTTAGTCAGAAGTTTTGCGACTCAAGGTTTAGTTTTTGCGACGATCGGTGTTAATGTGGTATCAACGATCGTCATGCTTTACATTTTACATAGACGTTTACGAGGTTTTCCTTTAAAAGAATGGGGTACTATTTTTGGTGGCTTAATTGTGGCAACCATTGTTTCTTGCTATGGTTGTTCTTTTAGTTATAATGCAATATTTTCTTTTTTTGGTGCAGATAATTTATTTTTACAATTAATAAATCTATGTTTTGCTAGTGGAGTCGCTCTTCTCATTTTCTTATTCTTTACTTGGCAATTAAAGTTACCTGAACTAAATCTTTTGTTCAATAAAATTAAAGCTAAAATTTCTCGATAAAAATTAGTGCCATTGTTTGTTGTTAACTTCCTTTTTACAACAATAGTTGAGATAGCAAACAAACAGTTGATTAAGATAAATTGTCTCAGTCAAAACGAAGAAAGTCTGTCAATTTTGACCTTTTATTGCTTTTGTCCTTGGTCGTATTAAGGTTTGTCTAGCTGAATCTGAATCGATTTAATTTTTAGTTGTACAATAGAATAACAATGAATATTAATTTTTAATTCAATACAGAATTATGACGGAAGTAACAACTGTACCTCAACGAGGAATTCAACTGACAGAAGAAGCTCTCAATCACGTTTTAATGTTAAAACAACAACAAGGTAATGAAAATCTCTGTTTAAGAGTTGGTGTTAGACAGGGTGGTTGTTCTGGTATGTCCTATATGATGGACTTTGAGAATCTTGATAATATCACCGAACATGATGACATTTTTGATTATGAGGGTTTTAAAATCATTTGCGATCGCAAAAGTCTTTTATACTTATATGGTATGGTCTTAGACTACAGTAACGCAATGATAGGCGGTGGATTCCAGTTTACTAATCCCAATGCGAATCAAACCTGTGGTTGTGGTAAATCATTTGCTGCTTAATCAAAAATATTACCAACAGAAAATGTCTTAGGGATTGATCAATAAATTAAATATTAGTTTATCGGTTTTTTGGTGGGCAAAATATATTGTTAATATTACCTATAGAGTTTATCTTTTGATTTTGCTCACCCTACTTTAAGTGGTATTTTCATAAACACTAAATTTCTTAATCATATATGACAATGACTTGACCAAATATCCTGAGTTAATTTTTTGGGAATATTGAACTTTTTTATGGCAAAAAATAGTTCGCTAATAATATGAGTCAAAAGATCTTTCTTATCTGTGTTCCTTGAGAAGACCCACGGCTATGCCCATGGGATGAATCACGGT
>JAAHTG010001662.1_pt1 | contig 14528 bp, 11 predicted proteins | sample 6116081 | NCBI WGS metagenome assembly JAAHTG01 (sample SAMN13939989, study PRJNA603662) | sponge metagenome | isolation source: marine sponge | host: Mycale hentscheli | place: New Zealand | collected 2005 | reverse complement strand
TAAACTTTATATTTTATATTGATATTTTCCTTTTTTTTTGACTTAATTTTTTTTTTGATCTTATTCATTAGTTTTTTGTCTGTCTTTAACTTATCTTCGCTTACACCATAAATATAACACTTATTTCTGCTCTTGTCAAGGGAAAAAAACATTTTTTCTTCATTTTTCTGAGTATCGAAGATTCCAACTGTATAAATTCGATGTGTATTCTTTGGCTTTGGAATTCCACCGGACACAGCCTTGGTATTAGAGAAAAAGTTCACCATATGCAGAGTGGGAACAAGAAGATCATTCAATGCATCAAAATAACCAATGATTGGTGCTCCGCCAATGATATTATCAAGAGAATTATTAGATACAAGGCAAATCTTCTCGAACACGCCCGAACGAGCGTACTCTTGAATCACGTTTCTTACTAATTTTTCTTGCTTTTTTTGTGTGTTGTCTAACATGCTTAAGTCTGGTTGGATGTATAGGATAGAAACAGGCAATCTTTTTATACTTTCGAGAATTCTAAGGGATCCACAGGAGACCTTGCCAGATCCGCCGATGATAAAGAGCGTTTCGCCCTTGACTCCCTTAAAGAATGATCGTATTTTTGGATAATCATAAGATTCATACTCTTCCGCTGTCTCAAGTATAGGTATATTATAGCACCCTTTTCCCTCTATGTCAACATTTATTTTAAATATTTCATATTGTGGATATTGTGCAAACGAATCTGCGATGTTACATCCAGCATTACCAAGACCAATAACGTTCATTTAGACCTCCAACTTTTGAAGATTGCCGAAGTCTGTTCCGACACTTACATTTACTTTAAATTTTCCCAACTCGGTATTCGAGAAAAGATTTATGATTTCTCCAAGTTTTTCTTTGTCCTCTGTTGAAAAGTCCAGTACAACAGAATCATGGATCGGAAAAGCAACATGTGATTTACATCCTTCTAGATAATTAGATAGCTTTATCATTTGTTTCAATACATTTTCCGCGCATGTTGATTGAATGATATAATTTAATGCTGTTCTACTCTCTGACTTAATTGTTTTACCAAAGATGGTCTTGACTCTGCCGTGATTATAGTGCTTCTTCAGGATCGATCTCCTGTCATAAGCATGTTCACAAAGCTCATCATAACTATCTGGGTTATAAAGCCAAGCAAAGATTCTTTTTTTGGCCTCCGCCCTAGTGAGGTCTCCTTTAAAAACATTTTCCATATTCCACTCGTGCATGTCTTCAGGCGGCTGTTCTCTTCCTTGCAGGGAAAGAAGTGTTCTCAATTCAGCTGCGTTAAAGTCTAATTCAACAAAATAATCATTCTTTGGCTCGATAACAGATCTGAATTCTTTCTCCATTGTTAAGATCGGAAAGCTTTTTGATATGGTTGTTAGCCTCCCGGTCTTAGTTCCCCAAATATTAAACTTACAATAAGGCTGAAGAGTTTTGAGCTTTTTAAGAAACTTTCTGTGTTTCGCTCGATATAGTGATAAGTTTTTAATATTGAGATTCAATTTGTTATACTTTATTTCTTCGATAACTTTAGTAAGATCAAGAAGATAATCATAGTTGTCAGGCTTTGAATGGGTTTCGAAAACATGTTGACAGATCAGATCTTTCGTATAGCAATACTCCAAAAGAAACTTTTGAGGAACTAAATCGAAAAAACAGCTCTCATTTAGCGATATAAGCGATGTTCCAAAAGACTTGATAAAAGCCTTGAGTTTATTTGATACAGCTTCCCAGCGGTCTCGTAGGGCCTCTGGACAGACAATATCCAACGTCTTTCCCTCACAATAAAGTTTCGCATACTGTATATCTCGATCTTTCAAGAAAGCGGAGTATGACCAAGTGCTTTCTAAGTCCTCTGGTAACTCATTGTTAAAAGAAAGCTCGCCAGCATAATATATGCCGACACACTCCTTTTTATCGTCTAGTGTTTGAAATAACAAGTAACCCTCAATATATCTTGTTGATCGAATTCTTTATTATTATTTTAACATGTTCAGAGAAATTGTCAAGTGAAATATTGTTTTTTTCTAAATAATATTTCTTGAGTTCTTGATAAGCGGTAGACCCTTCAAACAAGTAAGGCAATCTAAATTTAGAGTCAATATATTCTAATTTTCCAAAAGAGAGATCATTGGCATTATTATTTATTTTTTCCACTTCAGATGCACTGTATACTAAGCCGCTTTCTTTATTTCTTACTTGTGTATATCTTTTTATCCAATAATGCTCCTGTAGTACATTTTTCAGCATTTCCTCTTTATCCACTTTAGTCCTTAAGAATTTACACCTACCTTCCATATAATACTTCTTTTGAGAAACTAGAGTGTTGTAGCCGACAACTACCATAGACATTAAATAATCTAAATCTCTTATATATACATTGTCAAAATTTTGAGATAAGTAAACGGAAGCTGGATCTGCAGAAAGTGCGCCTGATGAGATTCTAGAAGAATTGACAGGTGACGATAGGTCAAAATTGAGCCGCCATGGAATGTTTTTGTCTATCAAAAAACCACTATTGATAGCAGTTTGTTTATAAAAATTAAAATTAGGGCTTTCAATGAAAAACTGTTTATCTCTATTTTTGGATGGATTTAGATCCGATATCTCTATACATAGGCCAGAATTTATGGCCGAAACTTTGTGGGACAACATGTAAGGAGTTCTTGTGACACTAACATTTTCGGGACTAGTCAATATTAAATTAAAAAATTCTCTTGCATAGTCTTTTATGTTAGTTATTTTATCTCCTTGAGGGGTAGAAAGTAATTTTTTGTTATGGCTATCAAGCAAAGAAGTCATATCTTCATTATACAACCCATCTGCATCCTCAAAGGCTCTATATATTTCGGGGGTGCTGAGATAATTATCAGAAACTAGTCTTCCGGACTGGGAAGGTATTTTGAAAGCATTTTGAAATTCAATAAAAGAGGAGTCTACAGGAGGAAGAGTGTAAAATACTTTCTCTTGGCTGGGAATTGTTACGAGTAGGTCTCTACTGGGCGTGATGGCTATCATAGATTTATTTACTTTACCATATAATATGTTTTCAAGCCTCCAATAATTTTTTATTCCCACAGGATCTTTTGCAATAATTTGACCTTTCGGATAAAAAGCAAAAAATTCATACAAAGTTCGCTCTTTAAATATTTCCGAAAGACTGCTATTGTTTGTACCTTTTAATTTTTTCATTTTTTAATTCTTCCCTTCTTCTTTGGAATTGCTCTTTCCTTCCTTATTTTTGATATCTAATCCATCACCAGAAGTTTCCCATAAAGCTTCGATATTTGTAGAATAGGAGTTTCCGCTAATAGTGTGGGATACACTAGTAACAATATGATATCCACCTAAGCCCATCACGTTAGCAATACTTCCTTTTTTGTAAGGCTGGCCAATACCGCCTAGGACTTTGGGATCTACATAAATATATGAACCCGGCTTAAAATAGTTATTCCCAAACATGTCTATAGTGACGTTAAATCTGTTAGTTAGCAAGGCGTAGGGGTCTTCTTGGTTAATGGTGAGACGATGCTCTCTTGCAAATTCTAAATCTTTTTTATCAAAAGATATATTTTTTATCAAAGACTTAGTGGACCCTAGCGAAAAGTGATACAATCCGTCTTCTTCGTCCTGCGTCTTTCTGGTTTTATAGCCGTTTTTAGTATCCGGTATCTTGTAGTCTTTAGGCAGTGGGTTATCAGCATATATAATTAAGCATTGCCTCTTTTTAGGACCACCAGTTAATAAGCTTATATCAAATTTTGATTTTAAATCGTACTCATATAAATATGCTCCTAAAACATCATCACTTAGTTCTTGATATCCTATCTTAAAGCTTCTTGAAGATCCGTCTTCTTCGTGTAAGATGGTGTCGATCCTATTTGTTATAACTAAGGCTAGCAATTCGGAAATAAAGCTTACTATAGATTTAGTTTGAATATCTCTTTTTCCTATACTGTTATAGAGAAACTCTGTAAACACACTCATTTCGATTGGCAGATTAGATAAATTATAAGTTTTACCGGCAAATTTAAAATCTAAAGTTACTAATTTAAGATTCTTTAATACATCTGAAGGTGCTAGCAAAAAATTATCATTTTTGCATGCTATTTCTATAGCAGTCTGGACTATATCACCAAAAAAAGTATAGAGTATTTTTTCACCTCTTAAGAAGCTATCTTCTTCTCTCAATTTTACAAGGTCGTCGGCCAAGGCTAAATCCCTTAGAGGGGTGGAAGTAGGACTAGTTGAATTTTGTAACCCTTCGAGTGTTAATTGTAGACCATCCGTATAGGTAGTTCCTAATTCAAATTCTCCTCTTTCGGGATATAAGGTTTTATAAGTCTTCTTTGCTGCAACCTTCCCCACTGTAGATATGAGAACTTCTCTAATATCTACACTTCTCCAATAAACGCTTCCATTATCTAGCATTTTTGCAATAAATCTTTTGGAAGCTTTATTTTTTATCTCTTTATATAGCTCCGCTTGCCTAGTGCGATAATCTTTCTTCTCTTCGTCATCGGTGAGACTACTGTTTATGGCATCTTCAAAGCCCTTTATATCTAGAGCTTCCCTTTCAGTTGCGGCTATGACATTTATAAGCCTGTTCTTGCCCACCGATTCAATTCTGGCTCGGTATTGAATAGATATAACAACCGAACCGTTGCCATTACCCGCAAAAGATAGGCTATAATCCATAGGGGTTAAAATAAAGTTTATCTGAGACTTCTTTATTGCCTTTTTGAAACTTTCTGAGGCCGAAGAAGGTACTTCCCACCCAGCCACGATTCTTATATCTTGATGAAAATTTCCTCCGTAGTCAAATTTCGATGCGAGGTCAGAATCCTTACCACTTTGCTCAGTATTCATTGGGACTAGTAAGTCTAGATATCGATAAGATCCTTCAGTGAGTATGTCACTTTTCTTTAAACTTTTACCTTCATCAATTTCTTTTGAGGTTAAACCTCGGAGGGCTGTGAATTGTGCAAAGTCTTGAAAGTAAAGTTCTAAAGTTGCCTCTATATCCCTATCTACCGAGAATGGGTCTGCGCCATTATATTTCCAAGAAAAGTTCTGTATACCATAATCTCTTTTTGTTTTCGTAAATTTCTTTGGGTTGTATTTATCGACCAGTGATGCGAAGTTTGGATTATAATCAAAAATGCTTCCACCTACCTGCGTTTCTGTGGGGAATTTTATTTCCACCTCTCCGCGATAATTCATCTTCTCATCATACTTTACTTTATATAATCTTATTCGAGGTACTAACTTTGATAGTTCCTCTGTGGTGGCATTAAAGAGTCTTTTTGCAGCCGACATTCCGTTAATTATATTTACAGCATTTTTATGACTATTTTTGATATGGCAAATACGGTTTTGAGTTACTCCCACTTTTTGCCTATCTTCTAGTGACTCAACGCTGTTCGGAGAAGTTAGAAATCTTTGGAGGGCAAGACCCCCGCCTGTTCCGTCTGCGTTCTTGTAACCGGCGAGGTCATCAATTTTTTGAAGCAAATACTGTTGTTTATTGAATCTAGTGGTGGAAATTATGCCTCTTGCATCAGAAATTTCTTGCGCAAGCACTTCGGGATCCCGATCGGCTTGAAGCAAGGATCTTATTAGGCCGAGGGCGTAATCTTCATCTTTTTTAATTTTTTTAGCAGCTTCCGAATCTTTAAAGGCTTGAGCGTCACTTATTCTTTTCCTAATCCACAAAAGAAACAAAAAAGCGTCTGCCGCTTCTTGATTGACATAGCTCTCCAAAGCTTGTGCTTGGGTTCTTTTGTCGCTGTACCAGAGAACAGGGGTTCCCTCTCCATAAAGTGTCAGAGCTGCCCGTTTTTCCCTCTCATAAAGAAGATCTTCAGCGGCACGGACTATTCGGCCAAGGCCAGAACGTTGAAGCTTTCGCCAATTAAAAAAACTTGATGTTCCCGATTCATAAAGCGCATTCTTCTCTGAAGCTTTAAATATTTGAATGTCTCTGATGGCCTGTTGTTGGATGAAGACCGATGAAAAATAAAGAGATTCAGCCTTTTCTTCTCTTAACCATTCCTTTCTAGAATTAATTATCTCTTGAGCCAATACCGCTTCTTCTGGTGCTCCGGGTTGGAGGCCCAAGTCTTTGAGCTGCTTCCTGTAAGCAGAGTATGCTAGATCGATAGTAGTATAATCCCTATTAGGTGGCCTATCAGTGCCTTGGGTGATCAATTGGTCCCATGCAAATTTAAGCGGATTTTCGTCGCTCGTAAATCCTCGCTCAGGTGAGACTACAACAAGATCCCTTATTAATTTTGGTACACTAGTCATCTTTAATATCCGTAAGTATTTAAAACATCTGTTAAATCAAGAGGTATATAATAAATATCTCCTAGCTTAAAATGATGATCTGTTGGTTTATTATTGTATTGAGCTATAACCCACCAGTATCGAGAATCACCATAGTATTCGAAAGCTAGCTTATATAATCTATCTCCCACTTTCCAAGTTCTAGTGTCGTATGACAGACTCTTGATCTCTTCCACGGTGGGAAAGAATATATCGGCAGTTACATACTGATTAATCTTTTTCAGATCCCTCTGTTTAAATTTTTCATCGTATAAGATGTTCGTATTTTTAAAAATTCTTCTTCCGGATAATCTACTAAATGGCATTTTTTATTCCTTCCTTAATTATTACTTTCATGAGGGGTCGGTGACATTTTCGGCTTCAGCGCGTCGGGTTTTATCATTCTCAGCACCGCTTTCCTGTTCTGAGCCGGGAGATCCATTGGAGGATGCATTACTATTTCCTGCCCCTTTGGATCCTCCAGATTCGTTCTGTTTTGGTGTGTAATATTTAGGCGTAGTGTTGATGATAGCACCACCCAGCGAAATATTTATTCGCTTAGGAACAACTAATCTTGTCGATTGGTCTACAACCACATCTCGCGCTCTATCTCCATAGGCTACAGTGATAGAATTGGGTGCAATTAGTACCGGAGTATTGGGATAATCTTGGACTATTAAGTTTCTAAACTTAATTCTTAAAAGCGGAGACTCAATAATACTTCCATTCGAATATTGTGGTCTTGCAAATTTTCCGAGAGCTAAAATAGCTTTGAGTTGATCTTCGTACCGGCAGGGGTCTGTACCCGGCTTTAGTGGCCATGATAAACTAATTGTCTCGCCTGTGGATAGATAAGTTTGTATAGAATCTTGCCTGCCATAAACATCGACAGATTCCCAGTTGATGTTGTAAGATCGACTAAAATCGTCTATGCCATCTCGAAAGATTAAATACTTTCCTGTGGCCACCATCTGTATAACCAAGTCATTCGGATTGTCTTCAAAAGGATTTGTCATCTTACTTTATTCCTGCTCTAGAAGCGTTTAGGGTGTGGTTTACTGGGCGCGATGAATATTTATCGTCTACGCCACGGATAACATAATCAAATAATTGCGGCAATCCATTTTAAGCACTAACCTCTAACTGTATCTTGTTGTTCATCTGTACACCCTCTAGGGCCTCTTTGACTGCTTTCGCAACTTCGTCGCCAATGGATACTACCATGGACTCCATATCTTCTTTTCTGTTGAAGCCTCCGTTGTTGACTTCGGTTTCGGGAGTAGGCGCAGAGGATCCACCAAACACATAGGAGATGGCTCCGCCAATAAATTCTAATGCTTTGCCGGCTAAAACTCCTGCTACGTCTTTGAGTCCTGATAGCATCTTGGCAAACATTTGAATGGGATACTTAATTGCGTCTCCGATGGCAGTAAAAGCATCGCCTACCATTCCTAAAACTTCAATAAAAGAAGGGCTGTTTCCTACATAAAAGAAGTGATATATAGGGTTAAGCACTTTGTTTAGATATATAAAAGCCTGTACAATCTTGAGTATGCCGAGAGCCAGCACACCGAGAGCGGTGACGATTCCACCCGCAAGATAGGCTAGGCCAGTGAAGACTCCAGAATTTTTGTATGCTTCTGCGAGCATCATCACGTTTTCAGCTATGCTTAATACAGCGTCGGCAAAAGCTACAAAAAATGCTCCAATATATGGTGCGTAGTCTACAACTAATTTATCGAAAGAGGACTGAACGTCTCCAGTACTTTTAAATAGAGACGCGAAGCTTGATTTAAGTTTTTCTATCCTTGGAGACATAATCTCCCAAACCTTGCTAAATATATCCAACATAGGCTGAGAATTAGATATTAAATCATAAAGCCCCTTGAGGAGAACGATTAGTCCAGTTACGCCGGCCACAACAGCGGTCAGACCCGACGTGAAAGGTGCCAAGGCTGCGCCTATGAGGAGAATACCCCCCACCAAAAACGGAATTGAAGTAGATCCCAGCTCTTGGAAGGCTTGGAGCATGCTTTTAACAAAAGATATTACCGGACCAGCGATGTCGACGGCGAATGTACGCCACAATTGGTTAAATTCTTCCGTAATGGAATTATAGCTCTTAAGAGCATCTTCTTGTTTAATAATTTCGTCTGTGGTCAGTTTGACTGGCTTTACTACATCATCAAATCTTCCCCTCATAACAAGTGCTAACTCATTGACGCTCTCTAATCCCATCGCAGATGCTAACATCTTTCGCTCATAGTATTCCATACTATCAAAAGATTTTCCAGCTTGTCTTGCGGCATCTGACATCATTTTTAACCTATCTGTGGGGTCTGTTGTCGTAACCATTCGCATGGTACTTAAGTATGGTCCACCCAGAGCAGCGTTTAAACTGCCGACAGAATTTGCAGCCGTATCAAATTTATCAAACTGCTCTGAAATCCTAAGCATTGCATCAACTTCCATAGTAGCATTGTGTGCATTTTTGGCTAACTTTTGAAAAACTGCTCCAGCATTTGCGCCGAAAGCTGCAAGTCTGGGTTGTGCTGATTGGAAGGCTGCAGCCATTTCTTGTGGTGGTGTTTTTAATTCTTTTGCGAGAACAAGCATGGATCTCGTTGCGGAGGCTGCTTCTTCGGGAAGAAGCCCCATTGAATTAGCTAAAAAGTTCATACTTTGGGCCGTGATTTGAGATTCAATTCCCATTTCACCCAAAATTGCTGTTGTTTCCATCAAATCTCTTTGGGTGTCCTCGTTCATTTCATCAAAATTCTTTATTCCCGTGACCAAGGCAGCTGTTGACTCTCCCGCCTCATCCATTGTTACACCATACATATAGAGAGATTTTTCTAGAGCCATTATTTGAGTACCGTAAGTCGAAGCTGCGCCTGTTTGTCTCTGGAAAGAAACCATGGCAGCGTCTGTTGCGCCGACTAAGGCGGTAGTTGCTTCGAACATTTTTTCAACAACAGAAACACCTATGGCCATTGCGTTGAAGTTTTTGGTAATAGAGCCAGTGAAAGATTCGAACATTTGCGAACTATTAACACCCGCAGAGGCGAGTCTAGATAGATTAGCATTCAATCCAGAGGTTGTTCCCATCAAGCCGCCTAGTTTATCGCCGAGTCCTTCAGCGAAATTCGCGGATTCTCTTAAGCTATCGTTAGCTTCGGCGTTGCCGCCCTTGAGGTTTTTTATTCCCTTGTCCAGATCTGAATATGCTTTAGCCAAATTCCTTATTTGCTTCTCAAGGGCTTTTGCCCCCTCGGTGGTCTCCGCCATCTTATTTGGGTCTATGTTCTTGTCATCTGACATTCATTAATGTTCCTTATTTAAACGGCCACTTGATGCCCGTTTTTAACTCAAAAGCCGATACTGCTTTTTTTAACTTACTTTTCTGTCTGTAAGTTTTAGGATCGTTCAACCCATACTGCTTTGCTGCTTCAATATATTTCTTTTCGTTACCGACTGCTCGCGCAAATGCTTTTACATCTGCTGGCTTTCCTTTGATAGTACTTGATGAGCCGAACACTGGAATTCCAAACATTTGTTTTAAAATTAACTCCACCACTGTTCCGTACATCCTTAAAAAACTTTCATTAAGCATATCATCATTCTTTTTTAATTCTTCTAAATCGATTTCAATATTTTCCATTATTAATAATCCCCCATACTTTTACAACTCGATCCCCTATTAAGCGATGGGATCGAGTTTAATACATCTTTGCCTATATTTCCTGCCAGTGCGTTTTCTTCATTAGTTATCTCATATCCGTAAAAATAGAACTTCATGCTTCCCACGACCACATCTGGGCTAGAATAATCCAAATTACCAAAACTATAAGAAACCGGGTAAACTCCATAATAGTTTACCACTCTTACTATATTGCCTGCACTGTCCAATATCTTTACTAAAATATTAGAAGTCTTCAGAAAACTAGAAAGAGGCTGATAACTAATTCTGTCTTTGTTAAGAATTTTTGGCTTGACACCCACCATCATCATTTGGCCATTGGCGTTGGTTGTTTCTATAGATTGTAAATAATAAGTGTAAAAAATGTCCTGCAAGTCCTGCATTAATTCCGGAGTCATGTAAAGTTGAAGCTCCAACTCTGAAATTTGCGGATCTTGAGATTCTATATTGGGACCACCAGAGCCTATATTGGCAGCGTCATTATCATAAGAGAATGTTGTGTCCGGTAGGTTTACTGCTTTTATAAGTTCTTTGGGAATTTGAAAATTCCTCGGAACTGTCGCGAGCAGTATCGGGTCTGCTGATAAGTTTGCCTTGCATAAGATAGTTTGTACTTCAAACTTAAACTGCTGCATTGGGGTATATGTTGGTGTTGTCCAAAAATTATTTGACACGATTATAAATCTCCTCGTTCTAATTAGTTAAAAGCAAGAAATAAATCCTTATCTCTTGCTTTTTGAAGATTTTTTCATCTGATCGCTTTCTTTCTTGATTTGGTCAGCCAAGCGATTAAGAAACCACCTTCTAATAGTCACTGGCAGGTTATAGGCTTCTATAAAGCTCCACCCGCCATGGTACTTTAAAAGAAAAAATTCCTCATACACTTGTTGAATGTAATCATTGCTTAGGCCAAAAAAAGTCCGTGGTGAACGGAACCTCCAAGTCCGTCGCGTAGCCACAGTTACTACATTCAAAATCCTGTGTCATATCAATGTTTGGAGAAGCTTTTTCGTATACCGACCTTAAGAATTTAGAATCTCGTGCTGGGATAACCTTGATAAATTTATTTATTAAATCTTTGGAGGTTTCTCCGTTTAAAGATACTACCAGTATCTTTAATGTGTCGGTCAAAGTAGTTTCCGGTAGCTTCTTCTTCCTTTTAGATTCTATTAGCCTTGAAAGATAACTCTCGTCTTTACCAGTCATCATCTTCATCTCAACAGTGATATTTGTCATTGGAGTGACTGTCACTATTGTTCCGTCATTGCTGATACTATATGAATCATCCTCTTCCAAATCTTCCGATGTCTTTATTTCAACGTCGGCTAACTCAAAAGAGTGATCCACAGCAGTCAGGCACGAAGGGCAAGTTACTCGCGTTTCGTATTCTGATCCGTATCCAGTGATTCTGGTCGCAACGAGTACTGCGTTACGGTCTCCGCTAATTAGTGTCTCTGGGCTGATTCTGTTATCAATTATAACACTCTTCAATAGGCGATCAATGGCTACGCCCTGTTTAATAAGAGTTTTAGAAGAAAGGATATCTTCTTCTTTTGCCGTCATGTACTTGATCTCTATTGAATCCTGTCCGTGTAGCGGATGATTTTCTGGATAATATTTACCTCTGGAGGGTAGATCCACAAATTCTGTTGGTGTGGCGAAATCAAGCCCACCTGTTTCGAAAGCAGCGGCGACAGAATCTGCCGCAGCTGGTGTTGAGTCCTCTAGACCTGTGCCTAGCTTACTTCTTTTGCTATTTCTAGCCAATGTTCACCTCAATGTTAGATTATTTAAGAAATTGTCTGCCGGATACGCCAGTGGTGCATGATGCCCAGTCGTATCGGAATGAAATACTAATATCTGATAGATCTTCAGAACTGTAGTCTAAGTCACCCCACCCAACCTTGGTAATAATAGCGTTATTGAGTACCCATTCTTCTTGGATTACTCCATCAGCAGATAGTTGTTTGATTACAACATTGCCCAAAGCTTCGGTTTCGGCTCCCTTGGAAATAGACTGAAGATTTTTCTTAGCTTCCATAGGACCAGTATACCCTGAATTTTGTAGAATGTCAAGGAAAATCTCTGTTGCGTCTGGAGAAACTGGATCTACTAGTGTTAATCCGATCTCATTCCACTCGACACGTCCGGGATAATAGAATTTATGTTGCATAAAATCCACTTCTCCGGTTCCTCCAGTAATTTCTGGTTTGTCAACTGTTTTGGCGAACCAGACTTATCCGATTCCACCTACTCCCGCTAACTCGACTATGAATCTATATTTTCTCTTTGGATCGACATTTGCGCTTGTCCAAAAGTTATTTGCCATGATTTGTTTTCTCCTATTATATAACTATATAGTTACTATATTTGTTTTAGTCCTCAAAAGCAGCACCCTGATTCGTAATAACGAAATCTAGTGCGATGTACTCGATGGCCTTTGCGGGCTTCAAGAAAATCTTGGCATATACGATATTTCTATCAACCAAGTCTGGGGTTGTTGTGGTCTTGTCCAAGATGAGCTTATAATCACTTAAACCTAAGCGTGTCTGAACACTAGCTAGGAATGGGTTTGCTAAACTCTTGAAACGATTCCAAGTTACTTCGACGTTCTGATCGAAGAGGATAGAGTTTGCGAAGATTGAGATCTGTCTTTTGACGAAGATCATCATTCTACGAACGTTGATTCTATCAAGGGCTGAAGGTGTTAATTGAAGTGTCTTCTGTCCGAAGATTACAATTCCTTCGTTCGGGAAAGAGGCGATTGGGTTGATGTTAGCATCATAAAGGGCATCTCTGTCCTTAGAAGTCAATCTTTGACTAACGTTCAATACTGGAATACCAGCAGAACCTTGCGATAATCCGCCTCTATTAAATCCAGCAGGAGCGAACCAAACTTCTGTTTGTGCTGCAGAGGAAGCGAATGTCCCTAAAGCAACTACCGAAGGTGGAACCCAAAGTCTACTGTTGGATGTTACTGTGTCTTGGATCTGGACCCAAGGATAGTAAGTACACCCGTATGAGTTGTTAATTTGTCTGTTTTCGAGAGTTCGGATAGCAGTTGAGACTGTTCCTGCTCTCTTTGCAGCATTACTGTATGCTGCTGAGGTTTCAGTGAAAGGCGTGTAGACATCTTGGATATCAACGATAGCCAGTGCATCTCCGCGATCAGCGCATACTTGAAGCATAAGGTCCGTAATGTTGGTATTGGTAATACCGGGGATGGCCATCAAATTATATTCAGCTGCCTCTGGATCTGCAAGCAAATCCACTGACTGCCTCAAAGTGTTGAGAGCATAGTTATCCATAACAGTTGCATCGGCCATGTCACTATTGTTAAATGGCTCAATTTCTACAACATTCAAGCCGTCGAAGCCTCCAAAGAGTGGAGCAGTAAATCTGTCCCATCCGTCGTCAACTACTTCTCGCCAGCTTCCTGTTGCGGAGAATGAAAGATTGTTTTTTCTTGAATCTTCTTTATAATAAGCGTAATTCTTTCCATATGGTTTGACAATATTATCTAAAGAGAATGCCCATTGCGATTCCTTGTCTGAATCAGAAATGTCTGCGCCCAGAGGGTATACATAGTCAGTGTATCCCGCATCTGCTTTATTGCTTGAGTAAGCGGAAGTATTCTCTAGATAGGCAGCTGCGTTCAGTCCAAAGTAGGCATCAGTTTGATCAACCAGACCACCTGCTGAAGAACTAATCCTTAGTTGTGCTTCTGGGAAGTTAACGTTAAGTCTGTAACTGGGGATGCCGGTATGGATGAACCAGTCGGTACCTCCGGAGAGATTGCCGGGTGCTGTATTTGGTTTTGCAAATACATCTGCTCCAGCTGCATCTGTGGATCCACTGAGGCCAGTGTCCTTGAATCTTTCGGCACCATATACTCCGAATGGAAGCAATGATGGGTCAGCAATACCGTTGGCGACGGTGCTATCGACTTCTACCCTAATGTATTTAGAGGCATTGGAATATTCTCCGTATTCTCTCAAGATTGCTTCAGATGCGCTCCATACTCTATATTTGTCTCCAATCTTCTTAGCAATATAATTGTCTGACATTGGATTAAGATTACAGTTGGAGAATCTTTCTACAGTTTCTACAATATTGTCTGTGTCAGAAGCTCTTCTGATGATGACCGTAAAGCTTCCGTAAGGAGCTGCGCCGGTTACGTTTCTTGAGTAAGTTAAGTCTTGAATAGAGACCTTAAGATTGTCTTGGATCCACTTTCCGGGCTCTAAAGAATGCAATTTAAAAAGCTTTTGCATCTTATTTGCTGTCCAAGCAGCATAATCTGTGGAGATATCTTGTGAGAAGAACCAGCCTGTAGATGCTTTGGTCGCGTCCATGCGGTAATCTGATTTTCCGGCATTATCAAACGGAAGAAGGAGTCCGTAAGCATCGGGTTGTAGAGTTTCCAAATCAAGCTGCTTTTGAATGAAAGATTCGTATGTTTCGCCGAGCCAGTAGAGATTTTCGCCGTTCG
>JAAHTG010001648.1_pt1 | contig 14610 bp, 15 predicted proteins | sample 6116081 | NCBI WGS metagenome assembly JAAHTG01 (sample SAMN13939989, study PRJNA603662) | sponge metagenome | isolation source: marine sponge | host: Mycale hentscheli | place: New Zealand | collected 2005 | reverse complement strand
TCTGGATAAAGTAGAAGGAGAGACTGAAGCTCTCCTTGAAAGTGTAGTTGGCATAATTATTCAGCATTAGCAGATAAGATAGTCATTTCTCTTAGCTTTTCCACTGTTAAATCAATTTTAGATTGAGAAGTTCAAGACTTCTTTAGCGTTCTTGCTATTTTTATTATTTGTTGTTCAGCTTCTAAAATAGAAAGACTATTTCTTCTATTTAAAAGTTCTAATACTCAAGCTTTAATTGTCTTAAATGAATTTGCTAATATTTTTTGAATTACATTAGTTTCAGCTAATGTTGATTTATAACTTTGAACTTGAGCCATTCTTTGTTTAGTTATAGTTGAAGCATTTAATAATTCACTATATTCTGTATTTATAGTCTTAATATCTACTCAAGCTCTATTTCAGTTTTCTTCTACAAGACCTTTAAGGTCTCTTCTAACAGAAGCTAAATCTTTTGCGTTCATTGTTCATCTTTCAACTCATTTCTCAGTAAATATACTATTTGAAGAAGTATGAAGTCTTTTAATATTTTGAATATCTTTAGTAGCTATTGTTCATTTATTATACTTTACTAAGAGGTCATTAACCACAGCTAAAGTTGCTCTACTATCACTACCTTTACTTCCTGCATATATTTCTTTTAATTGGTCTAAAGCTCATTTTACAGAAGGATGTTTACCTCAAAATGTAACCTCTCATTTACTTTTTAACACTTTATCAATCTTACTTATTTTTGTATTAAGATTTTTTTCAAAAGAAATAAGTTCTTTATTAATTGATTTATTTAATTGAGGATATGTTTCAGGTTTTGTTTTAGCATTTGAAATAGCTCTATTGATACCATTTTCAGCACCGTTTGCGATACCAGTTTCAACCTCAGACTTAGTAGGTCTAACAGCTCTAGCTGTAGCCGTTGCACTATCTGTTTTATATTTATTTATTACATATTGATATGATGAAGATGAAGCTTTGATTAATCAAGCAGATGCTAATTGTCATACATAAACGTCAAAATCTTTTCTTCTATCTTCTGGAAGAGAATCTCTATAATTAGAAAGACCAGGTAGCTTATTTACTAATCTTCCTCACTCTGTTATAACTCATCCAATCCCATTCAGTACTGTTGCAATAGAGTCATCTTCAGCGGCTACATTTATAATAAGTGAAGAAGTAGGGAAGTATGCACTAAGTCATAACTCTAAACTTCACCCTCACACATCTAACAAATCTTCAGATAAAGATGTTTCCAACCCTCAAGCTGTTGCAATTCAAGATTGTTTTGCTTCTTCCATACTTAGAGGTTCTTTTCAAATAATCTCCCTAACTATATTAGCACTAGCTAGTGACGCTTTATCTAACATTTTAAAAGCTCCATTAGCTGTTTTGTTTGCACTATTATAAGTGCTTTTTATGAAAGATAGAGTTCAGTTATATGCTTGTGTAGCTGGGTTAATTACTGTCATATCAGCAAATTTATGAAGAATGTTTTTTTCTTCTTCACTTTTATCTACTTCTATATTTTCTTCAATGTTATATCATTCTGCCTTTCATTCAGCTTCTCATCTTGATAAAGAATTGTAAGATTTACCATCCTCTTTATCTCAATCGTTATAATTTTTATCTTCAATTATTTCTTGCTCATTTTCTTCTTCCCATTCATATAAAGAAACTAAAGCATTTCAGTCTAGTAACTCTCTTTCTGAAAGAGCTGGTAACTTGTAACCTCTATAAGAATTAAGCTTTAACATTGAATCACTTTTTAATGCTCCAATCTTAGCAATAAGAGTAGATACTTGGTCATTGTTTTCTAGTTTAATTGCAGCAAAATCATCTTTTTCATTCCCTGTAACTTGTGCTCCAAATATTCTTCTTTGTTCTTCAGTGTTAAGAATTGCTAGTTTAGTATAGAAAGCTTTTCTTCAAGAATCTCAAAGTCTTTTTAAGAAATTATCAATAGTACCTGAAACAACCCCTACATCATCAGGAATATCTGAAAGAACATCATTATACCTACTAATTTTAAGTTTAGTTTCAGCTCTTGTAGGAGCTTCTGGATTAAGTTCCTTTATTTCTCTTTGTAAAACCCCTTCTACATATTCAATAGCTCATAACTTATTATTAGTATTCAGTTGAGCTGATAATGTTCATAAAGCTCCTTCAGGTTTTTGAATTATATTTCTATAGTATTTTAATATACCAGTTCAAATTGATATGTTTTTTTGGTCTCTAATTTCAAACCCTTGAAACACTTGAGAAGCCATTTCTGGAGAATATCCTGCATTGTATAATGCTTTAATAGTATTGTTAGCCTGCTCTAGTTCAACTTCACTATTTAATAATGTTGCCTGAATTTGACTTTTAATTGTTCTTTCAAAAACAACTGGAACTCAAATAGCTCAAAGAACAACATCAACTCAATTAATTTTTTCATTAAATCATTTAGCTGAAGATTGTCAGTTAGTTTTTAATAAAGAATAGTCTAAAGTTCCGTCTTCTCTAATAGCCCCAATTTCATCGTTAAGAACATTGTATAATGCTCAATCTTCTCTTTTTAAATGTTGAGTGAGGAGTTTTTCTTTATCTAAATCTGACATATTATCAAACTCTCTATTTTCTGTATCACCAAAAGTTGCTTCAATGATATCATTTGCATAAGCTTCTTTTTCAGCTTCTGTTCCAGCACCTTTCCAAGCCATAAGTCTTGTTTTTACGTCTGAGAAACCAGTTTCATAAAAACTAATTTTCATAGCATCAAGTCCATCATTAAGAGTATTGAAGCTTATATAACTTCCACCTTCATTAGATGGTCTGTCAGTACCTTCTGTAATACCAATACCAAAGCTTTTAAATTTATCTTTAAGTGCTTGTGAAGTAGCTGTAAATGTTAACCCAGCTGGATTATTGTTTTTAAATGAAGCATTGTTTGGATATTTAGAAACATAGTTACTTCCTCTTAGGTCTGTACCTTCTCAACTAATAACTACATTACCAGCCGTAGTAACTGTTTCAGCTTCATAATTACTTGTAGTTTCATTATAAACTTCTCATACATTTTGAGTATTGAAGAATTTAACATCTCCTGTCTTTTTGTCAGTTCTAGCAATTACACCACTTCCTGGTGATAAGAATTGAAAGTTTGAAACAGTTTCTTTATCAGCATTTTTAATTTCTTCTAAATATAGAGAAAAGTTGTTTCTTTGAATATCTCTAAAAAGGTTAAACTTATTTTCATCTTGAGTTGCTTCTAAATCAAATCCTGTCTTAAGTTCACCAAGTCTAAAATCATAAGCTGTTTTATATGTAGAACTTGAAGCTTCAAGGTCATCAATTTGACTTTCTAAAGCATCGTTTTGTTTGTTATACATAGCATTAATAAATGCAGGAGAAGCATTTGGATATTGTGCTTCTAAGCTTCTTCTTAAGCTTTTTCTTTTTTCGTATAATTTATTTAACTCTCATACATCTTTTAGATATGATTGTGAATTTGTAGAAAGTATATTATCTTGTTCTAATATTTCAGCTTTACTTTTATTTAAACCAAGCTCTTCCATCATTATTTCTAATGCCTGTGTTTGTTTTCCAACAGGAAGGTCATATAAGCTTTCAATTTCACCATTCTTTAAATCTTCTCTAATAATTCTCTTATTAGCTTTTGTTATGTTTTGAGCAACTACTGGGTCATTTTTTATTTTACTTAAAACAGATGGGTCAATTGAGTTACTCTTAAGACCTAAATAAAGACCATTTTCGCTTGTGTCCTGAGCTCTAACTTTATTAAATAGTTCTTGTGCCGATTTAAAACTTGCACTCTTCTGAACAAAGCTAGGATATGTTTGTCCTGTACTTAATCATACATAGAAATCGTCTGTGCTTGTGTCAAACTGAGAAAATTCAGATATAGTTCAAGCAAATTGTTCTTCAAATTGAGAAACATCCATTCCTCTTCTTTCTAAACTTTCTTTAACTTTAGCTACACTTTCTGTTGCATCTAATCCTCTTGAAGCTGTAAGCTGTAAAGCTTGCCTAACTTGAGAATCATTTACATCCATCTTCTTTTCTGTATCAACGGCTGTTTGATTAACAACAGGTGCTTCCTCTTTCACTGGAGCCGTTGGTTTTACAGTTTCAACAACTTCTTCCACAGGAGCTTCTTGAACTACCGTTTCAGGAGCTGTTTCTACAGGAGCTTCAACAACATTTTCAACCTTAACTTCCTTAGTAGCTTCAACTCTATCTTGAAATTCATCCGTCCTTCATAGTGTTTTAATACCTTGAGCTACAGCATCGGCTCAGTATTTATTTGAAAGCTCTTCTAATCTTTTTTGTTCTTCTGTGGAAAAACCTTTAACTCAATTTACCATTTTATTTGTTATTATCAAAATATTATTCAAGAAACATAAAAGCTTCTACTTCAAGTCGTTTTATGTAAATTTATTCAATCATTATTTATTTGAACCTCTCGAGTCATATTAGCAGGCTTTTGTATTATTAAATTGTCATTTATAAAAAAATCTCAATTCTCATCTGGATTTGCATAATATCATCCACTTCAGTCCTTGTCTCAATAAACCCTGCTTACATAATAGTTTCCATTTACTCATAATAAATTATATCAAATTGGTTTAAACGGAACATCTATTTGAAAATCTGTTTGACTAGACGAAACTAACATTCTTGGAACTATATAAATCTGTAATCCCTCACCTCATTCAATCCCTAAATCTTTATCTATAGCGGGAGAATTAATTCAAGGAATATTATCATATAGCAATTCACTTCAATTCAATTGCTCCATTTCAACTAACATTATATATTAAAAATGATGAAGAGTTTTGACTTATATCCATAGTTCTGCTAGTTGTAGCATTACCTCTATATATTATAGGATGGGGTGAAGTTTGATTACTATTATGATTAATAGTTGTATAACTATATTTAAAATTACTATCAAAATTCACAAATCCATCTGTTTGCTCTCCTTTGTCATCTATAATTGTTGAAACATAGATGATTTTAGGTTCAAATCAACAATCAACCTCTATATCAACATCTGAAGATGAAACACTAATAGAAAAAAATTTAGCTTTTGACTCAGCTTGTCCTGATATTGAAATGTCATCTAAAAGCTTTTTTTCATTTACTCAATACATAATTAATATACTGTTATGAAATATTCTATATCAAAATACGCATCAGGAGATAAATCTATTTCAATATTGTTTCAAGAAAAAACAATCGAACCATCTGTTGTCTTGTTTTCTGATAATTTAATTGGCTGAGCAAAATATTGAAATAGTTCTTTGTTTTCGTTAACCATATGACAATATTCTTCTTCCTCTGAATAATATCACATACAAGCATAATCTTCACTTGGAGTTGTATATCTACAATAAATTTCTACAATTCTTGGCTTAAAAGGGCAAGTTATTGTGTCTTGAGTGGTTCACTTAACCCAAGTTCAAGTTGTTGAGAAAACATTAAATGTGTTTCATCAAACAACTCCTATCTCTCTATCTATCTTTGGAGAATTAATTCAAGGTATGTTATTCTCTAATGTTGTCATCGTATTCATAAGATAGTGAATAAAATTTAATTCAATCCCTTCTGAAGTATGAACCGTCTTGTTCTAATATTATAGCTAGTGTAATATTAAAGAAATTAAATGGAGAGAACTTAAAATGAGCTAATCAGTCATCTCATACATAATCTTGAGAAACAAAACTTTCTTCTTTTGTTGAGTTAATCCATTGTAACTCTCAGTTATTGTCAACGGTGCATAAGTAAGCTTTACTATTTTCATTTCAAAAATCAACTCTAACTTTAACTCATATTAATTCTTTTTGTTGTCATTTTTGATTTCAGTCAAATGTTGGATATACGACTATTCAGTCTTCTCAAATTACTCAAGAAGCTCACCCTCATAGATTAATTGAAGCAACTCAAAAATCTCACAAATCATCAACATATCAAAAGAATAATTCTTTTCAGTCACTGGTCTTAGGTTGAGAATATGCAAATACAGAATTAATTTGATTTATCCTTCTTCCATTAGGAAGTTTAGAAAGAAATAAATTTCTTGCAGTAGGTAAGAGAGCCTTTTTTTGTCATAATGTTAATATTCATCAATTTCAATATATAAACTCACTTCAAGGAGTTGTTAATGAAACCTCTCACTCAACTCATATATAAAAGAGTCCTTCCTGAAAAGATATTAAGTTGGGAAATGCTGAATTAATTGAATACTTAACAGAATCTAACTCGTCAGAATAAGTGTCAAAAGTTATTTGTTCTAAAGAATATCCATTTAAAACATACGTTGCTCATCAAGACAATATATAATTTCTGTTCGCTATATTTTTTACAAGTCAAATCTTTAATCATAAGTATTTAGTTCTGACTGTTCATCAAGCCACTCCATCCCGCAAAATATAGTTTCAATTCTCTGTGAATATTTCAACTCTTTCTTCTACAAGACTAAGTCATACAATACTACTATCTATTGTAAATATATTAGCACTCTCAACAACTCAATCTGCATTATTAACTCTATATATCTTTTCTCAAATTCATAGATAAGCAAAATCTTCTGTTGTAACTGAAAAAGAATCAGCTCAAGATGATGTTATAGTTGTGTCTGTTTGTGTTATATATGTTGTCCAGTCTACCTGAGTAACATTAGATAATGCTATCCTCCATATGTCTTCAGTTTTATCTAAAATATATAAATATGTTGAATTTTTCCACACTGAACTTATTCTTTCTCAAGTCCAAACAGGAGTGGGGTTTCATTTAATATATACGTTTGCATCTCCATCACAATAAAATATATTATTATTGGCTTCAAATATAATTTCAACATTATCTGTTGTTACTTGCTCTATTGTTGGTCTTTGACTAATTGTATAAAAATCAGTAGATGCTGTAAGGTCTATGTTTTCTGAAAATAATATTTGATTATCAGAAGTAAGTTTATCGTCGTCACTCATTCATCAATAGACATTATTTTCTGTAAATTGTTTTTTAGCCATTATTTTCTATTCATAATATGATAAAGTGTCGTTTGGAAGTTCAACTTCTTGTGTTGAACTAATTCTATCTGATAGAAGTTCTATATATTCTTCAACGCTATCTTTATAAGCAGCTTTAGCATCGTTCTTTTCATTTAACAACCCTCTTGATTGATATATGAATGGAAGTAGACCAGCGGCTAGTAATTCAGGAGCATCTATAATTATTTCTTCTTCAGTTGCCGATATAGCTAAGTTGTTAAGCTTTAACGTTGCGTGAAATTTAACACCTCCTGTAATACTATTTCCTTTTGGATATAGGAAAACACTTTCATCTGCAATATAGTAGAAAGGGTCAGACTCAGGTTGGTTATCAGCATACCAAGTAAGGTCTTTTGTTAAATCGTTCTTATTAACAACTCTAGCTTTAGTATGTTCTGTAGCCGTTGCATCATATTTAACATATACTTCTTGAAGTTTATCAATTTCTATGTTGTTAGCTTCGTCAAATAGATTATATTCAGTTTGACTATCTATTAAGTCTGTTGTCAATACATCAAAGAAATAGTCTTCATTAATTCTTTGAACAAATATCTTTCAAAGCTTATTTCTAACTATATTAAAATCTTCAATAGCTTGTGTGTCATTATATTGATTAGAAGAAACATATCCTAATCTTCTTGCTCTGTCAATTATTTGTTGAACGTTCATAATTATTTTTTCTTAGTAGTTAATGTTTTCTTTTTAACTGTTGCATTTTTTGCACCAGTTGATTTTTCTTCTTTCTTTTTCTCTACATATAGTATAGCTTCTTTATTTTTAATCATTCTTTCTCCTTGTTCCTTAGTAACAGAAACAATTCTATCAAATCTATTTACAATTTTCATAATGTTTTTTTAAAATTATATACTAATTAAGAGAAACAAGAAAAGGGGAGGGAAAACAATTTATTACATCCCTCTCTTTCCCTAGTCTCTTATTTCCCAGGCTTTAACCTATAATTATGCAACAACTGGAACATCAACTAATTTTCTAGCACCGTCAGCAAAAGTTTTAACCCCAAATTTAGTTGTAGCTTTAACTAAAGCAGCAAAACTATTTCTGTAATCAGAAGTTGTAATTTCAACTTTTGGTTTGTAGTTAGAAGCAAATGAAATTGGTTTACCTTGACCCGCTAATAAGTGAGTAGTACCTGTTTCAGTAACTAAGTTGTTTGAGTAGTAGATAGTCATATTATCAATATTACCTATAATACCACCAGTAACTGTTCTGTCACCCATTTCAGTACTTCTTAAAAGTTCTGGCATTTGTAACATTTGAGCTTTTCTTTTTGGGTCAACCACTAAGAATCTTCCTTCACCAGGAACGTTAGCTTCGTCTAATTTTTGGTTGATAGTTACGATTGTTTCGTAAGCGTTATCTTTATCAAAAGAGATATCACCAGCAGAACCACCAATATCAGTACCGTCCATAACAATACCAGCATTTGCATATTCAGCCATAATTGAATTATCATAGTCGTTTGCGAAAGCGTGAGCACCGTCTTGAATAGCTTGAGATTCTGGAGACATAGCCATTTCAATCATATCTTCGTTAGATATTTCGAAAGCAAAATGTTTTCTAGTATCAAGAACGAAAGTTTCATCAGCAGTAACTAAATTTTGAACAGTAACTTCTGTATAAGAAGTAGTAAGGTCTTGTGAAACGATAGGAGTTAAATGTGGGAAGTGAACTGTGTCATTACCGTTAAATAATCCTTCAAATTTTGTGTTAGAGATAAATTTACCTACGAAAGCTTCTCTAAGAACTTCTTGCATAACTGAAGACCAAGCTTCAGCTTTTAAAGCAGCAACATTGTTAGCCATTTTAACTTATTGTTATAAATATAATTATTCTTCGTTATTCTTAAACGAAAATTCACCAGTTTTTTTGATACATTCTTGCATATGTTTTCTTTGTTCTGTAGCATTTAACGCATTATATTCAGACATAGTTTTTAATGAGAAAGTATCAGCAGGTGCTGGAGTACCAGACATAGACATATTGTTTGAAGTTACGTTGTTATTAGCTATCATAGCTTCTGCAACGGCTCTGGCAATACGAGTTTCCATATCTTCTTCTGTTTTAGTTTCCGCCACTTCTTCTGTTTTAGTTTCTTCAACCTTTACTTCAGTAGTAGTTTCTTCTTTTGTAGGAGTTTTCTTAAGTTCAACTATCTTAGCTTCAGCTTTAGCTAGTCTTGCTTGTAAATCTTCTACGTTTGGTGTTTCGACAGTACCATCTGCAATTTGTTCTGACATATTCCACTATGTTAGTATTAAAAACTGTTTGTTCAAGGAACAGCCGCCTTATAAATATTGATTAGTTTTACCACGATAGCAATCATTGGTGGGGGTTCTATTGTTCAGCTATATCTTTTCAGAAACTTCTTAATGTGAGAGCTGGTTGCTCTATTAGTTGTTTTATTGCAACTCTTTCAGCTCTCAATATTATTGTTTCTTCAAAAGTAGTATTTTTATGACAAATGAGGTTGGTAAGACGTTCAACTTCTTCTTCTAGGATTGTTACTAATACCTTCCATCATTGTGTGTAGAACAATCTTTCCAATTCTCTTAAATCATTATCTTTCATCTATACTGTTGGGTTACTAGGAACATTATTAGCTTCTTCTTGAACTATATTGTTCATTCTTTTAGCACCAGAAGCACTTGCTATATTATTTAATGTTTGAGTGTCTCCTTCTTCTGTAGCCGCCGTACTTTCTTCAATCCACATAGAATGTCTTTCAGAAATTGCGTTAAACTTTTGTTCATTATCATCAGCTGTTCTATATATAGACATAAACAGTAGATGGTCTTGACCTTGTTTAGCTGGAATAGGTTCTTCTCAAGCATTTATAAGCTCTACATCTAATAAAGCTTGTTGTTCGTTAGGGTCGTAAGTGATAGCAGTTATATCTTCATCACTATAACCAGCAAATTTTAAACTTTGTCTTTTCATTAATAGTTTCCCAACTGTTGTAGTAGTAGGGTCAGCTAAGAATTGAGGGAGTAGAGCATAAACATCTGCTTTCTCTTTAGATTTTCTAGTTTCTAATTCACTCGTACTAACAATTTTAATATCAATGTCTTCAGTTGTAGGGAAATCTTCTCTACCAAACTCAAAGAATTGAGGTCAGAATGTTTGTGTTAAACGAACAGTCTTTTTACTTCCATCTTTTAAGTTGAAAACATATGACCTAAACCAAAGCTTCCAAGCTATATTTTCTCACCATTTACCAATTTTAGTTCCTAATATAAATCTTAGGTTGGCATTTTGTTGAGTTATTTGAGCTTCTGTAGCCGTTTGATTACCTCCATCTCCAACTCATAGTGTATTACTATCAATACCTGTAGAGAGAGCATTTTGGAATTGTAATTGACTTCAGCTATTAAATGCACTTCAAGCATTTTGTTCTTTTTGAGGTCTATAGACAGCACTACTTAAAGCTTTATTCTCTGTAACGTTAACAGCAATAGCTTTAGGGTCAACTGAAGGTCTTGTAAGCTCTTTAACATCTTTAATCATCTTACCATCGTAGAATAGGTCTTCTCCGAGAGCATTTCTAGTTTCTTTTAATATTGCTAGGTTAAATAGTTTACTTTCAGCTGTTTGTTTATCCTTCATTAAATCAGGAACACTGATACCAAAAGGGTCACCTTGAACTGGTGAGTAGTATTTAAGAGCAATTGGGAAAATAACCTTTAGTGGGTTTTCTTTTTCTTCTTTAAGAACTGGTTCAAGCTTCATCATTCTAACAACTAAGCTTCTGTGGTTAGCAAGAGTGATTAGATACTTGCATCCATCTATAATTGTATAATGATTATATAAGTTGTAGAGTTTATTAGGAGTGTCTTCAACTCATACGTCTGTAAGGTTACGACCAGCAGTGTAAGCATTTCTTATTTCTTGTTGTCTGTCTCCATCACTATCATTAATTAAATCAATGTTGAAGAAACTCTTATTATGTCTTAAGCTTTCTTTTGTATTTTGTATATTGAAACCTGCCCATCTATGGTCTTCTATAGTAAATCCTCATTGAGGGTCTGGTATCCAAGATAGAGGACTAATGTTTCTAAATATTGGTGTGGAAGTTTTTTCGTCCCAGCCATCCAGCACTTTAATACCAACACCAAAGAAAAATCTGTCCCAGTTCCATTTATAATCTATTTCTTCTAAGTTCATTTCATCATAATCGAACTCAGCCATTTTGTTTAGATTTGAAGCATAAGGAGCAGCTCCTTTAGTTCTTCATTCAAACTGAACATTCATTCTATCTCAGTAATATACAGACATAAGTGTTTGCATAGTTGTATAGATTGAGTTTATGTTCACTTTCCCTCTTTTAGTTCTTGGAACATATAAGTCTTTTAGTTCTTTTTCTTTAGCTGTAAGCTTTGGTGCAACGGCTCAGTGCCCAGCAGTATATTCACCGTCAATTTGCTTTATTATAAGCTCTTCACTAATTCAGTAGGCATTTTGCACCACTTGTTTTTGATTTTCTTCAAACATAATTATATAAATTCATCATAATTAATATAAGTAACTCCGAAGCTGTCTTCAGGTTCTATGAACTGGTTATAAGCCATAGCTAAATAACGTATTGTATCGGCAAGGTCATTATGCTCTGGAGTGTCTGTCGGCGAACCATCTTTATTAACTTTAGGTTGGAACAATGAAAGCTTGTTTAAATAGGTTTCTTCCATAGTAGAGTCAAAAACCATTTTAGGAAACAATGTTCTAGCAGCATTTATACCGTCCTGAACTTTCACTCTCTTAACCTGCTCAACTCTATCCCATCAAAACAACTCCTTCATTATTTCAACTCTTGTCAGACCACTTCACCACTCTTTAACAGCAATATCGAAAGGCATATAATATTGACCATATCTATACCCTTTTAAATCAAGCTGTTCTTTATAGAAAGGCAACCCTTTGTTCACATTTTCATAATAATCTATTATAATTATATGTTCGCCATTCCATTGAAAGAACAATATACACGTTGGGTCACTTATACCAATGTCCCAAACAGTGTGAACTGGAAGACTTTGATTATAAACGTCTCTCACTATACGCCCTTCTTTCTTAGCTTTCTCTATATCTTCTCAATAAGACGACCGCTTAACAGCAACACTCCAATCCAATAACATTTCTTGTCTGTAAGCACTATCATCTCATTGAGCCGTCGTCATCTCTTTCTTAGCATCTTCAATTTGTTCTTCGTCTAGCAACCCTGTATCATATACAGTTTTTAGCATTGTGTAATAACGTTCATCCTCTAAAGCCTTCATATATATATCGTAAAATATATTATAACCTTTAGGAGTCCCAATCCACAACGTAAACGAATCTTTGTGGGCATTTAGCATAGGAAACAATATTTCACTATACAACCCGTGCGGCATATCAGCATATTCATCTAATACAACACCTTTCAAATCAAGCCCTCTGAGAGCTTCTTTATTATCAGAACCAAATAATGTTATAACACTTCCATTTGGAAGCATACATTTTAATTCACTTACATTAAAGGTTACGCCTGGGATTTGCCCTGCAATTTTATTCAGAGCGTCCCAACCAATCGTTTTAGCCTGACTTCTAAAAGGAGCAATGTATCAATATGTTCCTTTATTAATTAAAGCCTTATAAACTAAAACAACTATTGCAACTATTGTCTTTCAAGCCCTACGATGAAGAACAAGAACATTAAACTTCTTCATATTTTTAACAAACTCAGTTTGCCATTCCCTTAGAAATGATAAGTCGAGGTTTATTTTCTTATTATTCGCCATACATCTTTAAAAGTTAATTACAACATCAATACCATCACCACCTTCTTCTTTCTCTTTCATACTAGCAATTACAGCGGCTCTCTTCATTGCTGTATTAACCAACTTATCTACCACCTCAACTTCTTTACCGTTTAAGGTTTTCTTCTCAGCCGTTTGTTTTACATAAGCTACGTTCATATCTGAAGCAAGTTCTATAAGCTCGTTGTCCTTACTCAGAACCCTTCACATAAGTTCGCCCACAGCTGTGTTCTCATCAAAGTTTATCCTATTCTCTATAGTCTTAATAACTCCCACCTCTATATTATGCTTTCTAGCAAAATCTCTTTGAGAGCATTCAGGGTCTAACAGTCTAGCTTTTGCTAGGGATGCTTTCTCTTTTATATCAAGCTCTTTAAATTTTCTTTTTTCTTCGTTCGTTCTCATATTTATATCGTTAATAAGAGTTGGCACTCAACCCTTTTAGGTGCTAATAGTATACTGAGAATTGCCAAATCTCCAAATGAGGGGGTAAAATGGCTTAATAGTCAGGCGTATTAGGGGTATTGTTCAAAAAATGTGTACAATAATGACCTTTTTTGTTTTTACAAAGCCAAGAAACCACCCTATTTTTCTCTATTTTAAGCCTATTTGGTGATTTGAGGATTTTCAGTATAATGGAGGTATTAGCTTATAACAATTAAACAATGAAGCTTATAAATAGAAAAGAGTTTTTAAAAATGCCCGCTTATACAATATTCACTTATTGGAATGAAAAAAGCCCTTTACAAGAATTTGAAATTGGTGTTAAAGGTTGTGAACCAGGAAGATTTACTAATGACTTTTTAGTTCAATGATTAGTTGAGCTTTGATTTGAATTTAGTAGCGACGGATTTGATAATGACCAAATTGCTGAAAAAAAATTAAAAGAAGGAGAATCAATTTCTATTGACGAAGGTTGCTGGTGAAGAGACGGTATGTTTGAAGATGATGAAAAATATCTAATTTATGAAAAAGAAGATTTAGAAAAAATGATTAATCTTTTAACCAAATGACTATGATTGAAATAAGAAGTAGAATTGATAGTATGGATAGGGAGGAGTTCTATTATGTAAAGGAAGCTTGCTATAATGATAACGAAAGTCATCCAATTACTATAGTCGAAGTTGAGGGATTATAAAGCCAAAAAGTGCTGTTATTGTTCAAAAAATTTGTACAATTGGTCAAGGGAGAGCTTGTGTAAGCTCTTTTTTTGACGATTTGGAGATTTGAGGATTTTCAGTATAATGGTTGTAATAAATTTAGAAGTGGTTCGAGAGACTAATAATATTAGCTCATCGATATGTTGGTGAAAGCTCCAGCAGAGAGGTAGTGGCTCACTACTTTTTTTGTGCCTGTTTTTTTAGAAAGTTTTGGCTTGTTATACTTAGAGGGGGGAGGAACGAGCCCCGATAAGGCTTAGCTTAAAGGTTTCCCTTTGCTTTAACAAATGGACCTTTACTTCGCTATGCTACATAAAGGACGAGGCTTAACTTCCTTAGCTACATCAACGGCTCAATAGTCAGTTATAAAAGTTCTGTCATTGAGCTAAGCGATATCACTAGAAGAAAGAATACGAATAAAGTTTTAAGACTAGAACCCCACCTACGAACAATAGCAGAAACAATTATAAAAATTGTCCTGCCCCTTTTTGTCTGTTCGAGCCGTTGCCCATCAGAGAGACCTACGGCGAACGCAGTGAAGCCGCTCCCTAGGAACTTCCAATATTAGGATGTTTTCAGCACCTAGGACACTCT
>JAAHTG010001647.1_pt1 | contig 14619 bp, 20 predicted proteins | sample 6116081 | NCBI WGS metagenome assembly JAAHTG01 (sample SAMN13939989, study PRJNA603662) | sponge metagenome | isolation source: marine sponge | host: Mycale hentscheli | place: New Zealand | collected 2005 | reverse complement strand
TTAACTTGTATTGGTGCTTCGTAGTGGTTAGGGTCGTATATTTCAAAAACATGCTTTATATTAACAACATCGTTATATTCAATTTGGTACTTTATATTATTTGAATTTACTACGTTTGAAACAGCGTTGTTTTCTAACCCATTTTCTAAAGAAACAACAAAAGCTAAATAAGGTGCAATTAACTCTATCTTTAAAGTGTCCGTTGCTATTATAGTGGTATTGTAAACAGGTGTACTACCTCCGTTACCTATATAATAGTTATCTAATTGGGTTTTTAAATTTATTATTGTTTGCTCTATGTCTGAACCTATCTCACATTCGTAGTAATTAGATGTAGAACCCACAACAAAAGTAGTGGTACTCCATTTATCTATATTTCCGTCGGGTTGAACTTGAACCCTTAGAAAGTTTCCAGATAAATTATTATCTGTTATTTTTATTGTGTAATAACTATTTGCCATGTTAGTTAATTGATAATGTACTGTTTAAACTTTTGTTTCTTGCTAAGGTATTACTTATTACACCTACTAATTTAGTTCCTTGAATCTCAAATACTACGTTTTGTAATGATGAGCTAGAATTATTAAAACTACCACCTCTACTACTTGATGCGTTGCTTGTTGATCCACTTCCACTCACATTAGCCGTACTAGAACTAGAACCACCTCCACTAGATGATACGTTAGAGGCAAAGCCTTTAACAGCTCCACCAATAGCAATCAAAGCAGCACCAGCAACCACAGCGCCAATACCACCCCCAAAAGGGTTTGTTATAGATTTTTTAAAAGCCTCAGATGCTACACCTGTAGCTAATACAAGTTTACCGTATTGGACTAATATGCCGCCTAGTCCATTAAGTATTGCCGCACCTCCTGCCTGTACTGCATTATCTCCACTAGCTAAAGCATTACCTATTCCCTCTGCCATACTAGTAAATCCGTTTACAATACCAGTTTGCATTATATTATTAGCTTCTTCTGAGAACGTGGTAAGCCCGTCTTTAACAGAATTAAGATAGTCTAAATATTGTTGTTTTTCTTCTTCTTGCTTTTCAGTACTTGGGAATATGCTTGGTAATATACCGCCATCAGGTATAAGTTCTTGTGCTGTTAGTGCTATCTCGCTTATACCACTTTTTAACTGATCTTTAGTGTCAGAAGAAACTAGTTCATTGGTGTCAAGTTTAAAAGACAAAGGAACTATTCCTCCTTGACTAGAAATCTCTGAAACTAATTTGCTACTAGAGTTTTTAAGGTTTAATATTTGTTTATTTAATACATCATATTCTTTTGTTAAATCACTTACAGCATCTCTTTCTTTAGATGTAACACCTGTTCTTTGTCTTGCTGAGTTAACTTGTGATTTAGCTGCTTTTGCATCCTTAACCGCTACTATTTCTTTTGCATCCGCTAATTTTTTATTAACCTCCTCTAATTGTAATTGTAATGTTAATTCTTTCTTTGTGTTTTCTGTTATTAATGCCGCTGCCGCTTGCGCTCTTGCTTTTGCTAATATAGATTTAGTTACTTGCTTATAAACATTATCTAAACTACCTAGTAACGTGCTTTCGTAGCTTATACCTTCTAAGTATTTAGGATATAACTCTCTTAATCTTTTAACCGCATCAAATCTTTTTTCTTCTGATAAATTAGTGTTGTCTATTTGAGATTTTAACAATGTCAATGTAGTAAGCTCTTTAACCGCACTCTTAGAGCCTTTTAGCCTTGCTTTATCTATTGAGTTTAAGTTCTTCTCGTAATCCTCTAAACTCTTTGTAAGCTCTTCTTGTTTCTTTGCTAATTTCTCTGCGTCTGTAGATGTTTTAAATAACTCGTCTCCATAACTAACCAATAAAGAAGTTACAACAGATACCGCTAATAATATACCTGCTGGTCCTGTAAGAACTCCTAGCATAGATTTTAAAGCCTTGCTAGTTGATCCTGTAGACGCTTTTAAGTAACCAAATTGTGAGGTTAATTGCGTAATATTGTTGGCGACACCTTGAATACCATAGGGAGCATCTTGTATAACTTGCGAGAATGAAGTCATAGCAGGAACAGCATTAGCAGCACCTTTACCCGCTTTACCAAAAGACTTACCTAGTTTAGCGTTAGATGTAGTGGCTCCTGATACGCTTTTAGCCGCTTTACTAGCTGAACCAGTAAACTTTTTTAAATCCTTTTCGGACTCATTTAAACCCTTTTTTAGACCGCTATTATCAGCACCAATACTTACGTTTAAATCATTACCCTTGTTGTTAGCCATTTTGTAATTCTTTTAATTTCCTTTTATACTCTTCCCTTGCTTGTAGACTTCTTTGCTTTATAATATCCTTCATCTCGTTAGTATTATCTTCGCTATCTAAAGGTAAGAATAATTCTATGCTCTTAGGTATCTTTTTAGGGTCTCTGTAAGGTGCTGTTAAGTTGTTGTAAGCTAAGAACCTCAAATTATACATTTCCTTTTTCTCTTGTCTTTTATAAGCATATAGCCTTATACAAAATTCCGCCCATGTCATATCGTAAACATAAGACAAGGACGGACATTTTAACTCACCCAAACACATTGATATAACATCAACATTCCAATCTATTTTTTTTTTACGTCATCCCCTTTTTTAGCTTTTGTCTCTGGTACATTTTTAGTCATACTGTTACCAAAAGCAATTAAATAAGCCTCTGTTATAGTGTTGTTTTGACCAATACCCTCAGCACTTAACCAATCCGTTAACTCAATAAGAGTGAAGTCTAGTTCTTTCCCCTCCCTTACATATCCATATAATGCACTTTCATACATCATAATAGGCACAAGCTTAAACGGGTTGGATTGCAGTTTCTCAAATATATCATCTACAGATAAACCTCTATTCTCTATAAGTTCACCTAAGAACCCTAATCCAAACCAAAACGTAATATCTCGGTTGTTTAGTTTTAATTTTATTTTATTCATGTTTTATAATTTTTATGCGTTAGGATCTGTAGTTGAAACTACCCCGCTTCCTGCGATAGTACCACTAAAAGTAGCTAGCTCATCACCAGCAGCAGCATCTAAAGATAAATCACTAAAGATTCCCTCACCATAATAAGCTACAGTATCAGCTAACCCCGTATCCATCTTCCAAATCTTTTTATCTGTATCCGTGAAAATACTTAATAAGTAATCGTGTGAAGCCTTTGTAACCTCAGCACCAGCAGATGTAGTGTCAATATATTGACCCTCGAAAGATATTTCGTAAGTAGTAGAACCACTATCTTTAATGATTACACTAGGATCACATTTAGTTTGAGATTCAATGATGTTTTTTGTCTGCGATAAACTATTAGAAGTTAGGCAGGCGATAGGTCTATAAATACTAGAATCCCATACGTAAAGTATCAAACCCTCTCCTTTAATAAATGTTGACATAATATTTTTTTATTTAATTAATTAATTATTTGCAATATACGATTTTTTTGTTTATTTTATCCGCATAGAAATTCTAAGCGAGTTTATAAAAACTATTTCGTTATCTGTATCTAAAGAACGCGAATTAGCAAAAGATTGTGTTTGGTTTATAATCTCTAAACCACTAGAAGCATTTAACACTAAGCTATGTGTTAATCGTCTTACCTCATCAGTAATATTACTAACAAATAAAGTACTTCCTGTGTTACCGCTTTTAGGGTAAATAGTAACTATATCTATCAACACGTCAGAGTCCCAAAAGTACTCACACTTATTAGCCTTTTCTACATCATTAGATTGAGCAGTTAGTAAAGTGTAGTAGTTAGGCTTAGTATTTCCTGTTACGTTTGTATCATAGCATCTAATCGTCTTACCATCTACAACTATATTATTAATCACATCATATACGGCTTTCTTAACCCATTTATTTGGTAACGCTTTAATCATTGTTTATTGAATTTATCTGTTAATATTTCTAACGACTTTTTAAGGTCTTTTCTGTATATCTTACCGCCTTTCTTAAATGCTGGATATAAAAACGGTTGTGGTGTTAAATTTATTTTCTTTATTCCTTTACCTCTAAACTGAGCAGCCATTGCTTCCCATCCTTTAGGTATAGAGACTAATCCACCTGTTCCAAACTCCATAAACGCAGAATATTTTTCATAAGCCGTAACAGTCCAAGACTTTTTAGTAATCTCTTCTGCTCTTATTCCTTGCCTTAAACTACCTCCTGTTACTTTAGGGTTCTTGTTTACAGGTGCTAACCTCTTAGCTTCTGCCTCTATCTCATTAGCAGCAAATCGGGTATTAGCTTCCACCTCTTTCTCACCATCTTTCCCAAACTTATCAAATTTCTTTAATAGAGCGTTAGTACCCGATATTTTAGCTGTTAACTTCATATGTTAAGGTACATCATTTACTATATCCGCTGCCGTCATATTATACATTTGAAAAATACAATTTGCTTCTGTTCCACTATCTTGTAAATAAGGATAAGTATCCCCATCTCCCATTCGCCACCAGTTACTTGGAGGTTCAGTTAGTAGATCCAAATTGTGCGTTTCCCCTGAGTTGTAGATGTCTGATACGTTCGAAGATTGGTTACTACCCCAGATTGCAATCTCGTCCACTTTCCCTCCAGACCTTATGTAGGAAGTTGCGTTTCCTTCTCTACCTATTTGAAATAAATCATCATTTATCCCGCCCGAGAATCCATAATTACTATGCCCGTTTGAATTTGTTTGTAATACTCCATTTGAATATATGTTAAACCGTGAATAATAATCATTCATGTCGCTACTAGAAGATCCTGTTGTTCCACCGTCATAAGTTATCATTAAATGAGTCCATTGACCTCTTGGGAAGCTCTCATCTGGTGGGATAAAAGTAAGTCTATTATTCTCACTTCCATATTGTAGTCTAATTGTTTGAAGCGAAGAGCCCCCGTAATATCTAATCCAAATATTGCCCTCGTTGTTTAAATCGTTTCCACCATAAAAGAACAAAGTTTGGTTATTTTGCGTTCCCTCTGGTTTTACCCACATTGCTATTGTCCAAGCATCACTTGAACCGCTACCGTTCCCCGTTCTTCCAAGTACTGAACTAACTTGAGACGCATTAGCACCTAAATAATCTTGGTTAGAAAATTTAATTGATTTAGTATTTGCAAAAGGAGGAGTTGAAACCGTTAATACTATTGTTTCAGAATCTTCACCATTGTAATTTATCGCTTTAACAGGTATGTTATAAGTACCACTTGCTAAACTTGATCCCCCTATTATTTTCCTAACATTACCCTCTACAGTCGTAATACCTGCAACGTTTGATAAATCCCATTCATAACCTACACCATAATCAGCTGTTAATTCGTAGTTAATGATTGACCCCTGTACACTATTAATAGTTAAAGTGCTTGTTATGTTAGGTAACTCCGATGTAGGTGTTCCACTTGATGAAAAAATAGAGTTTAAAGTATTACAAACATCTATCGCTGTTCCCGTGTATGGATTGTCGTTTTCGTCTATAAAATCAGTGTGTACCGCATCTGAAACTATATCTATACCTCTAGCCAAGTCCGTTATTGTAACCTTATCAACAGGAACAGAAGCCTGCAGGCTATTTAAAAACTGTGCTCCATTAGCATCTTCTATAAAAATAGAATTAGCAGATGCATCTTTATAAATTTTTATACTCATTTCTTATATATTTTAATTGCTACACCTGCGTTAGTTAATGTTCCTGTTGTTGATAACTTTACTTGTAATTTTCCTACACCTCCTAAAGTGTTATTGTCTCCCATGTAAATATAAAAACTTCCTTTTTCACTAGCGTAAGGAATCCCACTACCACTATCTAACCTCCTTGCTCTAACAGGTAGATTATACTCTCCAGCTCCTTGACCTAAAACATATCTAGTTTCTAATAAAGAATTATTTGTGTTAGGTGTTACAGAAAAGTCAATACGGATAAGAACATCAGATCCTAAAGTTAACTCGCTAAAATCTAAATAGCCTGTATTACCATCCATCAAGCTAGTTACCCCGTTTGGAGCGTATGCTGTATTCGTAAACGCTCCTTGTTTGTTGTTTGGAACATCTGTCCAAGTGTCAGCAACTAAAGCAACAGAGCCTGTATTATCATTATAATCTACAAACCCAAAATTTTGAGACAATGCCCCACCACCAGAGGCACTAGACTTTCCCAGCTCTACACTACAAAAAGTTCTAAACGTTTCAGCGGTAAAAGGTGTATCTGAATTATCTACACACTCAGACAACAAAAACCCCCTAAAATCGTTATCAAACCTAGAGTATTTTTTAATATTATCTTCGTTTGTGCTCGTAGTTCCATATAGTTTAATATATCCAACATCTAAAGATTCTTCCTCGAACCATGTATCTCTAGCAGGTTGAAATATCAATACTTCGCCAGAAACTGTATCTAACACTTCTATAGCGTTTGTTTCTATTCTAAATTTATAAGCCATAGCAATTTTTTTTATTTTAAATTAGTTTATCTATAAAATTAATTTTGTTTCTGTCTTGTTGCAATAAGTTTAACAAAGGTTCTGTTTAGGTTGTTCTCGTTAGGTGCTTGTGAAAATTCGTATCTAACCCCATTATATACTAAGTATTGGTTGATTCCGTTATATTCTAAGTCGTTTCTATACCTAACAGTAATAAGCAGATTTAAAGCCATATCATCTAAGCCTATATCGTTCATGTTGCTTGCATTACTCTTGGCAGTTTCTACCTTAGCCCATGAATTAGATAACAACTCGTTCTCCACCGTATATCCTGCAAATCCATCATACACAGAATTAGACAATCCCCATATCTGAACCCTTTTACTAAAACTTCTTGCCCTCATATTAAAAACCTTTTATTTAAGTTTAATGTGTCCATACTCATCTGGCTTAATTTCTTATCTATAGGCTTACCGTCTTTCTCTCCATAGTAATATAAATCTATCATCTCAAAAGCAACCTCTTTTAAATCATCTCTAACACTATTAGCATCTGTAAAACCTACATTTAAAGTAAGTTCCGTAGTTTCTCCGTCATTGTTTACGATATTGTAATATAATGACTTTTTCTGTACTGTGTAGTCCGTTAAAGCGCTTAAATCCGTGTTTATTGGATAGTCATATATTCTAGATTTTCCACAATCTATATCATAAATAATATCCCTAGCATCTACAATTACATTAGTGTACTTTTCTATGTATTGAAACGCTGCGTTAATCATTCTGATAATACTGTTATCATCTTCTGTAAGCGTGTCATCTATCCTTAGATATATCTTAGCCTCACTTAATGAAATTATATCTGTATATGCCATATTATTTAGTCTCTATTGCTTTCTTCTTTGTTATAGGTGCTTTCTTATTAGCTTTCTTTTTAGCCTCTAAATAATCACCTAAATCTTTTCTTGTTCCTTTGTATTCATCCCCTACCTTATAGGATAGTTTTGATTGAACACAGTAAAAAGGTTTAATTACTTTCATAATGTTGTATTAAAAAAGCCTACCTATAGAAATAGATAGGCTTTATATTAAACTTAATCAATTACTATACTGCTGTAAAGTCTCCTAAGATTACTGCATCTGGTTGCTCTACTGCCAAGGCAATTTGTGCTTCCATTCTAGCCGTAATATTGTTGGCCACAAAGTTTGTTCCCTCTACATCAGAGAATGATAAAGAAAGACCCTCAGTAACAATTTTATTGATTCTTGACCAATCAGCAACAATGTATTTGTTTACAGGAACCCATACCGCTTTATAAATAGCAATACCATTGATTCTTAATACACCGTTCTCATAAGTTACAACGCCAGGCAATCCATACCCTGCTCCTGTAGACTTCTCAGTGATTTGAATATCCCACCAATCAGCAACATTAACAACAACACCGTTAGCATCAAAGTTAGTGTTCTCTAAAGCTGCGATATCAGCAATTAAACGCTCTACTTTATTACCTGTTACAACTGATGAAGCCGTAGCTGCTCCCGCAATAACTGTGTAAAATTGTGCGTTTTCTTTCTTAGCGTAATCTCTACGTAATGCTCTAGGCACAAAAGACTCCAAGAAAGGTAGGTTGTTCTTCATCTTACGAGAATAACGTGTGAAACCTGCTAAGAAATCAGTATTAACATCAATCATAGCTAAAGTATAATCGATTTGTGCTTTACTAGATCCTTCTACCTGTGTAGCAAAGTCTCCAGTCTTTCCTGTTTCTCTAGGGAATGTATAAGTACCTCCACTAATAGAAACCAATCCTGTTAAGTCAGCAACGTTAATTTTCTGAGATGGATCCATCACAGTATTAAAGTTATAATCTCTCGGCTGGTCTCCTGTTAAGTTACCAGGCAAAGTCATATCTTTAAGCTCAACGTTTTTACCGTTTCTTACCTCTTTGATTTGGTCAAAGTTCTTAGTAATAAGTCCTTTCAATTCATCTCCTTTGTCAGCTTCTTTAGATTTAGCCTCTTGCATTTTAGCGTCTAATTTATCCAAGTGCCCTTGAACCGCTTTAAGCTCTTCTGCTGCTGCATCCTTTACTGCCTTAACTTCTCCAGCCAAAGACTCGTTCATTTTTGATTCAAACGCTGCAAACGCTTCGTTTCTTGCTTCTAAAGACTTACCTTCTAATTTTGCAGTAAGTGCTTCAAATTGTTCTTTTAATTCCATTTTTACAATGATTTAATAAATTCGTTAATAGTTTCAATACTCTTTTTATTCGGCTCAATGTCTAATTCTGGAGTGTTAACTACTAACGGCTCTTGTTTTTCATCGAGTGATTTTTTACCTAGTTCAAATGATTGTGTTTGTAACTGCTTTAAAGCAATCTCTAACAACATAAATGTCTCATCTGTAAAGGTGCCATTCCTAAACGCTTTTAATATTAGTTTAGTTTGGTCGTTTATTTCTTTTTCTGTCAAGGCTTTCATGCCTGTAAACGGTGTATTAGGATGTGCTCCCATTGTTACGTTAGAACCCTCATATAATTTAAGTTCTGTAATATGTCTAACACCTTTGCTATCTCTTTCTGAATTTACAACTTGGTAACCAATAGAATGCTCTTTTACAATCCCAGCATCATACAACTTTAATAAATCACTAGAATAACTAGTATCTATTAATGGCTGAGACTCAAAATACAATCCTTTACTATCTTCTCTCAACACGTTAAACTTTCCATGAGGTTGTTCCCAATTATGCTGGTTAAGGAAATAGATATCTGCTTTTCTTTCGCTTAATGTCTTTGTGTATGATCCACTTACAATAACATCTTTTACCTTATCTTCTGTATCTGTCTCCGATAAGTAACCTGTAACAATGCGGTTTTTAAAGTCTAAGTCCTTTAATCCTCCCGAAATTGATTTAGTTTGTAGTCCTTTCATAATTTAACTATAATTATTTGCAATATACGAATTATTTTTGTATGTGATTAAACCCTAACTAAATCCCCGTTCTTATCTCTCTTAGGAACTACAGCAACAGTACATCGGCAATTAATAACATCGGCAGCACTTCCGTTAGGGTCTCCAGGGTATTCCATTCTATCGGTCTTGCCCTTACTTGACCTTAACACAAACTTCTCATTTAAACCAACTCTTTTACCATTCATATGCAAATGGTCAAATTGATTAGGTGGTTTTCTTCTTGTCCTTGGGTCTGTCGCACTAATCCATTCTTTCTCCATTACAAAACCGCTTACCTCTCCCGCCTGCGTTGCTGAGAAGTTGGCAGCAGCAGTACTTTCTGTTCTAGCTATTCTTAACGCTTGCCATCTGTAGAAACGATTAGAGCCTATTATCTTGTGTACCTCTCTTGCGGCTTCTACTGTAGTTAGTCCTTTCTCTATCCTTGTTTGCATTAGCTTAACTATATCAGCGAAATAGGTAGACTTTACTAATTGGATTCGTTCAACTCCATAAGTGTTAAAAAAGTCAATAATATTGCGAACAAACAGAGATTCAAAAGCATTGAAAGTAAACATTTTTAATTGAGCGTTAATACTAGCACCTACACGTTTACCGTGCTTCAAACCTACAGAAGTATATACTTTTTTGTAAGCATCATCCATTTGGTCAATGTTTAACTCTAAGTAAGCAGACAAATAAGATTTATAAGTATCTTTGGCTAACTCCTCTTCACTCATGCCTCTACCCCAAGACAAGAACACCCTTTTAAATTCTTTATAGGACTGTTTGGTGTATGTGTTGGAGTATTTCTCCCATTTCTTAAAATATTGTCTTCTACCCATTTATTCTATAGTGAAATCATCATTTAAAGCATCCTCTAGTCTAATAGTGTTTTGAGCAACTGTGTACTCCTGCATAATAGGTAATTCTGTATTAGCGTAATTAATAGCCATTCTATACTCTGCTCTATTGATAACACCTCTATCTAATACATCATTAAGCCAAGATACCAACTCTTTCATGTCTGTTTGCATCTCTGGTAATTCAGAAGCATCAAATATTAACTCTGTATTCTCGTAACCTTTGAACCTAGGCAAGAACTCATCGTTAAGAGCGTTAGCCAATAGCTTTAAACTAGGCATTATAGTATCTGTTATTACTTTTTTCCTAACAGTTTCTAGATAAGCACCGTAGTTGCTACCTGCATCATTATTCAATAGCTTATCATCCCATCCTAATACGTTACATATTTGTTTCTGGTCATAGTTTAGATACTCAAAAGGTTGCATTTCAGCAGTCGTAAGGCTTAATCTAGTGAATCCCATTTCATGTGTAACGGCTGTAATTTTAGCCAAGTTAGACTCATCCACTGACATTTCTACTAATCTATCTTTTACTTGCTTGGCTTGGTCTGGGTTTAAAGGTGTTTGTTTCCCGTGTATCATACCATAAGCACCTCCAGATTTAAGGGTCTTGTTATTTAAGTCAATAGCAGTGTTTGAACTCTGTATGTTTCTCAATGCAGCAGCTAATGGAGCTTGTCCGTATAAATGCTCCCCGTTGCTCGAGAAGTTAGGGTTTGGTAGTTTAACATGGATAACGTTTTCCTGCTCAAACTCAACACAAGAACCACCAACTATAACTAGGTAGTGGCTTATAGGGTTTTCCATAGACTTAACATCTACACTATTGTTTTTTAACACAATCTCTGTGTATTGAGATGGTAGCACATAAACCTCTATTGGTTGCCCTGCATTCATCCCCTCAGTAGGTGCAAACATATACAGATAAAAGTTACCTGTAGTATCCATGAAAGTATTATATAATTCTATAACTTCTACCCATGTTTGAGTTGGGTTTGGTTTCTCCATTGGGAAAGGCATATCCCCTTTGTCCTCATAGGCCTTAGATTCTAAAAATATCTTCTTTACTTTTTGTTGTATTGTTAAGTCGTTTCCTGTAGCACGTTGAAACATCTTTAGCTTAGAATGTTCTGCTTTGTCCTCTATCTTTCTAACGCAATATGGAACACTTGATGACTTCCTAGACTTTTGAGATACTACAGAATATACTGTAGGGTTTATATTGTATCCTTTGTCTATATATGTAACCCTGTTAGGGTCGTAAGAGGTATAATATCCACCTAGCATTTTATAAAACTGCTCGTAAAACTTATTAGTTGCTTGATTTTCACTACTGCTATTTTTGAACCACGTCCTAGGGTCTAATTTCATAATACTAGATTTATTTGTAAAAATACGAATTTATAAATTAATTAATATACTCCGAATTGAGGCTGGCCTAAAAGCCTATTTATAGACTGCGTTAAAGCATCCTGTAAATCATCGTGCTCAGCATTTGGAAACTTTAATATACCTTGTTTAGAATCGTTGTATAGCTTGTTTATAACAGATTGAGCACAATAAACTAAACCACTTTCTGCGTATGGTGTAGCCATTGTTGCACGTGCAACCTTATCACCTCCGTCTACCTGAACCTCTATAGCTGGTATTCCTTGATTTGTTAATGTTTGCTTCGCTGACTTACCAGAGGCTTTACCTTCAATGTAATGAGGAAAACGCTTAGACTTCATATAATTCATTAAATTAGGAAACTCTAACCAATCAAAACCTAAATCTGTTATATACATTTTACCATCGTTAAGACCTGCGGTAACATAAGCACTAGCTGAGTTGGTTTGCTTTTCTGTATATGCTAAATCCCAATCACTACCAACGCTAGAAAGCTCTGGTATTTCTGAATCTGGAATTTCTTTTATCCATTGTTTCCATATACCGCCATCCGCAGGTGCAGGAATCTGTTGTATTTGACCCGCATAGCCATAAGAACCTAAATCTATTTTAAGCCCATCTAAATCATCTTTAGTAAGTCTTTTAGTATCTAGTAGTCCATCAATATACCTATCTCTTAACTCTAAAGGTTTAACATCACTAGATAACTCACCTGGTAAACATATGTGTTTAAGTTTCTTTCCTGTTTTCTTAACCCAATTACCCGTACAATCTAATTCATGTAACCTTTGCATCACAAGTATAGTTGGCGTAACTGATTTATTAACCTTACGAGTGGATAAAGTCGTATCCATAAAATTATTAGCCGTTGTTCTATCTGCTTCACTACTTGCTCCTTTTGGGTTTAATGGGTCATCTATTATAATTAAATGTGCATGAAAACCTGTTACCGTACCAGTTACAGATGTAGCATATCTTTCACCTCCTTTAGTGTTTTTGTAATGAGTCTTATTGTCTTGATCGTGTTTTATTGCTATCTCTGGGAAGTATTTCTTAAACTTATCAGATTTAACTATATCTCTACTTTTTAAAGCGTGATCTGTTGACAATGAAGCAGAATAAGACCCCGTAAGGTTTCTGATACTAGGATCTACAAGCCAAGCCCACACAGGAAGCATAACAGTACATATTGTTGACTTAGAAGTACCAGGAGGTATGTTTATAACTAAATCGTATTCTTTAGGCAGTCTTTTAGCCACCCTTTCTACAACCGTTTGAAGTTCTCTACATAAATACGGTATGTGCCAATTATAAACAGGGTCGTCTGGTATTATTTCACTCCAAAACTGTTTGACGAAATAAAAGAAATCCCTTTTACATAACTCAGCCTTTAGCTTGTCTATATTAAGAGTTGGTTTTGTCATGTAAATCTGTTATCTCCCTTAGTGCTTCTGTTGATAAATTAGAATAGTCTATCTCTGTTTTAATAGGCTTATCACCGCCCTCTAAAGTCGTCTCTTGTCTATCAGTCCACTTAAATCGATTCTTCATATTCATGTACCAACCAGTATAGGAAAAGTCTTTATTGTCTAACTCAGTACGTCCTTTTCTAACCCACCAAGCCTCACAATATTGTTTACACATTTTTACGGTGTCGGAAAATTTAGGCTCTCTTTCACTTAAAGCGTAGAACGTATCTCTGCAAATATCTAATTCAACAGATAATTCTACTATACTAGCACCTTGTTTAGATAGCTTAATCATTTTATCCTCCCACTCTTTTGGTAAGTCGTCTAGTTGTATTCTCGGTCTGCCTGCTTTCATATTTCTATTTGTTTTGTTGTGCATCTAATAACGTAGTACGATCCAGGATTACTTGGATAATGATATGTAGCACTTGTGCCATCTCTATCTTCATACCTGTATATATTACCGTCAGCTTCGCATCCTTCCCACCCCCATTGTCTAGTGTTTATAAAAGCCCCGTTAGAATACCAATATCTGGTACATTCATCACAGACCTCTATGTATTCGGGTTCTTTCTCTTTCTCTATTTCTTTCATCTCGTTTTCACAGTCTGAACTACAAGAAAACAAGGTAATAACTAATAATAATGCTAATTTTTTCATGATAAATATTGTTTTAATTGGTTTATATCGTCCCTAATAATACAACATTCCTCGTAATTCTCCAAATTTTCACAATCAATTAACTCTAAATTAAGTTCTTTTATCATTGCGAGTAGTCCATCATTATCTAAAGACTCTATATACTTGATGTATTCTTGCTCAGAAAATGCTTCGATGTAGTGGTATGTGTATTCATTGTCCATAATATAAGATTTAAAAACCCACTCCCTACGTTAGTAAAGAGCAGGTAAAAACAAAAACATGAAAAAATATGAGGTAAATATACGAAATTATTTGGTAGTGTTGTTGTTATGTATTAGATTTGCAAGTATAAACGTAAAACATTAACGACATGGAAGAACAGTATTTTGAAGTTTCAGACAAGTATTTAAGAGAGTTGCTTGGTCTGTGTGAGTTTACTAGCTACGTAGATGGTAAGTCTACTTTAGTTTTAGATGATAATGATAACGGTATTTACATAGATTTTAACTATGATAACAATACCGATATATTTACGTATGAGGTTAGTATGATAATAGGATCAGAGGATTTGTTAGTTATGTTAACAACTCAGCAGTTAGAGGATTCTTATAACTACATGATGTTACATGTAAAAGAGAATAAAGAGGCTTTAGATAGCTATGTAGATGATTTTGAACAATTTAATGGACAGAAAGCATGAGGCCACTAAACAAGAGAGACATAAACGATATATTAACAGCATTTATATTCTGCTGTGCAATGATTTTATTGAGTATGGCAATATTATATTTAACTGAGTAGATATGGCAATTATAACTATAACAATAATAATGGCGGTTTTATACTGCGAAAACAATTAAGACATGGAAAACAAAACAATTTAC
>JAAHTG010001646.1_pt1 | contig 14632 bp, 15 predicted proteins | sample 6116081 | NCBI WGS metagenome assembly JAAHTG01 (sample SAMN13939989, study PRJNA603662) | sponge metagenome | isolation source: marine sponge | host: Mycale hentscheli | place: New Zealand | collected 2005 | reverse complement strand
TTTAACGATGGTCAATTTGACCCAAGGAAAAGGGATATAGTTGACACAGAGCCTACTTTCGATATCGAAATAGAAGAAGATTGGGCTAAGTATGAGTATGAAATGCCTGACGGAACAACCATCAAAGGCAATCTAGCTATTAAAGGAACTATCGACCTAGTTACCAAAATAGATGACAATATAATTGAAGTAGTAGATTGGAAAACAGGACAAAGAAAAAACTGGGCTACGGGAGAAATAAAAACATATGAAAAACTTCTTGACGACGCACAGTTACTATTGTATAATTATGCTATATCAAAACTTTATCCAGACTATGAACAAGCTATTATGTCTATCTTCTTTACTAGGGATGGTGGGCCGTTTAGTATGTGTTTTGACAAGAAGGATCAAGATAAATTTTTAGAAATGCTTAGAAAAAGATATGAAGAGATTAAAGAGAACGTTAAGCCAAGGCCGATTAGTAATAGTCGTAGGGATTTCAGATGTCAAAAACTTTGTCACTTTTACAAAAACGACTGGCCCGGAACAAACACTACCATGTGTGAATATGTAGAAAAAAAGCTACACACCATAGGGCATGAAAAAACTCTTAAAGAATGTACTAACGAAGGTTTCAATATAGGATACTACGAGGCACCCGGATAATGGCAGAATTAATTGATTTAAATAACGAGTTCCATTTAGGAAACAAATTTACACTAGATGTTGCTACTAAATTTAGCGAGATTCTAGACGATAATTATAGGGTTATCGTAAAGTACGATTCACAAGAGGTTGCTACGTTTAACGATAACAAGCTAAACATTTTGATAGCAACCTCGCGAGAGAATCACCAAGTTCCAAGAGGGTTTTTTAATGATAATATATTCTTAATCTTTCAGCATTACCACGCTCTTGATAGATGGAACCATTGTCTAGATACGCCTCTAACGTTCCCAATGCCATTGGGTCCGTTTACGGATGCCTATAGAGATATTGAAATAAGGCCGCTATCTCAAAGAAAATATGACTTTAGTTTTGTGGGACAGATACCTCACACCGGAACTAGGGATTGTTTTAAAAGAGGTTTAGATAAGCTGATTTCTGAATGTGGCGACAAGTTTAAGTATAGGATTGAATTTACAGATGGATTTAGCGAAGGGTTGCCGCCTAGAGAATACATGGAACTTTTAGCAGATTCTAAGTTGTCACTATGCCCCTCTGGAGCCTATAGTATGGAAACGTTTAGATTTTTTGAATCTACCCTGATGGGGGCCATACCGGTTGTAGACACGCTTCCCAAATTCTGGTATTATGAAGAGGCTTCATTTTTCAAGGGAGCTTGGGACGTGCTTGACAACACCTTGTCTAAGTCGTTAAATGTTTTACAGGATGGTAGATGTAGGGGTTTACTTGAAGGTTTAGCGATGTATAATAATAACGTATTGAATATAGACGCCCTAGCTAATAAGATGAAAAACATCGTAGACCAAAGACATAGCAACCTAGAGCCGTCTAAAGAGTATCTTAAAAATTTGAGAGAGCATTTAAAGCATGAATTGGACTCCGATCAACTGTAAAACTCATTTTAGTCTACAGCAGGGTTTTTGTAAAACGGATAAGCTAGCGAAGAGATGTGCTGAGTACGGTTATGCCGCTTGTGGCATAGCCGATCTTAGAACTGTTTCTGGCGCTGTAGAGTTTCATCAAGAGTGTAAAAAGAATGGAATTAAACCCGTTATCGGATGTGAGTTCGACGGGTTTCTCCTTTACGCAAAAAATAAAGATGGCTGGTTTGATTTGGTTAAATATGTATCAAATCAAAATGTAGATGTTTTAAAAGAGATAGCTGACAACGGCAACGTGCTATGTGTTACCCCAAAGAAAAACGGATTTGCTAAGATATTTAAATCTAATCACGTTAAAATGGATTACGCTCAGGAGGCTGTCTACTACGTTGACAAAGATGATGCAGACTGTCACAGGATCATGCTATGCGGTAAACTTAAAAAGACTCTTGCTAAACTAGAAGGCGTGGAGCATGAGTTCTCAGAATTTTTCGACGGAGACGATAGATGGTATCTACCAGATATGACAGACTTATCAGTAGGTCACGAAATTGAAAAAAGATGCGAAGAGTATGAGCTTACAGGACCGCCCATGCTCCCAGACTTTGATTGCCCTAAAGGGTTCGATCAAAACGAATATCTCAAAGAACTTTGTCGTCATGGATGGAAAAAGAAACTCATTCCTACCAAGAAAGTTTATTCAGATACAGACAAGCAAGAATATCTCAATAGAGTTAAGACAGAACTAGAAGTTATTTTTGGTGCTGGTTTGTCTGGATATTTTTTGATTGTGCAGGATATTGTGAACTATGTTAAGGATAGAGGATGGATCGCAGGCCCCGGAAGAGGCTCTGCCGCAGGATGTTTGGTATCATACCTGCTAGGAATTACAGAGGTAGACCCCATTGAGTACGGGTTAATTTTTGAAAGGTTCTACAACGAAGGAAGAAATACAGATGATTATATCTCCTTGCCTGATATTGATGTAGACGTTCCTGCGGAACATAGAGATGAAGTTATTGACTACATCAAGGAAAAATATGGTCAAGAAAATGTTTCTCAGATGATTACATTTGGTAGACTGCAAGGAAGGTCTGCATTAAAAGAAGTTTTAAGAATCAGCGATGCTGTATCGTTTTCTGAAATGAATGACATAACAGACTGTATTCCAGACGAAGCTATGATATCTGACCAATTAGAGTTGATGGATAAAGAAGATAGGTCTATAATAAGGTGGGCCTTGGAAAACGAATCTGAAAATCTAAATGGTTGGTGTAAGGTGAATGAAGAAGGCGGGCTAGAGGGTGAGCTTGCGAAGTTTTTTGAACAGGCTATCAAGATTGAAGGCACTAATAAATCACAAGGAAAGCATCCCGCTGGTGTTATCATATCAAAACACAAACTTAAAGATGTGTGTCCTATGATAAAAGACGCTACCGGAAAAGATATAGCAGGCTTTGAGATGAATGATCTAGAATCTCAAGGGCATGTCAAGTTTGACATTTTGGCTATCGACTTACTAAGTAAAATTATGGAAATAACAAACAAAGGAGAATGAAATGCAAGCCACGGCAAACGATTATAAGTCTGTAATTTTTTCAGGTTGCTCAATTGAATCTAACAAAGTTCATATTTGTAATTTAAGAAACTACAATAAAAGACTCGTTGCAGATAACGAATATCAGGTTTGGTCAGACAAGCATAAAGAATACAAGCTGTATAAAAACATAGATGACGCTGTTAATAAATTTATAGAACTAAAAGGAAAACGGGCATGAATTATAGAGACATCATAGTATTTGACTTTGAGACAGGCGGAAGAAACCCTTACACTTGTCAGCCCACCCAGATTGCCGCTGTCGCGATCCATGCTAGGAAGCTTGAGCTACAACCGGGAGGAACCTTTAATAGCGAGATTAGGCCAATCATAGACGATGAAAAGGCTATTAAGGCTGGCGTTGATCCGCTAGAACAAGAAGCGTTAGACATTACAAGGAAAACAAGAGACGAGCTAGCAAAGGCTCCACTACCTAAAACGGTTTGGCGTAAGTTTTCACAGTTCTGTGACAAGTATAACTTTAAAAAGAATAGCTACTACGCCCCAATTGCTGCTGGCTACAATATCAATGGTTACGATATGCCTATTGTGGAGCGTATGTGTCAACAATACGGTCCTACTCATTCTAAAAATGGTAGACAGGGAATTTTTAACCCTATTTACACCATTGATGTGATGCAACATATCTATTGTTGGTTTGAAAATAACCAAGATGTTAAAAAATACAACATGGATTATATGCGTGAATACTTTGGTATGAGTCAGGCAAGCAAAGACAATGCTCATGATGCTCTACAGGATGTAAAAGATACTGCTAATCTGATGATTAAATTTATGAAACTACAAAGAACACTATTGAAAAAGGTTCAATTTGAAAAAACCTTTGCCAACGGAGAAATTTATGTCTAATTTCTTTGCATTTATAGAGGTTGGAACTTCTGATTTTGATACTCTTTTACAAAAGTCCGATGAAAGTAAAAGGGGTATATCTATAGATCCTTTAAGTTATTTTTTAGATAGACTTCCGGTGAAACGAAATTGTAAAAAAATATGTTGCGCAATTTCTGACGAAGAAGGCGAGGAAGATGTTTACTATATAACAGAAGAAATAATTAAAAAGTACAATCTTCCAAGTTTTGTGAGGGGATGCGGCTCTCTATATCACCCTCATCCTTTTATTAAAGTTTTATTAAGTAATCAATCAGAGGTACATCCTACAGGTAGAGTGCTAGATCCAGAAGAAATCTACACAAAAGAAAAGGTTAAGGTAAGAAGACTAAAAAATATAGTGGAAGAAAATTTAGTTAAAGAAATAAAAATATTAAAGATTGACACGGAGGGCTGTGATGATAAAATAGTATTAGATTATTTGAAATGCTGCAAAGAAGAAGGGTGTCCCATGCCTTTCTTTATTCAATTTGAACATGTCTTGATAAATGAATCTAAAAAGAGTAAAGTTTTTAATTTTATCATTGAGCAAGGTTATCATTTAATGTCTATTAATATAGATGATGTTACTTTTAAATTAAGTCACGCAAGTTAGGATTGTAAGAATTTTAATGTTTGATATTAACGATTTTCATGATGAGAATGTATGGAATTTGATTTGCGAGGGACGTACTAAAGGCGTGTTTCAACTTGAGTCTAATCTTGGCAGGCACTGGGCTAAAAAGGTTAGTCCAAAAAACGTAAACGAACTAGCTGCATTAATTAGCCTGATTAGACCGGGATGTTTGAAGGCTTATACGGATGGTAAGTCTATGACGCAGCACTATGCGGATAGAAAAGCTAATTTAGATCCCGTTGTTTATCCTCACGAATCCCTTGAGCCTATCCTTAAAGAAACTTATGGCGTTCTTGTTTACCAAGAACAGTCTATGATGATAGCACAAAAGCTTGCCGGTTTCGATCTTAAAGAGGCTGACGCTCTTCGTAAGGCTATTGGCAAAAAGAAGGCAGACTTGATGGAGCAAGTTAAAGGGTCTTTTCTACAGGGCGCAGAAGAGCGGGGGATTGTAAGTAAAGAAGTCGCAGAGGAAATCTTTTCTTGGATTGAAAAGTCAAGCCGCTACGCTTTTAATAAATCTCACGCTGTAAGCTACGCTATCAACGCATACTGGAGCGCATACTGCAAAAACTATAGAATGCTTGATTTCTATACGTCTTATCTAAACAGGTCGGATAGGAAACCTAAGCCACAGATTGAGATTAAGCAGCTTGCAATGGACGCTAAACTTGAAGGCGTAGAAGTTTATCCTCCCAGACTACAATATATGTATACAAATTTTACAGATATTGACGGTAAGATTTACTTTGGTATGAGACATATTAAAAATGTAGGTACAAAAGAATGCGAGAAAATAGAAGAACTTCTTTCTCAGCAAGATGTTTCAAAGTACACTTGGATGGATGTTCTTATAAAAATTATAAATGGGTGCAAGCTTAACAAAAGGGCTGTAATATCTTTAATTTCTGTAGGAGCGTTTAATGGCGCCAATAACACTAGAGACAGACAAGAGATGTTGTATGAGTTTGATAGTTGGAAAAACCTATCCGCTAGAGAACAAAAGTATATAGAAGAGAACTATAGCAGCAAGGCTAGTCTCAGTCAAAACATACAGAGTTTAATTAATAACTTTAAAATCACATCAAGAAGAGAAACTACAGTTAGCGACATAAAAAAGTCTTTGGAAAATCCGTTTTACGATCTGTCAGACAGCGCGGCTACGATAGCGGATCAAGAGTTTAAATTTTTAGGATGTTCGCTAACATGCTCTAAAACAGACTCCGCAATAAGCGGTCAAAATTTTATGTGCAGAGATGTGTCTAAGGGCGCTATAAAAGGGAAGGTAGTTCTTGCGGTTAACATAAACTCTATAAGAGAATATAAGACAAAGAAAGGCAAGAATCCGGGTCAGCTAATGGCTTTTCTTGCTATCGAAGATTCTAGCGGAGAGCTTGATTCTGTAACTATTTTTCCAGAAGCCTACAAAGAACATAGAGATGTTCTTGTTGAGGGTAACACGGTTTTGATAAATGGAGAAGTGTCAAAGAAGGACAGCACTTCTATTATTGTAAATAAAGCAAGCCAAATTTAAAACGGACAATTGAATGAAGAAAAAAATACTGTTTTGTACGGAAGCTTCTTGGTATGCTACAGGATACTCTGTGTATACCAAAGAAGTCTTGTCTAGGTTATGTCAGATAGATGACTTTGAGGTAGCAGAATTAGGGTGCTATGCTCAAACGTCAGAAGCTCAAGACAAAAATTTGCCTTGGAAATTCTACGGAAATAAACCAGACCCAAATAGTCAAGAGTATCAGTCATACAGCGGTAATCCTAGCGCTCAGTTTGGGGATCAGTCTTTTAACTCGGTGTTGTTAGATTTTAAGCCCGATATAGTAATGGACATCAGGGATTGGTGGATGATGGAGTATCAACAGAGATCTCCATTTAGAGATTTCTTTCACTGGTCAATCATGCCAACAGTAGACGCCGAGCCTCAAGCAGATCAATGGATAAATACATACGCCTCTGCGGACTCCGTATTTGCCTATTCTGAATTTGGTAGAGATACAATGGTGAATCAGTGCGACGATATTAATTTCATAGACATGGCTTCTCCTGCCGCAAACAGTTGCTTCTCTCCCGTCAGCAATAAGGCTGAACACAAGATAAGCATGGGCGTGTCTCCCAATTCATTTATTGTCGGTACGGTTATGAGAAACCAGCGCAGGAAGCTTTACCCAGATTTATTTGAATCCTTTAAAAGATTTCTTGATGAAACACAAGACCCTAATGCCTTTTTGTATTGTCATACATATTATCCAGATGTGGGGTGGGATCTTCCTAGATTAATTCACGAATATGGATTAGCCAGTAGATTGTTAATCACTTACAAATGCAAGAACTGCAAAAGGCTGTCTGTAGACTTTTTTCAAAATTCCATACAGCACTGTCCGCACTGCCAGTCTTTAACGAACCACATGGTAGGTATCGCGAATCCAGCGTCAGACGAAGAGTTAGCCAAAGTTTATAATTGTTTTGATATCTATGTTCAATACGCTAATAGCGAAGGCTTTGGGATGCCCCAGCTAGAAGCAGCTAGCTGCGCGCTTCCCGTCATTTCTACGCACTATTCCGCTATGGAATCTGTGGTTAAAAATATTGGTGGATATGGCGTTATTCCTAAACAATATTACGTTGAGTGTGAAACAGGATGCAAAAGAGCCGTGCCTGACAACGATTCATTTGTAGGGCTTTTGAAACAGCTTCATGGGCAAAAAGAAAACTTAGCAAACATTGGTTCTCAAATTAGATCTAACGCCTTAAAAGTTTATAGTTGGGACAAAGCTGCTGACGCTTGGGCCAAACACTTCAAGACGATAGAACAGAAAGATCCAGCGACAACTTGGTACTCGCCGCTAAATGCCCCTACTCCTAGCACATCATTACCGCAGGGTCTTTCTTCTACTGCGGATGCTGTTAATTATATCTTTACAGACATTTTGCACAAGCCAGAATGGATAGGTGGCTACCTTTGGAAAAGGGTGCTGCGAGACGTTTCTTTTGGTTATAGGTGCGAAAACATGGATAAAGGATTTTACTTTAACGAATCGCATATCAAAAATCAAAACAGCAACTCTCCCTTCTCTATTGAGCAAGCCTGCGAAGAGATGGTCAATTTTAGAAACCAATTAAATAATTGGGAAAATATTAGGATTCAAAAAATTCAACAGGAAATGAGTGCCAAATGAAAGTCTTATACATAGGAAATTATAAAGATGGAACAGGGTGGGGCAACGCCTGTGCCAATAACATACTGGCCCTAGATTCCGTTGGAGTAGAGGTGGTTCCTAGGGCGATAACATTTAACGACTCTAGCGGCGATTGTTCAAAAAGAATACTAGAACTTGAAGATAACTCAGAAGCTGGATGCGATATTTGTATTCAGCACACACTTCCTCATCTCTATTCCTATAATTCAAAATTTAAGAACATAGGCTTTATAGAAACGGAAACTAGCAATTTTATTCAAAGTTCTTGGCAGCATCATGCTAATCTAATGGATGAAATATGGGTTCCTGCTAATTCTTGTAAAAGATCTTGTGTTGCAAGCGGCGTGAAGGTTCCTATTAATGTGGTCCCTCATTGTCTAGATATTTCTAGATATAATTCTATAAAATATTCTAATCAAGCCAGTGAGAGCGCAGGTCCAAAAATAGACACCCTAATCAAAACATTTAACTTTGCTTTTGTTGGAGAGTTTACAGAAAGAAAAAACATACAAGCTTTAATCAAAGCCTTCCATATGGAATTTGAACCAGAAGAACCTGTAAATCTGTATGTTAAAACATCTGGACAGAACATGGATTACATACAGAATTATTTTGATCAAGTAAAACAGGGGCTAAAACTAAGAAAAAATTACAAGAAAGAAGTTTTAATATGTGGTCATCTATCTAAAGATGACTACATTTCCGTGTTGTGTCAGTGTCACTCTTTTGTAATGCCTAGTAGAGCAGAGGGCTTTTGTATTCCGGCGCTAGAAGCAATGTCCGTAGGGATGCCCGTCATATACACAAAGGGGACGGCGATGGACGACTTTTGCTTGGGTTCTCCCGTAAACTCTTTAGAGGTTCCCTGTTTTGGGGCTGTGTCAGCAATGAATTATCTATATACAGCCAGCGAAAAATGGAACGAGATAGATGTAGAAGGTCTAATGTTTGCCATGAGAGAATCTTTTATGAAGTGGAAAACAGGGCTTGCCGAGGAAGAAAGTCGTGCTGCCTTAAATCGGGCTAAAAATTTTTCACACAAAGAAATAGGATTAAAACTAAAGGAGATGCTTAATGACAGCTAACGCAAGCCAGAGGGCTATCAGGACAATAATGCGAAGATGCGATCCCGATAGAAAACTAAATATACTAACTTTTGCCACACACGAAAGATACGAAGAGAATCTGTGTAAGACGGGTCACAATTTTTACTCGCTAGCGATTGGTAAAACTTGGGACACGGACTACGCTCCTGTTCCAGATAATTATCATATCATTAATGCTATACCTGACTATATTGATTTTGACCTAATTTTGACACATACATCATGTGACAGAATGTTTAAAGCCCACCAACATCTAGCAGGCTCAGACGTTACTCAGGGAAACAAAACTGGAATCCCTATCCTCAGACATACCCACGTTCTTCCTGACGTTAGGTTTGACGTACCGTCTCAGATCGCGGCATTTCAACAGTATCCGAGAGATAAGGACTCGTTTATCTCCGCATATAATATGGCTCAGTGGGGAGCGGGTGGCGCAAGCGTTGTAGAACACGGCGTAGATATAGATTTTTGGAATCCTGATGAAAATATAGAGAGAGATAATGCCTGTCTTTCTGTTGTGAATGATTGGCCTAATAGAGATTGGTGCTGCGGATATAATCTGTGGCAACAAACAGTTCAAGGTCTTCCAATTAAAGTTTTTGGTAAAAGCCCCGGACTTTCTGAGCCTGCTAATTCTACGCAGCATTTAAGAGAAATTTACAAATGTTCAAGAATATTTTATAATACCTCTTTACACTCTCCTGTTCCTAGTGTATTATTAGAAGCTATGGCTTGTGGTTGCGCTATTGTTTCTACCGCTAACTGCATGATACCAGAAATAATTCAGAATGGTAAGAATGGACTAATATCAAATGACCCACAAGAACTGCGCGGCTTCTTAGAGCTTCTTATTAAAGATGAAAACTTAGCTAAAGAACTGGGCGGTAACGCCAGAAAAACCATAGTTGAAAAATACAGCCTTCAAAGATTTATTAATAGTTGGAACAATTTGCTTTATTCTACCGTAAATAATTACAGGAACATATAATGAAAGTATACCTATCTCACAAGCAACCGTCAGACGCAGCATATAAACACTGCTCTAATCTGGCGTCCTTAGAAAATGTGTGTCTAGACGGAGAAGCTAGTAATCTAATAGTTGATTCTTTCCTGTCTTCCTTTTTTTATCATGAGGTTTCAGAACTTATAAAAATGATAGTTAAAAAGTGTAGAATGCAATGTGAAGTGACTATAATGGAGGTAGATTGCGATTTATTATTTAGACAGTATACTAGAGATGATATTGAATTAGATTATTTTAACGCTCTATTTTTTCAGGGCGGTAAAAAATGTATTCTAAATACAGAAACGATTCTAGAACTTATTCCAGAAAATTTTACAGTAGTAGAAAAGTCAATATCTAATTCCAACTTTTCTATAATAAAGCTTAGGAGAACAAAATGAAACCAGAAACACATTGTGCGGGATGCGTGTTCGCTTTAGAAACAGAGGGTCAACAAACTGGTTGTGAACTTTACAGGTCAGAAAAGCTTGGAGTTAAAGACAACGAAGAAGGAGCCTTTGTTTTAAATAGATACTGTAATACCTATAGGCCAGAAGAGTGGCTGTCTGAATTATCTCTTGATGAATACAAAAAAAGACACCAATTAGCATTGATGGAAGTTGTTCCTAGAGTTGGATTTTTTGTTCTTTTAGATACATCTAAAGATGACGCAATAGAAAATCTAAAAAATACAATTTCTGATATTAAGAATCAAACCCTACACAAAGCTAGGTATATTGTTGTAATTACAGACAAGACAGAATATAATCAAGAAATTCAATCGCTGCTTGTAGAAAATTTTAATCATGAAGAAACATTACATCATCTAGTTAAAGTTTCTAGCATCCCAGAAAATAAAACGTTTTTAATTGACGAGTGCTTTAAACACGCTAAAAATGGATGGATTTATGTAACGACCGCCGGAGAAACCGTAGATCAAGAGCTTGTTGAAAAGATAAATCAAAGAGTAAATGTAGATATGAAGAGATTAAGCGTTGTAAAGCCATACGACGACTTTAACGGACTACTGTTTTCTACTCCGCTGTTTAAGCTACTGAATGGCAATCACAAAAAAGCGTATGAAACAGACGACGGAGAGCTAGAGTTTGACTCAAGACCGTTTCTAGAGAAAATAGAAGATATGAAGGACAATACTGGAGAAACACTAATCACTTGGGAGGAATTTAATGCTTCCTAAAGTAGCAATTATATGCGCAAATTATAACTACGGAAAGTTTATTATTGAGGGCATGAAAAGTATACAAAAACAATACTACAAAGGTGAGATAAGACTTTACATTGTAGACGATGGATCTTCTGACGATTCTTGGGAGAAAATATCACAATTTGCATCGCAACATCTTGACTTTGTTTTTGCTAAAAGAATCGAAAACTCAGGCGCTAGTGTAGCCCGCAACACCGCGCTAGCTATGGCTTGGGAGTGGGCTGATATATTTGGCGTCCTAGACGCTGACGACTCTTACAAGTTAAACAAGGTTGAAAAACTAGTAGAAAAACTAATGGAATATCCAGAAATTGGTGTTGCTTACGGCGATTATGATATTCATAGAAGCTACGGTGACAAACATTATGTAAAATATGAAGCCAAAAGTCCATATTGCAGAAGAGAACTTTCTCAAAGTTGTATGGTTCACAGCAATGCGCTGATTAAAAAAGAATACTTAGAAAAGGTTATTCTTCCTAATGGAGAAATCTTTGATAGCAGATTACACGGTCCTGCAAGCCAAGGATTTATAGGATGTACAGAGGATTATGATTTGTGGCTAAGGCTTTCTTATCATTGTATTATGTGTCATGTTCCAGAGTCCCTATCTATTGTAAACGAAAGCGGGCAAAACCAATCTATGAAAATGACACCAGAGATTTTTCAACAACAGGCCCAAATTTTAGGTAGTCGCTAGTGGCAAGATTTACTAGAGAGATAACTACAACCATAAAAACAAAAAATAACGAGCGAGATATAGCCGTTATAATACTTTCTGCTGGCGTGGGTAATAGGATAAGATCAAACGAACCTAGAAGCCTATTAAAGATAGGCAATAAAGCCTTAATAGAACACCAAATAAACACCATAAGTTGCTGTATACAAAATTGTGAAATTATAGGGGTTTTTGGATACGCTATTGAAAAGATCATAAAAAAAATATCTGGAAAATTAAGAGTTGTAGAAAACCAGATACACGAAACTACAAACAATTCAGAAAGTCTTAGGCTTGCCGTTAATAACACCAATAAAAAAAATGTTCTTTTCTTTCACGGCGATCTATACTTTAATCAAGAGACTCTAAAAAAACTAAGCTTTAAGAAGTCTTTTATTTTAGTAGACAGTAAAGAGATGATGAAAGACAAAGAAATAGGAGTTACTATACAGAATAATAAAGCTACGATACTATCATATAGCCTGCCTACAAAATGGTGTCAAATAGCTTTTTTTACCGGTAAAGAATTAAGAATACTCAAAAGTATACTAAACAAATTACAGGGTAGCCAAAAGAAAATGCTGTCTTTTGAAATAATAAATAAAATGATATCTATGGGGGCGAACATTCAGTGCTACGAACCCGATGAAATGTCTATACTAGAAATAGATTGTATAAAGGATCTAAAGAATGAAAATTTTAATTTGTAGTGATGGTCGCCACGCCCACTATTTTCAGAGAATGGCTTGGGCAAACGCTTTTTCTGCCGTGGGATATCAGGTTATGTTTTGGGACTGTAAAACTGTTCCCGCTTTTGATATGTTTGACCAATTTGAACCGGACATATTCTTAGGCCAAGCCTACAACCTAGATGAAGCCTTGATAAAATGTATATACGAAAGACCACATCTAAAAGTGGGCCTACGTGCTGGCGACTGGGGAGACCAAGAAAAAGAAGTAGATAAGTCGAAACACAACATTTTGTTTTGCTCTAAGGGAGAAAAAGAGCTACTTAAAAAACTCAAGGACGAAACAGGAAAGCCAGATTTTGTACACATTCATTATAGCGATGACGACATTAAAAGAACTCATAACTATTTTGAAACCATCGGGATCAAACCCGTATCGTTAATGATGTGTGCAGATACAGCGGTCTACAGCGGCGCTCAGGTCGATCCAAAGCTAACATGTGATATTGGTTTTGTGGGCGGTTACTGGCCCTACAAGGGGCAGGTAATTGACCGCTACCTCACTCCGCTTCTACATCCTCTTGATCGTTACAATGTAAAAATATTTGGTAATCAAGTATGGGGCGTAAATCAATACTGCGGACTGATAGATGATCACGATGTGAAGAATTTGTTTGTTTCGGCTAAGATATGTCCAAATCTTAGCGAGCCTCATGCCCAAGTGTACGGCATAGATGTAAATGAAAGAATATTCAAGATTCTGTATGCAGGCGGCTTTTGTATTAGTGATAATGTAGAAGCGTACAAGATGTTTGGTGATGGTATTGTAATTGCAGATTCTCCAGAAGATTTTAGAGATAAAATTGAATACTATGCAAATACTGATGAAGGTACGATAGATAGATCTTTTATTATTAAAAAGGGTCAAGATTTTGTAACGGAAAACCATACAGGCTTTCATAGGATTGCTACTATTATGAAAGAGCTTGGATACAGCGATGTGGCTGGCGGGATTTTGAAAGCTTATAAGGATGCGTTAAATGAGCAAAAGTAAAGTTATTATTACAGGCGGTGGCGGCTTTCTTGGTAAAGCTGTAAACAAGACGTTAAAAGACAATTTGTTTTATGATGTTGTATCTCTTGGCGGTAAAAGAGAGTACGATCTAACAAACCAAAAACAGGTTGACTATCTATACAAAGAACATGAACCAGATGTAATTGTACACCTAGCCGCTAGAGTTGGCGGTATCGGTGCAAACAAAGAAAATCCGGGTTTGTTCATGTATGAAAACTTGGTTATGGGTATGAATCTTATAGAAACAGCCAGAAAATACGGCAAGCTTCAAAAGTTTGTGATGGTGGGAACTGTCTGTGCATATCCTAAATTTACACCTGTGCCATTTAAAGAAGACGACATTTGGAATGGCTATCCCGAAGAAACAAACGCGCCTTATGGAGTCGCTAAAAAGGCTTTGATGGAGATGCTGATCGCATACAATGCTCAATATGGTCTTAACTGCACAAATCTTATTCCTGTAAATATGTATGGCCCACACGACAACTTTCATCCTGCAATTAGTCACGTCATACCTGCAATTATACTAAAGATTGATAAAGCTATTGATAATGAAGAAAGAGAAGTCAATTTATGGGGAACGGGCGAAGCTAGTAGAGAGTTTCTTTATGTGGATGATTGCGCCGCAGCTATTAAAAAGGCAGTAGAGATAGACACAACTCCACATCCAATAAATGTTGGAACAGGTCAAGAATGTAGTATTTCTATGTTGGCACACAAGCTAGCCGACATGATGAATTTTAAAGGAGATATTATCTTTAATTCTAATGGCATGGACGGTCAGCCAAGAAGATGTCTAGACACATCTAGGGCAACTAAAGTGCTGGGATTTGAAGCCAAGACAGGATTAGATAGAGGACTGCATGACACAGTAAGCTGGTACTACAAAAATAAGGACAAATTTGTTGATTACTTCGATTATATTCAGTAAA
>JAAHTG010001642.1_pt1 | contig 14641 bp, 13 predicted proteins | sample 6116081 | NCBI WGS metagenome assembly JAAHTG01 (sample SAMN13939989, study PRJNA603662) | sponge metagenome | isolation source: marine sponge | host: Mycale hentscheli | place: New Zealand | collected 2005 | reverse complement strand
GGCAATCTGCTATCCTACCCCAAAATGGGAGCCAATTTTTATGAGAAAGCCTTGATAGGGAATATAACATTTGTTGTGCTTCTGTCAACGGAATCTCATATTCAAACTCCGTACGAGTACTTCCTTTGGTTTTACCTTTTAATGTCAAATAACCTTTACTTCCAGCTACTCGAATCCTGACAGTATTGCCATTATGAGTATAAATATAACCTTGACGATAAATAGTCCCTTCGTTGGGAGGCTGCCACTTATCTTGCTTAATTAGGAATTTACGTTCTATTTCTATACCCATTTTTATTTGTCAAAAGACTGAAATATATGTTATAATGGCAAAGTGTCAAAAAGCGGCGACATCGCCAAGTGGTAAGGCAGGGGTCTGCAAAACCCCTATCCCCAGTTCGAATCTGGGTGTCGCCTTTTGAGAATAAATCTGTTTTATGGTATCTCCACTATGCCTCTTAACCTAGCACGGTTTGGGGCATCACTCCATGTACCAAGGGGACGGTTGAAGGGGTTTGCAATACCATTTAAGACTCCAAGGTCTTCTCCTCCTTGCTGGGGATGATTATTGGGTTCACCTTTTGCCCAGTTTTGATAGTGAGATTGTTCTCCACTAATCCAACAGAACTTATTTTCAGTTTCTCGATCGTTAATTCCAATCCAAAGAAATGCCGTTTCTTGAGTAGTAAATGTTTTGACTAACCATTGATTTTCTAATCGATCATTGATTGTCACTAAATTACCCCCCATCTCTTGGGCAAAACTCTGTGCTTGTTGCCATGACATTTGTGGTGTAAGCAAATATCGATGGTTATTATCACGATTAGTTATTATTTTAATTTCTTCAGAAAAAACGGATTTAATGTTATTGTTAAAAACAATAGTTAATATAAATAATAAAAAATATTTTCTCATCTAATTTAGTTGGTATTTTGGAGGAAGATTAACAAAAATATAGTATTTGAAAAAATTATTAGATACGCTTTCTAATGGATAATTTTCTCGAAATTTAAAATTTATAGTTGACCAAGACTTGACTTACTATACTATCTTAAATTTATTATATATTTGTCAGAATCAGAATAATTAATTTTCAAATTAAGACTAGCATTTTCTTGATAGCAAAATTAGCTCTTATTACAGATTTAAAAACGGTAAATATTTACTCTTATGGTAGAATATTAAGCAATTATTAAAATTTGTTTGATATAGTAAACAGTAGATTTTTGCCATGACTGTCAGGCTAGAAAAGGTCTCCAAAATATATAACCAAGTACCCGTAGTCAATGAATTGTCTTTTGAGATAAAAAAAGGCGAAATATTTGGTTTATTAGGGCCTAATGGAGCTGGAAAATCAACTACCATTAGAATGCTAATCACTCTGACTCGACCTAGTCGGGGTAAAATCGAAGTAGCGGGTTATGATGTAAACACAGCATCTGATCAAGTTAAGCGTAATATTGGTGTTGTGTTACAACAAACAAGTTTAGATGGAGATTTAACGGTTTGGGAAAACCTAGAATTTCATGGCAGAATGCACCACATAAGTAATCCTCAAAGGCAGCAGCAAATCGATCAGTGGTTGCATTATGTTGAGTTAAATGACCGACGTGATAGTCTGGTAAAAACTCTTTCTGGTGGTATGAAACGAAGAGTGCAAATAGCCAGAGCATTACTACATAATCCTCAGGTATTGTTTTTAGATGAACCGACGGTAGGACTTGATCCTCAAACTCGTCGCCGTCTGTGGGAAATTATCAAAGATTTGAATAACAAGGGGATGACAATTTTACTTACTACCCACTACATGGAAGAAGTCGAATTTTTATGCGATCGCATTGGTATTATAGATCAAGGAAAACTGATTGAACTAGGAACAGTATCACAATTCAAAGAAAAATTTGGAGAGGGTATATTAGTTAGACAAATTGAGGAGCGTTTAGAGTATGATTTTTTCCCTAGTATTAAAGAAGCCAACAATTATCTTGATGGCATCAAAGATAAAACAGGAATGATGATCAGACCATCAAATTTAGAAGACATTTTTATAAAATTAACAGGGCATCAATTATAAATTGACTAGGATTGCACCCAAATCACGACAAAATTAATTACAGAAATACAATGAAGATAAATAAAAAAAATACTTTATTAGTTATACCAACCATAATCTTAGTCATAGTTGGGATAGTGGGGGCGACGATGTTAACTCCTAAATTAATCTCTATTTTAGAAGAATTATTAGTGCCACCTTTGGCAAACAAACCTACATATAGATTAGATGAACCCTCAGAAGTCTTAGCCCTCGCAGATGCACCAATAAAACAGAGAAAAAGTCTTCTAGAAGCAATTGCTAATAAAAAAGAAAAATCTTTGGATAGAGCTAGAGCTAGATATCTTCTTGCTTCTGATATTTTGCGTGAGGAATTTGATGGTGCGAAAGCTTTGGATTATCTTAAGTCTTTAGAAAAAGAATATCCCATTCTTGCTCCTTATGTTTTACTCAGGGAAGGGAGAGCTTATGAATTAAATAACAATCTGGAAAAAGCGAAGAAAATTTGGCAAGAATTAATATCTAAATATCCAGAATCATTAATCAGTACGGAAGCTTATTATAAATTAGGTACATACGATCGTCAATATTGGCAACAAGCAATCGATAAATTTCCTCAACATCCTCGCACTCAAGGTATTGCCCGTGAGTTATTAAGCAAAAAGCCCGAAGACAAAAAACTATTATTATTATTAGCTAAATATGATTTATCTTCTGAAACTAAATCAATTTTAGATCGACTTGTGGCTGATTATAGTAGTCAATTAAAACCAGAGCAATGGGATGCTATTGGCAATAATTACTGGATTAATGGTCATTATGCCCAGTCTGCCACTGCTTATGAAAAAGGTACTGCAACCGCCGAACATTTATATCGTTCTGCAAGAAGTTATCATGTGTCTGATAACAAAGAAAAAGCAAAACAAGGTTATCTCAATTTAGTTCAAAAGTTTTCTGATGCCCCTCAAACAGGATTAGCTTGGAGAAGATTGGCTAGTTTGTCAACGGATAGTGAAGCGGTGGGATATTTGAACAAAGTCAATGAAAAATATCCGATTCATGCACCTAAAGCTTTAATTGAAAAGATTACTTTATTAACTAAATTAGGTCGCTATGACGAAGCGAATCAAGCTCAAAGTATTTTGCTAGAAAAATATTCTAGTAGTGATGAAGCAGCTAACTATCGTTGGGGTATTGCCAGTAAATTAGCTCGTACTAATAATTTTATTTCTGCATGGCAATGGGCTCAACAAATTAGTATCAATAATCCTGATAGTGCGATCGCACCCAAGGCAGCTTTTTGGGTTGGTAAATGGGCAGAAAATCTAGGACAAGGTAAAGAAGCACAGACAGTTTATCAATATGTATTAGATAATCATCCTCACTCTTATTATGCATGGCGATCGGCTGTTAGGCTAGGAAAAGATGTAGGAGATTTTAATAGTTTACGTAGTTTACAGTTGGAGGTAAAAACTCCCGTTAATCGTCCCATTCCTCCTGCTTGCTCTAATACCTTTAAAGAGTTATTTTTATTAGGAGAAAATGGAGATGCGATCGATCTTTTCACAGCAGAAATAGCGAATAAAGAGACAATTAGTGTTTCTGAACAATTCACTCAAGGCTTGTTACAACAAACTCAAGGACAATATTTAAAAAGTATTAACTCAATTTGGAGTTTAAGCCAAAAAGATAGTCCCGAAGATTTTCGTGCTGGGCAAATTTTGCGTAAGAGTCCCGAATATTGGAACGCTTTATTTCCTTTTCCTTATCAAGATTTAGTCGTTAAATGGTCAAAAGAAAGAAAACTTAATCCCTTTCTGGTAATTTCTCTGATCAGACAAGAATCTCGATTTGAAAAAGATATTAAATCTCCTGTGGGTGCGACAGGTTTAATGCAAGTTATGCCTGATACAGGTAAATGGATTGCACCCCAAATTAATTTAAAGGAATATTCTCTAACTAATCCCGAAGATAATATCAACATGGGTACATGGTATTTAAATTACACCCATGAAACTTATCAGAATAATTCGATGTTAGCTATTGCGAGTTATAATGCAGGACCAGGTAATGTCAGTAAATGGTTAGAGGAATATAACTCTAATGATATTGACCAATTTGTCGAAAATATACCTTTTGCTGAAACGAAAAAATATATTGAAACGGTGTTTGGTAACTATTGGAATTATGTCGAGTTATATGATCCTCAAATTAAACAAAAAATGAATTAGAATTGGGAATTTAGAACTTGATATTTATAGTCTCCTGAAAAAGTCAAAAATATTATCAATGAAGACTTTGGAGGATTATAAACTGATGAGTTGTTCTCATCCATCTGTAGACTCTAATTATCAAAAAAAGAAGAGATTCTTTGTCGAACGTCTCTTCTTTTAAAATCATAAATTTGATCTTACTAGGCGATATTAACTATTGCTAGGAATTAAGTCTAAATAAGCATCAAAATCTTGAATTGCTCGACCATAAGCTGATCTGGCTGATAAAGCATTACGCTCTTTAGCCGCTTCATCAATTCTGTCGAAATCATTAAATAATTCTCTGGATAAACCCGCAACAGCTTTTTGATCTTTTTGTAATACTTTTTTACCGACGATGGACATATTTTGGCGTAATCCACCTAAAGGACCATGAATTAAGCTTCTGGTGTCAACCCAATTCTCTTCTGTGATTAACTTTTGAAGAGTATCCATTTGCCCTCTTGCTTCGGCAATAGGAGTACGGAATTGTTGTATGTCAGCTATTTTCTCAGGACTATAAACCGTAGGAATTTTAGCTTTAGTGCCAGAGCTACAACTTACTAATAAAGTTGTTACTAAAACCAACATGATAGAAAGAATAGGACGAAATAATCTCATAATCGTATCTATATTTTTTTTGAATGTTTCTTTAGTTTATTATTCTATTGCAGATTCTTTCTTGTCAATGAAGTTTAGTTAAGCTTTTGTGGTCAATATTATTTTGCAACCATAAATATTTGTCACTAATACAATTAGCAGTTATATATTTTGGGTGCGACTTTGACTTTATACAAAAACGTTCCATAATTTAAGTGAATAAAGACAAAATTACCTTTAATTCCGTTGATTTAAAAACATTCTACTCGGTTACATCGAAAGTAACTCCTCTAATACTAAGCTTCCTCCTAAAGATCTTGTAGAATAGAAACATCTGGACTTTTCTTAAATTCAATGATCATAAACAACAAAAAACAATATGAAAAAAGAAATATATGTTGAGTTCTCAAATGATATATTAGATTTCTTAAATTCTAATAATATTGCTTTAGAAAATATATTGACATCTCGAAAACTAAATTTCAGTGTAGTTGAAAAAGTTTCTCCATATTTTGATGAAAAAGCAGAGAAAAGTAAAGATGTTGTTTTAGTAATATTGGCTTCTAGTGTAGCCATTATCTCTATAGCTTATGCAATTTCTTCTGTTTTACATGAGGTTTATAGTAGACCTCATAAAATAGAAATATTTGAAGATACAGAAATTCGAGATAAAGATGGAAATCTTGTGTTTGACAAACATAACAACGTTCTTTTAAAGAAAGTTAAAAAAATAGAGATTGTCAAGCCAAACAAAGAGAGTATAGAGAATGAAATTGATTTGAAAATGGACTACAAAAAAGGAATATCAATAAAATTTAAAACTTTAAAAAATGACAAATAAGGCATTCTTAGTTGGAAAAAGAACCACAGATTTACTGTATTCAGACAAGGATCTTTCTTTGATGAATGATGCGTTAAAACTCCATCAATATGAAGTTTATATTCCTCCACAAGATAAACATTCTATAAATTCTAAGTTTGATGACTTTTTAGATGAAATAAGTCAAACAGATACGATATTCATATAACTATATTGCATTAATATACATAGAGATAAGTAATTTTTCAGAAGCTAAAGAGATACTAGAAAAAGGATTAAAAGATGCAAGGCATTCTCGAGAAATTAGAAGAATTGCATTATATGAATTAGCTTTTGCTTTACTTGCTGAAAAAACTGAAGATTATCGTGCTGCAATTAATTACTCTAATCATTGTCTTGAAGTATTCAGAAATTCATGGATGCAAGAAGAAGTCGCTATTGCTGAATCAATTATTGAAAAAGTAATCGCTCTAGATTTGGATTTCTAACAGCGTTCAACTCGAATGTTGAACGCTAACTTAGGGAATTCATAATTATCACAAAATATAAATCAGGTTCACGATCAAAAACGCTTCCATTACTTAATCTAATTTTGCATTTTGTTTTTATTTTGGGTAATTCGTATAATGGAGTGGATATCAATGTCAATTTAATTTCCCAATAATGAAACAAGGTGATTTGGTCGATATAGAGATAGTAAATATTAGTAGTGAAGATTCTAGTATTGGTAAGATTGAGCAACAAGTAATTTTTATTCCTGATACAGTCACAGGCGATCGCATTTGCTTGGCTATCTGGCATGTCTAATAATGTCCCATCCACTGCCATCATTCTTAATCCACCGAGAAATGCCCCCGGTGTTTGCATTTGCCAACGGTTTGGTAATTGAATCAAATAGCTGAGTCATCACTTGAGGTCCTAATCTTTACCTCGCCTAAGTTATCGATGAGCTCACAGGTGTTTTCCAGTATTGTCCTAAATTTGCTCATGGTTAATTTTCATTTATTTTAAACTATTTTTTGCCTTAACCGAGACGTATTGCTATGCCTCCTAGATTTCCGAACTCTCTGCATGTCGACATCTCCCCTTGATAAGAGGAGACTGGGGGGCTTTTATACGATAAAATTGGTATTTTTATTTCTATAAATACCTTTAATTAACTTGATAATTATTAACTACGTAACTCAACAGTAAATTGCTTAGTTAAAGACTTACGAACTTTATTATGAATGGGATCAACATCACTATCTTTAAGGGTTTTATCGATCGCTCTATAGACTAAATTAAAAGCTAAACTACGCTTACCTTGCTCAACATTTTCCCCTTTATACTCATCAAATAACTTGACATTAACCAGAGTACGACCACCTGCTTTACGCATGGCATTAACGATATCAGCAACGGTTAAATCAATCGGTGCAAAGAAAGCAATGTCACGTTCGATAGTAGGATAAGTAGAATAAGCTTTGAATTTTGGTGTTTGTAAATATGCTTGATCTAAGAACGCAATTAAAGGCTCTAAATGTAACTCAAAAACATAGACATTCTCAGGTAAGTCCTTCTCTTCAGCTAATTGAGGATGTAGTTGACCGAAAATACCGATCTTAGTTCTATTTAACCATAAACTAGCAGTTCTTCCTGAATGTAAGCGATCGTCATTGCCATCAGGCTTATAAGTAATTGGTGCTTTTAAAGCATTAAATAAACTCTCTAAAACTCCTTTGGCTTCGTACCATGTCATCGGTTGTGGTTTACCACCATTCACCCAGATACCATCGGTATACAAATCACCACCTAAAATACCACCTAAAGCATCTCCTTCCTTGGTTTCTCCTTCTTCAGACCAAAAAACTCGTCCAATTTCGAAACCATTGACAGCATCATTTCCTTGGGCAATATTGTAAGAATAAGAATCGATTAAACCATCAATAATATTGGTACGAAGACCAGAATATTCGCTTAAAAGAGGATTAGCAATTTTGATATCTGCTTTGTCAGAGGAAACGAGAGAATATTGAATGAATTGAGTTAAGCCTAAACCTGTCAAGTACTTAACAAGTTTACGGCAGATTTGCATCGAAGAAGGAATATATCCAACTTTTGCTTGAGCTGGTAAGGTATCATTAAAGCGATCATAACCATATAGTCTGGCAACCTCTTCGATTAAGTCAATTTCTCTTTCTAAATCACGGTAGCGGTAAGGAGGCACTGTCACTAACCATATCAAAGGTGTTTCGGTTTTGACTTCTAAGGTACAACCCAAATCAGCTAAAATTCTGACAACATCTTCTGATGGGACATCGGTTAAATTATCCCCTTCTCTTACTTTACCTAATATTTGATGAATGCGATCGAGTCTTAATTCAATCGTATTAGTAAATTTTTCAGGACGATTGTCACTAATAGCTTGAGCAATTACTTTACCTTGGGCTAACTCAGTAATTAAACTAACCGCCCGACTTAATGCCTTTTCTAATTCAACTTGGTTGACACCTCTTTCGTAACGGGTAGAAGCTTCAGTACGAATACCTTGGGCTTTGCCACTACGACGCACAGCCACAGGATCAAACAAGGCGGCTTCGAGGACAATATTTTGGGTATTATCATCAACTTCGCTTTCTTCTCCTCCCATAATACCTGCGAGGGCAACGGCTTTATCGTTAGCGGTGATTAGTAAATTTTGGGTAGTTAAATTTTTATCTTGTCCGTCTAAGGTAGTTAGTTTTTCTCCTTCGGTAGCGAAACGAACACCAAGGCTTACATCTTGATTACCAGCAATTGTAACTAACTTTTCTCGATCGAATGCATGTAAAGGTTGTCCCCATTCAAGTAAAATATAGTTAGTAATATCAACCACATTATTAATCGGGCGAACACCACCAGCTTCTAAACGCCATTGTAACCATTCAGGAGAAGGAGCAATTTTGATATTTTCGATCATTGTGCCAATATAGGCAGGACAAGCTGTGGTTTCTGTGATAGCTAGATTTAAACTACCAAAATTATTAATCTCAATTTTATTAGCAACTTCAGGTAAGCTTAATTCTCCTCCTGTCAAAGCGGCAACTTCTCTAGCGACTCCTACCATACTTAACGCATCCGCACGGTTGGCAGTGGCAGTCACATCTAAGATAACATCATCCAAGCCAAGTAAAGGACGAACATCGTCTCCAACTTTTAAGTCACCTTCGAGAATTTTTATCCCTTCGCTTTCTTTGCTTAAACCCAATTCTGCTAAAGAGCAAATCATGCCCTTGCTTTCGACTCCTCTTAACTTAGCAGGTTTAATTTTTAAATCCACTTTGGGTAAATAACTACCAAGGGTAGCCACGGGTACGAAAATATCTTTGGTGACGTTAGGTGCACCACAGACAATTTGTGACGGATTTTCTTCGCCTATATCTACCTGACATAAACTTAGTTTATCAGCATTGGGATGACGATCGCATTGAATTACTTTACCGATGACGACACCTTGCGCCCATGTGTTTCTATCTTCTATATCTTCTACTTCAAAACCAGCGATGGTTAATGTCTTAGCTAATTCTGCGGGAGAAAGGTTGATGGGTACTAATTCTTTTAACCAATTCAGGGATATACGCATTCTTTAAATAAATATACAGTTAATTTTATTGATCTAGTTTTTTATTATCAACTAATTGCGATGGCAGTGTAAACCAATAATTAGGATCAACTTCCATTAAATAACAATTCGTTCTCTGTTATCACTGATGAGTTGGAAAATTTAAAGGCAATATATAGATAAAATTGTCCATCGTCATCTAAAAACGAACATTTTACCAGAATTAGGTGAGTGTTTATGACAAGGAATTAAGGATGTCTTAGCAGATGTATTTATTAATTGTGAATAACAAAATTATCAAACGGTTTCTCACAATTGATAATTTTCACAAAAAGAAAAAAGCGATCGAATATTCAATATTTGTAAGCTATTTAAAAAGATTTGATATGATCATAAAATTGGATGAAAACCTCGTAAAAATTTTTCACCATATTCAATATCATATTTTTAATTAATCCTAATAAATTTTTCTCAGTATTTTTACTGTATTTTTTTCTAAACTCAGTAAATACACGTATAAAATGACAACTTTTTTGATATTCTTGTTGTTATTTTAATTAATTTAAGTATAATTAAGTAAAGCCTAATTCATGACTCATTGATGTTATTCAGCAAAGTAATTATCATTCAAAATTTTTGTAATTTAAGTAATCAAAAATTCTGGGATCTAGCATGTTCTGAACTTTTTACTCAAATTACCTGAAAATAAAGGTATTACGTTGACTAAAAATTATTGGTCGATCGCTCATTAAAGTCAAAGAAAAATTTTGAGGAGAAAAATAATGACTTTGATATTCCCTAACATCATATCAGTTTATGAATTTAAAAACTAAACTAATTAAATGATGACTTAAATATAAAAATATAAGGAGTGGAAATATGGAAACATCTTACGATTTAGAACAAAGGCCTATTGGTGAAATTTTAAAAGAAGCGGGTTTAATCAATGAAGGTCAAATACAAGTTGCTCTAACTGAACAACATATTTATACTGATTTGAGATTGGGAGAAATTTTAGTTCTTCATGGTTGGTTAGAACAAGAAACTGCTGATTTTTTTGGAGAAAAAATAAAATCTTTAGTAGTTAAAAAAGAACTAAAAAAAATTGGTGATTACTTTTATGAAGCAGGTTTATTATCTAAAAAAGACTTAGAATCTATTTTAGAGGAACAGCGAAAATTAGGTGTAAAATTTGGTTCAGTAGCAGTTTTGAAAGGATGTATTAAACAAGAAACCTTAGAATTTTTTCTCAAATATTTTGCATCAGAAAAACCTGGTGAAACTGATTTTAGCTATAAAGATAAAAACATTTTAATGGAAAGAGAATTTGCTCTTCAAACTCAGAAAAGACATCAAGACGACAAAACGACTGTTAATAATCATGCCAATGAAGACAATGAGATTAAAGAGCAAGAGTTTGAGATTCCTTGGGTAGATTAGTTACCATTTATTATTGGTATTATGCACAATTTAGATGAGTTTTTATACGATAAAATATTAATTTGAAAATTAATTAATTGTCAATATTTAGTGTTTTTCTCTCTTTCTTAATTTTTTCAAAGCATTTAATATTATTTCTTTTCTCATCTTCACTATTTTATTCTTGTTTTAATGTCTGTTCGCTAATACCAGAAATAGAAGCTAAAACAATCCAAAAAATAGTATTTAATCTTAAATCAAATAAGTTAATATCAACTAAATTATAGAGACAATAGGATAAGGTCACTATTAAAAAACTTAAAAATATAATTGGTTCAAAATTATTCTTTTTTAAAGTTATAAATGTTAAGCAACCACGACTGAATATCCAAGCAATTATTAATGATAAAACCAATAAATTTATCATTCCAGTTTCAGCTCCTAACATTAAAAAAATATTGTGAGGATGTCCTAAATAGGTCGCCATTTTTTCTTCATACAAAATAGTAAAATTTCTTAATCCCCAACCCCAAAAAGGTCTTTCTTTAATTAAGTCCCAACAAAAATGCCATTGTGTCACTCTTAATATTGCAATTGGTCTATCAGGATATGCTTGGTCTGAAAATCTCATCCATAAAAAATTAGGTACAATTGTTCTTAAGACATTTTGACCAGGAAAATTTCCCCAAGACGCAGCAGTAATAAGGATTCCGATAACAGTTAATAATTGTAATATCCAATACCATCCCAAATATATGGCAAATACAATTAAAGTGATAAAACAGATAATCCATCCATTACGAGAACTTGTTAATACTAAACAAATACTATTAAGAATAATTGTGGTTATTAAAAAATAATCTAATTTATTAAATAACTTTTTTTTCACCCTTTCAATTAATAAAGCGATCGCAAAAATAATCACAATAACTAAGTATAAAGCGACTAAATTTGCGTAGGGAAAAACTGACGCAAAACGTCCAACAGGATCACCTGCACCAGTTAGTTGCCAACCTAAAGTTATGAATAAAAAATCAGAACTTACCCATCCAAATTGTAATTCGGCTATCCCAAAAAAAAATACTAATAAAGAATTAAAAATAATGGGTAAAACTATAAAATATAAATGTTCATATTTAGTAATTAAAGTTCTTAAGGCTAAAAATAGAGCAAAAAAGGGAATAAACTGTGGTATTCCTAACCATGCTTCGCCACTATTATGGGCTAAAATTGAGGACATTATTAGGAGTATGCTTGACAATAATAAACTTTTACTTAAATAAGTATTAATTATTATTTGATAATTTTTACGCCAAATTTTATAAGTAATAAATAATAAGATAATAATTCCTGTTAATGTATGAAAAGGTAAAACTAATAAACTTAAAAAGATTAGTCTTAGATAATAATTATCAGGATGGTAATAAAATTTTAAATTCATCATTAAGCTGAAAAAGTTTTCTATATTAGTAAGCTAAAATATTTTAGCAATATTGAGTTTGAATTGAGAAAAAATAATCCAAACTCAACAATATATTTTATGTTGTGTTTACTTTTTACGACTGCCCAAAAAATTTACTAATATAGGAGTAATTTCTTGAGAAAAATGTTCTTGAGGATAATGTCTTGCTTCTGGTAAAGGAGTTAATGTAATTTGTTGATTTGCGTTTGCCAATGCTTCTACAGGTGATAACTCTAGCCAAGGATCATCTTCTCCCCAAATAATTAAACAAGGTTTTTGCCATTGTTTTAAACCAGTTTCAATTTCTTTCATAACTTGTTTTAATTGTATTTTTTTAACCAATACCACTAACATTCTACCTGCGACAGAAGAGGTGACAATTGGTTTACGATATAAAGTTAAATTATTATCAGAAATTACAAAACCAGAACCTTTTTCCAAAGCTCGATCGACAATTAAAGGATCTTGGGTTACCATATCTCCTAAGAATAGAATACCACATTGAGCAATTTGCCAAGGTAGTTTTGCCCCTTCATAAATAGGAGTATTAAGAATAACTAAATTTTCAATTTTTTCAGGATTACGTAAAGCATATTGAATACCAACTGTTGCTAAAAAACCTTGGACAACTAAAGATATTTTTTCTGTATTCAACTTATCAATAAAATCACTAAAAGCAGAAATAAAAGCGTCTGGAGTATATTCAAAATCGTTTTTCTCAGGTTGATCAGATGAACCCCATCCTAACCAATCAGGTGCGATCGCACGATGACCATATTCAGCTAAAGTTGGCATAATTTCTAACCAGCAATAACTTTGAGAAAGTAAACCATGTAAGAGAATAACAGGGGTATTGTTTGAATCACCTACAGGTGTGACTTCACGAAAAAACCAATTAAATTGGTCAACTTTGATAGTTTCTTTTTTAATTTTTACTTGAATAAAAATATCTAAATAAAATTAATAATTATAGAATCATAACAAATTACATGAAACAATCATGATTTTTTGTTAAAAAAGTTGTAATAAACTACGTGAACAGGAGCATTAAATAAGCTTAGATACAGTAAATTTATCGTTTTACCAGTTGTTAATCGTTAAAATTAAATACTAATAAAAAGGGCTTTTTTTTGATTAAAAATTACTGTTTTATGATATTTATAAATTATTTAAATAGTAAAATTAGATATTATTATTTTAAAATAGATAATAAAATAAATCAGATTTATCGATTCTAAATTTTAATAAAAAATCGTATCTTTTAAAATTACTTCATTAATTTCTTTAATACTATTAATCAACTCTTCTTCTTGTTGATGAACTTTTTGAAACTCATGGATAAATTCCTTGACCAAATTTGTTGCAGCTTCTTTGGCATAAATTTGTGCAGGAGAAATTAATTCTTCAGGGGAAGGTAAAGCTTCTTTTATGGGTTGGATTAATTCTTCTTTTTGAGGTAACGTCTTTTCAATAGTATTTTCGATCGCATTAGTAATAGTCTCAATAATTGCTTGAGAGTTTAATTGAGGTTCAGAAGTAGACGATTTTTCATTTAGTCGAGGCAAAATCTGATCATTAATATAAATATCAGTGGCCAATAATAACCGACTTTCCATCTTTTCTACTAAAACCAAGGGTATCATTACCAACACACTTAATAAAAGTGCTAATAAAGTAGTGTCAAAAGCAACAGCCAAACCACTAGTTACGCTACCAATACCTTCTTTGATTTTATCAATTTCGGCTGTATTTGCTAAAAAGCCAGTAAAGCCACTAACCGCACCACTAATACCGATAACCGTACCAATAAAACCCAATAAGGGAATAGCCCAAACTAATATTCTCGCTAAAGCATAGGACGATTCGGATGAACTAATATAAAAAGAGGAATCATCTAACGCAAATTCGGTAACAGTTTTTCGACTACCTGATTCTATATAAGCGGTAAATATCCTCGATAATCGATTCGTAATCATGCTAGAAATACGAGAAAAATCCTGCTGTAAATTAAATAATTGAATCGATTTGTGATTATTAAAATCAATGTTTTCAGGTACTCCTAATTTTTTAAATACTTTTTTTTCTTGGTTAATTCTCAAGTATTTATTTATGGTAATAGTTGCAACTAAACAGGCACTAAAAACTGTTATATATTGGGTTAAGCCCCTTTCTAAAAGTAGCTGACCGATATAAGATTCTTGAAAAGGTAAAACCGAAATATAGATGATAGCAGTTAAAAGTAAGGCACTTATGATGGCTATGAAAATGTTAATATCTAATTCTTGACGACTATTTTTCTGAGGCAGAAGCATAATACTGGGAAAATTATTGAGTTAATATTTTTGGGAGTATTTTCTTTGTCATTATAGTGGAAAAGCTTTTACAAAAAAGGATTAATTTGGGAGCATCCCATTTTTACAATAAGTATAGTTACTCATGACAAAAGAAGGTA
>JAAHTG010001640.1_pt1 | contig 14659 bp, 13 predicted proteins | sample 6116081 | NCBI WGS metagenome assembly JAAHTG01 (sample SAMN13939989, study PRJNA603662) | sponge metagenome | isolation source: marine sponge | host: Mycale hentscheli | place: New Zealand | collected 2005 | reverse complement strand
GAATTAGTACATAAGAATTGCATTTTTTTCTTCATCGATCGTTCGAATGTCGGTTATCGATAAATACCAAAAATAACCTAAAATTCGCATTATCAATTATCAATTATCAATTATCCCTAAGGCTTAAAGCTTAACATAACCAGCAATTTTTGACTTTTTCGCCCAAGCCCTAACTAGGGTCTGCTGAATAAATCTGAAATCTTTATGAATCAAGGCTTTGAATCTGATCAGAGCGACGAAAAATGCGCAAAAAAGGAGAAATTTGACTCAAAAACTGGATATTTTGGGCGGAATTTTGGGCATTCACCAGAAAATGAGAGGCTATAACCGTTGCCTGTTGCCTATTCCCTATTCCCTGTCCTCACTATTCGACTTTTTCGCCCAAGCCCTAACTAGCGATAATATATTCTTCAATTACTTCTTTGCGTTTACGTAATTTGGATAATGCTTCTCTTTCAATTTGTCTAACTCTCTCACGAGATATACTGAGGATATCACCAATTTTAGATAAAGTTAAAGGCTTACCATCATCTAAACCATAACGTAGTCTAATTACATCTTGCTGTTGTTGAGTTAATTCAGACATCATACGACGCAAATCTAACTGAAGGCAGGAGTAATCAGTAAAGTCTTCTGGAGACTGTCCTTTATCTTCCAATAGTTCTCCCAATTCAGTGTCATTATTGTCACCTACTTTTAAATCTAAGGATAAAGGTTGACGTGCCTTACCCAAATAATCTCTTACTTGATCTGTGGTTAATTCTAAAGCATCTGACAATTCTTGAATTGTTGCAGGACGACCTTTTGCTTCAGATAATTTTCTTTGAGTTTGACGGATTTTATTTAATTTCTCTGTAATGTGTAGTGGTAAACGGATTGCTCTACTTTTTTCTGCGATCGCACGAGTAATAGCTTGACGAATCCACCAGTAAGCATAGGTAGAAAAACGATAACCCTTTTTGGGATCAAATTTTTCTACTCCTCTTTGCATGCCGATAGTACCTTCTTGGATCAAATCAAGTAGGTCAAGGTTACGTTTGAGATACTTTTTAGCGATCGAAACTACTAAACGTAAATTAGCTTCAATCATTTTTAGTTTAGCTTTTTCTCCGCAAGTAATTTTGATATCTAAATTCTTTACAGAAAGTTTTACTGCTTCTGCCCATTCTTGTTTACTGGGTTCTCTCTCAATTTTTTTTTCTAATTTTTCTCGTTTTTTTTCTAAAGCAATTAATTCTTGAATTTGTTTAGCTAAAATTATTTCTTCTTCCTTGCTTAGTAAAGGAATTCTACCTATCTCTTTCAAATAGACTCTAATAGTATCAACATTTTTGGTCAATGGTAACATAATATCACTTTTAATTAATTTCAATTCAGTTAATAAAATATAAATACTGAAAATTTTACAGAATAATGACTAGAGGTCAGAAAATTTTAGCTGTCTTCCTCTGAAAATAGCCATTGAGTCTATGGATCAACGTTGTCTTACTTAAGGTATTTACGGCATAATAGTAAAGTTGAGCCTTTTTAATCATAAGGCATAAGTTAAAATTTTGTAAATTATTTTTTACAGCTTATTTTTTGATATCGTTTCAGTCTTTATGAATAAAGCATTATAGGGATTATGTTTGTGCAATTTGGATCTTAATCGGCAATGAGACACTTGAGAATTGAGAATTACTGCTCTTGAAATTGAAGGCTTAAAATTTAGATTTTAATTTTTCTTATTTTCTTCTTGAAAGAAGAAGCTTGTATCCTTGTTTTTCTGGTCAGTTTTGACTAAAAATGAACCAGATCATAATTTTAAAGTTATTAAAAGGTTTTCAATTTGAAAAAATTCTCCCACCTCCTAGCAGTCCTTGAATATAGAAACGAGGGATAGTTTATACGCAAAGATAAAGATGTCATCTTCAATTCATTGTCCATTCAATTCAATTCATTAGACATATAGCCTTCAATCAGAAAATCTCGATCGATTTTTTGTAAAGAAACATCTTTTAATCTCAAAGCTTTATCCATAGTTTGAATACCTAAATCACCCAAAGGAGACAATGCATGCATTCCACCAATGAGTTTAGGAGCAATAAAAGCATATAGTTTTTGAATACTGCCAGAGATGAGTGCTTGATTTGCTAAATTACCACCACATTCCCATAAAATACAATTCAAACCTCGTTGATACAGATTATCCATCACTAAACGAGGATTAACTTCGCTTAACTCTACTATCTCAACACCTTTATCTAATAATTGCTTTTTCAAAGAAGAATCACCTTGTGATTGGCAAAAAATAACTGTCTTTGTTTTTTCTACATTCCAAAGATTGGCATCCACCGGTAAATCAAAACTTTTGGTCATGACGACTCGTAATGGATTATGATCAGTTACTCCATGGGTAGTTAAAAGAGGATTATCACGTCGCAGAGTATTACCACCAATAATTACAGCATCACAACTGGCTCGAAGATGATGAACAAAATTACGAGATGAACTACTTGTAATCCATTTACTATGACCAATTGTTGTGGCAATTTTGCCATCTAAAGTCATGGCATATTTAAAAATACCAAAAGGATGTTTATATTTAACTCGATAAATAAAAGCTTCATTTAATTTTCTACAGGCTTCTTTTTCGACTCCCACTTCAACCTCAATTCCTGCTTTTCTTAAGCGTTGAATTCCCCCACCAGAAACACGTTCATCGGGATCAACCATACCCACGACTACTCGTTTTACTTGAGCTTTAATTAAAGCTTCGGTACAAGGAGGTGTTCTTCCATAATGATTACAAGGTTCCAAATTAACGTATACGGTGGCATTTTGAGCCTCTACTCCTGCTTCTTTTAAGGCAAATACTTCAGCATGAGGTTGTCCTGCCGCAGGATGAAATCCCTGACCAATAATTTGTTCATTTTTAACGACCACAGAACCTACCAAAGGATTAGGAGAAGTTTTCCCTTGGGCTTTTTTTGCCAATTCCAGACATTTGTGAATCATCTGTTGGTCAATTTTAGTCACTAATTATTTCTTCCTAATTTTTATAATTGGTCAAAGTCAAAGTTCAACGATGGTCAGGTTTTCTTCTTTAAAAAGGGTTTTAATCCTTAGAAGATGTTTGAAAAGTCTGGTTAACTGATGAAAATACCCCTAGCCCCAATTATGGGGCGAAAACACCATATATGATGCTTTTCAAACAACCTTATGCTTTCGTGCCAAATAATTCATTGTCAATTGTTAATTACTCAAATAGCCACGAGGTGTTATCAATAAATCTTTATATCTGATGGTACTATTATTACCGATCATAACTGTGGTAAGCATATCGATCGAATAATTCAACATTTCTCCTAAAGTAGTAAGTATAATTTGTTCATCGTCTCTACCAATAGAACGAGCGATCGCAACTGGAGTATTTGGGTTACGATATTGTAAGAAAATATTTTGTAATTTCACTATTTGCTCTTGTCGAGTTTTAGAACGAGGATTATAAATAGTCGTTACAAAATCCGCACTAGCCGCCGCCACGATTCTCTTTTCAATTATCTCCCAAGGAGTCAATAAATCACTCAAACTAATGGCACAAAAATCGTGCATTAAAGGAGAACCTATTTTTGCCGCTAAACTTTGTAAAGCTGTAATACCTGAAAAGACTTCTACCGAAGGACTTTTTCCATCCCAATTCTCTGTCGCCAAAATTTCTAAAACTAAACCTGCCATACCGTAAATACCGCAGTCTCCCGATGAAATCACAGCGACCTTCAACCCCCATTGGGCTAACAAGATTGCTCTTTGAGCTCTTTGTTTTTCTTGGGTAATAGAATAGGATTCGATAATTTGTTCAGGGCGTAATAAAGTTTTAATTAAGTCAATATATAATCCATAACCAATAATCACATCTGCTTCCCTGAGAGCCATTTGGGCGGAATTTGTTAAATATTCAATATTCCCTGGGCCAGTACCAATCAGATATAATTGACCCTGATGAGGATTATACTCTAAAGTTGATTGTGCGATCGCAATTGTCACAGCACCTTTTTGATCTTCAGATTTGATAATTTGTTTAGAGACAATTAATTCGGTAGTATTGTTCTCAAAAGTGGAAAAAGACGCACCTTTAATGGCACAAGCCTCTGCCACACTGGCAGTACCAACTTCTTTTTCTACTACTGTTGAAGGATTAGGTACATGAATATCTTTTAATTGTTCTGCACAATAGGTTTGTAAAGGTAAATTCCATTTTTGAGCTAATTTGAGAATACCGACTTCATCCTTTTTAATATCTATTGTTACTAAAGATGCGATCGATTCACAAGCTAAATTATATTTAGTCAACACTTCTATCACGGCAGATTCAATTAAAGTAAAAGAAGTATTTCTTTCACAACCAATTCCTATCCATAAAACTCTCGGATGCCATCTTACATAAGGAATATTTTGGCAAGATATATTTTTTTCTACACCAATATCAATAACACTAAAAACATCATTAGGCAACTCTTCTTTTTCTGTTGTATTATCAAAAGAATTTTTAGAAGAATCAATTTGTTCACTAAAAATAAAGCAATGTCCATCAGGTAAATTATTTTGCCACCATTTTAAACCAGTGGTTTGTCTAACGAAAGTCTGTTTACCACCAGTAATATTTGCACTAACACTTGTCCAATTACCTTCACCTTTGTGCCAACCAAATATTTCACCAAAAGTATCTACAGAAGGCAAATGTGCAGCAAAAGAAGCACTCGTAATAATTCCATTCGTATTTAATTCAGAAGCAATTAATTCCGTTAACTTATCTGCTTTTCCTTGATGTCCACCCGCCAAACTAATTACAGAATCAAAGTTCGGAGAAATGACGATTATAGCAGGATCATTTTGTTTATCTTTCAATAAAGGAGCAATTAAACGCACTACCGCACCAACTGTTAAACAAAAAATAATAGCTTGAGATTGATGCCAAATATTTTGTAAATGTATCGCCAAACTATCTGAATAATATTGAGCAGATAGTTGTTCATTTTTTAACTTATTTGGAAGCCATAAAGTACCCTCAGAGTTATTCGCTAAAACGGATAACTTGTAAGCATTTTCTTTCTTAACAGTGATAAAATGTAACGGTTGATAATTTCTGAGAATGGACATAGTTGATGATTGTAGTTCAATCTAAATAAAAATTTGTTGTGGGGCTTAAAGAATTCTTACTATCTTTTGGCTAATTATCCAAGTCATTATCACGATATTTATCTATCTTACTGAGGATTTTACTCTCTGCCAATTAAGTGAAAGCTTGGCGGTTAAGTTGCGTTGACGAAGTTAGAATCTCCCGTTACACCCGATAGGTTTGACCTTAGGAGAATGTCAAACCAATACCAAAAGATTTCAGTTCAATATCATTTCAATACATTAGTGACAAAAAATCTTGATTTAAAGTTAATTAATAAGGTGAAATATATAGCAGTCATAAATGAATTGTAAACTATTAAATATAAATAAATAAGGTCAGAGAATATTGTTAATTCTCAATTCTCACCGAAGACGTGCGAAGCACGGATTCATCTCAACTCTCAATTTTGACTATTGATTAAAAAGAATCATCATCTTTCGCTACTTTGATTTTCTACTAAAAATAAATAACTCTAGAGTTTACCTTTATTCAACATGATAATTTTATGGAGCAAAAAATTGTAACTTATTTACAGTAGAGAATTCTGTCTTTTTCCACACAATGATAATATTCAGGTTATCATTACTAAATGAGTCTGTTCTGAACTTACAAGATTTAGCAACAATATTGAATTATGATTCAAGAATCTTCTTATGCCAATGAGATATATCATCTTCTCGCTTTTGTTGTAGCGATGAATGTAGTCTTATGGTGTACACCTATTATCAAATATATAGGTTTAAGGAGTGGTCATGTCGATAAACCCGATTCTCGCAAAATACATGTCAAACCTATTGTGCGTATTGGGGGAGTTGCCATATTTGCGGGTACAACCACAGCATTGCTAATTATATGGTGGTTAGGAGGATTCGGTGTTTTATCTCCTGAAAAAGACGCTGAAATATGGGGAGTTACTATTGGTGCTGTATTTTTCTTCTTCATCGGTTTAGCTGATGACTTATTTAGTTTATCACCTTCTTCTCGTTTGTTTATGCAATCGATCGTTGCTAGTTTTGCATGGTTTAAAGGTGTAAAAATAGATTTTTTTAGTCTTCCCTTTGGCGATTTAATCCAAATTGATATGTGGTGGTTAAGTTTACCTATCACTGTTATTTGGTTAGTTGGCATGGTAAATGCCGTTAATTGGATTGATGGCTTAGATGGATTAGCCGCAGGAGTCTGTGGTATAGCCGCAGTAGTTATGTTGATTGTGAGTTTATTTATGAACCAACCCGCAGCAGCTTTATTAGCAGCGGCATTAGCTGGTGGTGCATTAGGTTTCTTAAGGTATAACTTTAATCCTGCTGAGATTTTTATGGGGGATGGAGGGGCTTACTTTATGGGTTTTATGTTAGCTGGTGTAGCAGTTATTGGTCTTTCTAAAACTGCTGCGGTTACTGCTGTACTTTTACCTTATCTAATTTTAGCTGTACCCATTTTAGATATGTCATGGGTAATTTTATCCCGTGTTTTACAAGGTAAATCACCTTTTTTAGCTGATAAGCGTCATTTACATCATCGTTTATTAGATGCGGGTATTTCTCAACGTTTAACTGCTATTTATATTTATTCTTTGACCTTATGGGTTGGTAGTTTAGCTTTAGCTTTTTCTGGTTTTCCTAGTGGTGGAGTATATGCTTTTGGAGCGACGGTTTTATTATTTTATACGACTTGGTATGTATGGCGTAATCGTAGAATTCAATCAAAAATTAGTAAGTAGGGCTTGGATAAAAAAGTGTAATTATAAAAGTGCAATGATAAGGTAAGGAGTTATTAGAATTGAGAATTGAGAATTGAGAATTGAGCTAAGACGCATTTAGGTTGATTGTTTTATTGATAGGAAAAAAAGGTGAAAATATTATTCTCCCGACTCGACTCCCTTCCCCTGTGCAATCTAAACGATAAATTTACTGCATCCAAGCTTATCAAAACTTTTACTGTTATAGGTTTGGGTTTACACATAAATAATTTAAGAATAAGCTAATGTCGCTAATTATCCCCAGCGACATCAGATAATATCACCAAATATCAATCAAATGTGCGACAAGCGACACATTGAGTTAATCTTTGTTGTAAAGAATTGTAGGGGATTTTTTGAATAATCTCCGCCGCAAAAGCATCAAGTAATAAATGAGTGGCATCATATTCATTTAAACCACGACTACGAAGATAGAAAATTTCATCAGCCTCTAATTGACTCACTGTTGCACCATGAGCACATTTAACATTATCGGCTGTAATTTGTAACTCAGGCTTCGTATTCATTCTCGCTTTAGGAGATAATAATAAATTACGATTTAGTTGAGCTGCATTCGTCATTTGAGCCAACTTAGGTACATTTACTTTTCCATTAAAAATACCACGTCCAGCATCATCTACTATATATTTATGAAGTTGATTCACTGTACCATAAGGCTTGGTTAAACTGACTTCACTGTGAGTATCTCCTTGCTGTCTACCTTGAAGCATTGTCAAACCATTCAGATAAGTTTGAGTTTGTTCACCATCTTGATGGATATGTAAATTATGACGATATAACTTACCACCTAAACTAATTTCATTGATAGTATAGCGGCTATCACGAGCTTGATTAACGGAAGTTTTTGCTAAATGGAAACCATCACCAGATTCTCTTTGAATACGTGTATGATTAATTTGAGCGTTTTGGGCAAGATGAATTTCTGTTACCACATTAGTTGTATAAGTTTGTTTTCCCACTGAATCTGAGCAACCAGTTGTCACTGCACCATAATATTCGATAAATTCAACTTGAGAATTGGTTTCTGCGACAACGAGAATGCGAGGTTGTGTCCAAGTTGCTTGGTTTTCGGTTACGGTTAAATGTAATAAATGAATTGGTGTGGTTATTTGACAATTAGCTTTTACCCAAATTACAAAGGCATCGGTAATAGAGGAGCTATTTAAAACGGTAAAAACTTCGTCTTCAGGTTCGTTAATAGCTAAATATTGAGTCACTAAGGGAATTTTTGTCTGGTCTAAATTACTTAAATTACCGACATAAACTTCATCGGTTAAGTTAGAAATGTCTGATAATTTTGGTGCATAGTCTCCATTGACAAAAACTAAACGAGAACCAGATGCTTCTGATAAAATAAACTGTTCTAATATGGAAGTCTCTAGTACTAGTTGATTTTTACCATAAGTCCAATCTTGTTTTTGTAAATCGGACAAATCATTAAAACGCCAATCTTCATCTTTACTGGTAGGAATATTTAGTTGAACTACTTGATTAGCGGATTTTCTCCGAATTTCAGTCACTACATCTGTTAATTCGTGATTGATGTTCAGAGGTTTTTGTTGAACTACCTGTAATAAACCACCAAGATAGGCATCTTGATTTAATTTTATTTCATTTGGCTTTAAGATTGCGATCGAATCAGACATAGGATAAATAATGAATAATGAATAATGAATAATGAATAATTAAGAAGTTATACTGAAGCGAATTCTTCTTCTTCGAGGAAGTCGTATCCTTTTTCTTCTAGTTTCAAAGCTAAATCTTTATCTCCACTCATGACGATTTTACCTTGATACATAACGTGGATAAAATCAGGAGTGATATAGTTAAGTAATCTTTGATAGTGGGTGATTAATAAGAAAGCATTTTGAGGGTTACGTAATTGATTCACTCCTTCAGAAACAATACGTAAAGCATCAATATCTAAACCAGAATCTATTTCATCTAAAATACCTAAAGTTGGTTCAAGCAAAGCCATTTGTAAGATTTCATTGCGTTTTTTCTCTCCTCCAGAAAAGCCTTCGTTTAAGCTTCTGCCAAGGAAAGCAGAATCCATTTTTACTATATCTAATTTTTCCTCGATTAAATCTTCAAAATCGAAAGCGTCTAATTCTTCTAAACCTAAATGTTTACGACGGGCATTATAAGCCACTCTTAAAAAATCTAAGTTACTAACTCCAGGTATTTCTAAAGGATATTGAAACGCCAAAAATATGCCTGCTAATGCTCTTTCTTCAGGTTCTTTTTCTAACAAGTTTTCTCCTTGGTAAATTATTTCACCACCTGTTACTTCATAGTCTGGATGTCCTGTTAAAACCTTAGAAAGGGTACTTTTACCTGAACCATTCCGCCCCATGATAGCGTGAACTTCTCCTGCTTTTATTTCCAGATTGACTCCTTTTAAAATGGTTGTTCCATCTACAGTTGCGGTTAAGTTACGAACAGATAATATAGGTTGATTCATAATAAGTAAGAATTAGTATCTTTAAAGTGACTAAAATAATTTATTTAATATTTATTTTTCGTTTATCTATTTTAAGCTACTTTAGCAACATTTTTGTTGTTTAAGTCGAAAATGTCTGACTAATATAGCTTGTGAACATGGACACTTGCTTTTAAAAAGCAATGTTTAATAGAGTTTTAACCTGAATAAACCAAGTGAAGTTACCCTTATTTTACAACTTTCTTTTGAGTGTAGTAGTTCGTCAAATTTGAAATGATAGATTATGGTAGCACGGGAGAAGGAACAAAAGGAGCTGGGAGAGAAAATGTTTTGTTAGATTGAATATGACAGCCTATCCCTCAAAACAAAATTGATGTTCTAGTAGAGTATATTTCTCCAAAAATATTGTTCGATATAATTAACTTGAATTTGGGATATGAAATAATACTTTAACTAAAGGTATTTTTGTATAATATATAGAAGCTAAAGAAAATTATAAAATAATTAATAATAATAAAAATTAGTTATTAGCTATTTTTGTATCGCATTGTCAAAAAGAGAATAAAAGATATTTCATCTAATTAAATTACTATGTTATTAGAGCAAGAAAAAGATAATAAAAAACCATTTTTTAATACAGCATACCCGATCGTCGAAACTTTCCATTCGATCCAAGGAGAGGGATTTTGGGCTGGTTATAATGCCTTTTTTATTCGTCTTGCTGGATGCGATGTTCATTGTCCTTGGTGTGATCAAAAAGAAACTTGGTCAACGAAAAATTATCCTTTATTAACAGCAGAAAAACTATTAGCATTAGTCCAGAAAATTAATACAGAACATATTATTATCACAGGTGGAGAACCACTTTTACACAATTTAGACAACCTCACTCAAACTTTGCAAAATAGTGGAGCAAAACTGCATATCGAAACATCTGGTGCTTATCCTTTCTCTGGTTATTTTGATTGGGTAACTTTTTCTCCTAAGACTTATAAGATACCCCATGAAAGTATTTACGATCGAGTTAGTGAATTAAAAGTAGTCATTGATAACGAAGAAGATTTAATTTGGGCAGAATCGCAAGTAAAAAAAATCAAGTCTAATGTACCAAAATACCTGCAACCACAATGGAATAATCCTGATTCTCAAGAATTAATTTTTCAATATATCCTCCAAAATCCCCAATGGCGTTTAGGTTTACAAACTCATAAATTGTTGGGTGTAAGATAGTTCAGCAATTAACAATTTATCCTTCATCACTGAATTTCTCCTTTTGTGACGTTTACTTATAAAAATCAATAAAACTTTACTTTTGTCTCTGAAAATTGCACGAAAATTGCACAAACACTTTGCTTAAATGATTGTCAGGTCCAAAAACCACTGGATTCCTGACTTGCCACTACTATAATTGGCTGATTTTTTAGTTAATCGAGACAGTAAAACATTTAGCTCTCCGTTTTACTAACTCTTCGCTGAAAGAATAAGCAAGTTAGGATTCAGTTTTTTAAATTTAATTTGCAATCTAGGAGAAACTTTAAATGTTTGATGCCTTTACCAGAGTTGTATCTCAAGCTGATGCCCGTGGAGAATATTTAACCAATTCTCAAATTGATGGCTTAAATGCAATGGTTGCTGATAGCTTCAAAAGAATGGATGCAGTGAACCGTATCACAAGTAATGTTTCCACCATCGTCGCTAATGCAGCTCGTTCTTTATTTGCTGACCAACCTCAATTAATTACCCCTGGTGGTAATGCTTATACCAGTCGTCGTATGGCTGCTTGTTTACGAGATATGGAAATTGTTTTACGTTATGTTACCTACGCAATTTTTTCTGGTGATGCAAGTGTTTTAGAAGATCGTTGTCTAAATGGATTACGTGAGACTTATCTTGCTCTTGGAGTTCCTGGTGCTTCCGTTGCTGAAGGAGTAAGCAAAATGAAAGATGCGGCTATTGCGATCGCAAATGATCGTGGCAATATCACCCAAGGTGACTGTAGTTCTTTAATGGCAGAAATAGCAACCTATTTCGATCGTGCAGCTGCCGCAGTTGCTTAAATTTTTTACGAACAAGCATAAATAAATGTCAATGTTCAGAAGAATTTAATTTTTTATATCTCAATCTCGAAAAACTTTAATCAAATAATTTAGCAGGTACTCAAGAATGAAAACACCTTTAACTGAAGCTTTAGCCACAGCTGATTCCCAAGGACGCTTTTTAAGTAGCACAGAAATTCAAGTCGCTTTTGGACGTTTTCGTCAAGCAACTTCTGGTTTAGAAGCAGCAAAAGCTTTAACTCAAAAAGCAGATAGCTTAACTCAAGCCGCAGCTCAAGCTGTTTACTCCAAATTTCCTTACACAACCCAAATGCAAGGCAATAACTTCGCCGCTGATCAACGTGGTAAGGACAAATGTGCAAGAGACATCGGTTACTACTTACGTATGGTAACCTATTGTTTAGTTGCTGGTGGAACTGGCCCCATGGATGAATATTTAATTTCTGGTATTGATGAAATTAATCGTACCTTTGAACTATCTCCTAGCTGGTATATCGAAGCTCTTAAACATATTAAATCTAACCATGGTTTAAGTGGAGATCCAGCCGTTGAAGCTAATTCCTATCTCGATTATGCAATCAATGTCTTAAGCTAAGATAATTCAATTTGCTTGGAATCCTAAACAGCATTAGTGAAAACTAGTATGATGTTTAGTCTTTCCAGGCAATATTTTTAATAAAAATTTTATCAAAATATTAGGAGCATAATTCCATGGCAATTACCGCAAGTGCATCTGCTTTGGGAACATCAGCTTTTAGTGAGAATAGTCCACTAGAATTACGTCCTAATTCGACTGTGGAAGAAGCTAAAGCAATTATTCCAGCAATTTATCGACAAATATTGGGAAATGACCATTTAATGGAGTCAGAGCATTTAACCAGTGCCGAATCTCTGTTGTGTAATGGTTCTATTTCTGTTCGTGATTTTGTCAGGGCCGTCGCTAAATCAGAATTATACAAAGCAAAATTTTTCTATAACAACTATCATCCTCGAACAATTGAATTAAACTTTAAACATTTGCTCGGTCGTGCACCTTATGACGAGACTGAGATTACTCATCACCTCGAAGTCTATCAAAATGGAGGAGGATTTGAGGCGGATATCGATAGTTATATTGATTCAGAGGAATATGTACAGAGTTTTGGTGAGAATATTGTTCCTTACTATCGAGGTTTTTCTACCCAAAAAGGACAGAAAACCGTTGGTTTTACCCGAATGTTCCAATTATATAAGGGTTATGCCAACAGCGATCGCGCTCAAGGTAATACCGGAAGTCCTCGCTTAACCTATGATTTGGCTCGTAATCTTGTCACTCCAATTCAAGCACCAAATATGGGAGCAGAACTAACTGGTGCTACAGCAACAGGACAAGAAGGAAAAATTTATAAACTACGGGTAATTCAAGGCGGAAAATCAAATCGTCCTCAACTTCGACGCAGTGTTCAAGAATTTGTAGTTCCTTATGACCGACTTTCTGCAACATTACAAAAAGTTAATAAGCGTGGTTGCCAAGTTTTGAGCATCACCAATGTTTAAACCTAACTCAATTTAAAAATATTTTTTAGTAACTAGGAGAAAACTCAGTGGCAATTACATCAGCCGCATCTCGTTTGGGTGTTTCTGCTTTTGCAGATATGAAACCTTTAGAATTGCGTCCTAACTGGACAGCTGAAGATGCTCAGTCTGTAATCAAAGCAGTTTATCGTCAGGTAATCGGCAATGATTATATTATGACTTCCGAACGTCTGAAAGGTGAAGAGTCTTTATTGTGTAATGGCTCAATTACAGTACGTGATTTTGTTCGAGCTGTAGCCAAATCAGAATTATACAAAACGAAATTTTTGTATGGTAGTTTTCAAACTCGTGTGATTGAGTTGAATTTCAAACATTTACTCGGTCGAGCTCCTTATGATGAATCAGAGGTAATTTATCATCTCGATCTTTATGAAAATAGCGGGTTTAATGCTGATATTGATTCTTATATAGATTCGGAAGAATATGAAGAAAATTTCGGAGAGAACATAGTTCCTTACTACCGAGGATTTTGTCTGCAAGGTCAACAAAGAACCGTTGGTTTTACCAGAATATTCAAACTTTACAGAGGATATGCAAATAGCGATCGCTCTCAAATTGGTGGTAAACAATCTCGTTTAGCGTCAGAGCTAGGAAGCAATAGCACTTCTGCCATCGTTAGTCCTTCAGGAACAGGTATATCCCAAAGTGTGACCTGTAATCAAACCTTCAGAAGTTCTACCAGAGAAGGTCGTATTTATCGGGTTGAAGTAGTGGGAATGAATTTACCCAGATATCCAAAAGTACGTCGCATTAGTAAAGCTTGGTTAGTTCCCTATGACGAACTATCTGACACTTTGCAAAAAGTTCAAAAAATGGGCGGTAAAGTAGCCAAAGTAACTTTGGCATAACTATTAACATCTAAGCGGATAAGGAGGAATTCAAAAATATGTTAGGTAATTCTGTTATCAACTCTGCAAAAGCTTCACCATCAAGTAATCGTGTCTTCATTTATGAAGTGACAGGACTAAAGCAAAGTGATGAAAATGATAACAATCGTTATCCTTTTCGTACTAGTAGTAATGTTTTTATCAAAGTCCCTTATTCTCGTATGAATGAACAAATGCGACGGATTGGTCTTATGGGAGGCACCATTGTGAATATTAGTTCTTTTGATTCATCACAAACTGTTGAAGATTCTGATGATTAATCTTGATTTTAATCACAAGATTAGGTAGGTGAATAAAAGTGTTCTGGATAAGTTTATTCTGTTGACAATTAACAGTAGCCTGTCTGGAACGCTTTTGTTTTAAATAGTTCAATTGTTTGATTTCAAAGGTTTTTGGCACTTTTGTTTGATTTTAGAATAATTAAAAAAATAATTTCCATAATATTATGATTGCAACTACTCAACTGTCATTAAGAGAAAGTCAATGTCTTCCTATCCGAAAACTAGCAAATTGTATTGAAAGAAATTGGAATACTTCTTTAAATTTACGACCCTACAATATACCAGAAGATCTTGGTTATGTAGAGGGTAATTTAGAAGGAGAAAAACTAGTTATCGAAAATAAATGTTATCAAACTACTGAATTTCGTAAATTACATCTAGAATTAGCGAGAATAGGCGATCGTCTAGATATTCTTCAATGTGTCATGTTTCCCCGTGCTCATTAGGGGTAGCTGAATAAATCCAGAGATTAGATTTGGCAATAACTATAGCGATT